>Ga0224723_1000189_pt1 | contig 42780 bp, 29 predicted proteins | sample Balambano_FR2_Me_FD_161647 | JGI IMG/M metagenome (GOLD analysis project Ga0224723, IMG submission 161647) | Freshwater sediment microbial communities from Lake Towuti, South Sulawesi, Indonesia - Balambano_FR2_MetaG | ecosystem: Environmental > Aquatic > Freshwater > Lake > Sediment | place... | reverse complement strand
CAGCAGCAGGTTGGGCAATAAATTCTGATCCTCGTTATCCACAGGGGTATCGTCTGAGCAAGGCAGTTCCTCAGTAGAGGGTAGGTGTTTCAGGTCGATCTCAAGCATGGGAATCCTCCCGAATTCTAAACACATCCTATCTCAGGCGCTACTTCCGCTTCAGTCAACCCATACAATCTATAGACGATTGTATAGCGGTAGCCATATTAATTAGGACATTTTGGTGGCGCGGCTGAGCCGCGCCACCAAAATGTCCATGTCCTAACCTAGCTGACTACAGCTATATCAATCAGGCGATCGCATCCCTTGTTAGATAGATCTCTAAAAAATCTGCGACTTCTTCAAGAAGTCGCAGATCTAAACTCCACACTTGGGATATTTAGCGATCGCCCTTGAGAGACAATCGCTTTCAAGAATCAACAGCAAGCACTTCGGTATCGCTTAATACAGATATGTTTTGGAGCGTGAAACCTTCGGTTTCACGCTCCAAAACATACTCAAGTCCAGCAACACCAGCAATTCTAGTGATGATGGTGGTGATCACCATGATGGTGATGATGGTCATGGTGATGATCATGACCGCGGTGGTGGTTATGGCTATGAGTATGATGGTTCTGCGCCTGAGCCGCTGCCAGTGACGGATTCACCGCCAAAGCTTTCTCCGAGAGCAACGCTTCGATTTGTGGGTCTGCCCAATCTGCCGCCATTTGCAGAAATTCGGGATGGTCATTCACACAAGCCATCTGCACATAGGTGACTTCAGGATGCTTGCGGCGCAAACCGTGAATGATGTGATCGACATCTAACAGCGTTTCGTGATTTTCAGTCGCAAAGCCGATGGGCATGAAGACTAACGCCGTCACGCCCAAGTCAATCAGGTTTTTTGCTGCCAAGTCTGCATTCGGCTGAGTCCATTCAATTAATGGAGTTTGGTGATTGAGCCAGCCGACCGAAATCATCGGATAGCGATGGATTAGCTTTTCCCGGACTCGTTCGTAAAGCGCCTGACTTTCATCAATGCCAGAGGTAAAGCCTTTTGCTTTGTGCGGGCAACCGTGATTCATCAGTACGATGCCTGTTTGGGAAGGCAGGTGAGCCACCGCCAAATCCTTAGCAATCTTCTCCTCAACGAGTTTTGCCATTAGGTCAATGTAGGCAGGCTCGTTGTAAAAAGAGGGAATGTAGCGCGTTCCCTTTACCCAGTGTTCAGATCCATCTGCTAGTTGGGTTAGGGCTTTGTTGACCTGCTCAACGGCAATGCCGCTGGTAAAGATCGAATCGACAACCAGCAGCGGATAGATCAAAATCTTGTCAAATCCTTGTGCTTTAACTTCAGTAAGCACCTGCTCTGGGAGGAAGGGCGCACAGAAGTTAAAGGCTTTGAAAACCTGGATGCGATCGCCCCATTTCGCCTGCAAATTTTGCTCAATGCCTGCCCGCTGCTGCTCAAAGATGGCGTTATGAGGTGAAATAAAATGATCGTGCTGGTGGCTCCACTCATGCAGATCAAACACGGCTAGCAGCTTTGCCAGCGGCGGGTAGATCCAGGTTGGCACGGGCGCAAACTTAGCGGTGAGCAGATTGAGCGCCTGTTCGTTGTAGTTAGCAAAATCTTCGTAGCTCTCAACTTCGCCATAGCCCATCAGCAAAACAGCTACGCGATCGCCACCGGAAGCTGGTTGAAAGGTGAGTTGTTGATTTTCTTCAGACCGTTGCAATTTTTCAGGAGTAGCAACCACTCTTTGCACCTCGTTTGATAAATTCTGTTTTTGATTGAAGTGACCATTGGGTGCAGGTCATTCAAGGAAAACCCTGCTGTCTAAGCAGGTATCCTACTTAGAGTAACATCCCCCCACTGGGCATGGGGATAATTACTTTTTACTGCCTGTATTTGCAAAATTCTGCTCTAAAACTTCTAAAACCGCCTGCTCTTCTAGACGAAGATTATCTGAGTCAGGCTGCTGCATAGTCTTACATTTTTCCATAACTGGCAGCAGCCAGCCTTCCAGGTAAGCATCAATGACAGCAGGATGAATATAGTATTTGCGGCAGGTTGTGGGTCGGTTGCCCAGTTGTTTTGCGACTGCTTTGACTGCCTGTACCACATTTCGGTTTGCGGCGGTTTTTGACTCAAAGGAACCGATTTCGCTTAGCTCCATTGCCGCTAAAACGGTGCCTGCCCAAGTGCGAAAGTCTTTTGCAGTAAACTCTTCACCTGTGATCTCTTTGAGGTAATCGTTGACATCCTCAGAGCCAACTTTTTGGCGCTGCCCTTCTTCGTCAATGTACTGAAATAGCTCGTGTCCAGGAATATCCCGGCAGCTTTTGATGATTTTGGCGAGGCGGCGATCGCTCAATTCAACCTCATGCTCTACCCCACTTTTGCCACGAAACTGAAACCGAATTTTAGACCCCGAAATTTCAACGTGGCGATCGCGCAGTGTAGTGAGTCCGAAAGACTTGTTCTTTTGGGCGTACTCAGGATTGCCAATCCGAATAAAAGTTGTTTCCAGCAGCCGCACGACTGCCGCCAATACCTTTTCGCGCGGTACGCCCCGCAGTTTGGAATGCTGCTCAGTTGTCTGTCGAATCAACGGCAAAGCCAGACCAAATGGAATCATTCGGTTAAATTTGGTCTGGCTTCTAATTTTCTGCCAGTCGGTGTGATAGCGATACTGCTTACGCCCTTTCGCATCTCGCCCAGTGGCTTGAAGATGCCCGTTGGGTAAAGGACAAATCCACACTTCTGTAAGCGCTGGGGGAACGGCTAAGGCTTTGATTCGCCTCAGTTCGACGGAATCTTGAATGCGATCGCCATTCACATCAACGTAGCTAAAACCCTTGCCTGCCCGTTTTCGCTGAATTCCTGGAGTGTCGTCGCAGACGTAGTGCAGACCCGCTACCTTTGCAGATTTCACCGGATCTGTAACTAGTACTGCCTCTAGCTGTTTGTGAATCGTTTTCCTCTTAACGGTAACCTTTTGAACCTTAGCCGCCTTTGCTTGCATTGCCCTAAATAAAACCGCTCTGGATTCCGTCTAAAAGTATCTAGAAATGTTTAGCGCGATCGCCTGAGGAACTGACCTGCTAGCGCTACCGCATCATCAATGTCAGCTTTCTATTTGAAGCTAAGGATCATGGATTATGTAAAACCCGATATTTTTTGGGAAGTGCCGCGCGGCACTTCCCAAAAAATATCGCAGGTTAATCAATCCGCGATCCTAAGAAAGTGGGGGTAAGGGTTAATTGACGGTTTACCCAATTAGTAACCCCCTCCCCAACACCTACCCCGCTAAAAATTGCAAGCACCCCGACTCGGATATGCAATTCGGAGAACTAGCCGATCGTGACTTGACTGGTATCAACCGCACTAGCCCCACGAACACCTTTAGCAACCGTCTCCATCTTATTGAGAACCTGCTGGCTTGGCGCTTTACCTTTTAAGACAACGGTGCCGCCCGTCTGAGCGACATAAAGAGTGTCGATATCGTCCAGAGAAGGATCGTCATCAAACGCTGCTGCAACTCGCTTAGCCAAACCGCTCTCGTCATACTGCCCGTCTAGACCAACCCGCTCTGGAGGAATCGATTGAGCGCTAGACTGTCTCTGAGTTGTAGCGGGTGCCTGGGCAACGCTGCCGCTGCTTTGAGCCGCTCTATTGCCCTGTCCACTTTGAGATCTCTGCTTCTTCTCTTGCTCTTCTTTGCCAAACAGTCTTTGCAACCAGCCCATAGAAAACTCCTTTGTATTAGTTCGACTTTACCGCTGATATTAAGTAGTCTTCCAACAGCACAACATCATTCTTAGGGCTAGTAAAAAGCGGAAGCCAGGTTACATGGAGCTTCGCAAACTCTTGATTCTTACTACAAGGACATAGCTAATCAGTCTCTATGGTGTAACTTATCCTACAAACAACTAAGACTACCTACTTGATTCTTTTAGCAAGAACGAAGTTGAGCGAGCTTTGATATCATTTCATCGATCGCCTGTCGAATAGTCCGCACGGGCTGATCAGACTGATTTACTAAAATGCTGAAGACTAGGGGTTGGTAGTCAGGCAATTCCAGGTAACCCGACAAGGTGACAACGCCACTTGCCGTTCCGGTTTTGCCAAACAATCTCCCCTGAACAGACGTGTCCCGAAAGCGATTTTGCAGAGTACCGTTGACTCCGGCGATCGCCAACGACTCCCGATAAGCCTCCGCTTCAGGAGATTGAGCGATCGCCCGCAAAGTCTGCACCAATGCCTCTGGGCTAACCAAATTGTGCCGCGACAACCCTGACCCATCCGCTAGCACATAACTTTCGGGATCAACGTCCAACTCAGCCAGAATCGCTTCAACCGCAGCAATTCCGGCTGCCAAAGTAGAGTCGGTTGAGCTTGCTTGAGCGCCCAAAATTCTCAGTAGCGCTTCAGCATAAAGGTTTTCACTCTCCCGATTGGCTTGAATCAGTAGTTCTGACAGCGGGGCAGAGGTGACGGTGGCGATCGCCTGCTCATTTCCTGCATAGGGAATGGTTGCTATTTCAACTTGGCTGACTGAAATTCCCTCCTCTATAAGAATTTGCTGAAACCGCCGCAAAAAATACTCACTGGGGTCAGGAATGGCGATCGCTTCAATTTCCGCTTCCCCGTCAACCTGCAACTGTCCCAAAATTCGTAAGATGGGTTGGTTTAGCTGGCGTTCAAGCTGCAAAAATTCTGGCGTTTCTGCTGCTACGGTCATGGAATGATTTTCAACCTGCCAGTGCAATGCCTCTGCGGGATCGCTCCAGGAAAGCTGTAAGGGCTGTCCGATTGCTTGAGGAGAGAGGGTAAGGGCGATCGCATTCAAATTTAGAATCAGGCTATTCACTCCAGCGCCATAGCCCGCCTGCACGTCTTCCCATTCCCAGTTGGGGTTGAGGATCTCGCCCTGAAAGTATTGATCATCTGCGATCAGGCGCTCGATGTGAGTGATGTTGCGATCGCCAATCTGCTGTGCCAGTTGTCTCAGTTCTGCATCCGTAAAGCTGGGGTCGCCCTGCCCTATGACCCGTAAAACCATTTCGTCAGGCACATTCACCTGATATACCGAAGTGCGAATCTGAAATGAACTGCCCAGTTGATGCAGTGCGGCGGCTGTCGTAAGCAGTTTAACCGTAGAGGCCGGAATGAAGTAGCGCTGTGCCTCTTGCTCATACAGCGCTTCACCCGTTGCTAGCGTTTGAATGGAGATGCCCCAGCGAGAGCGCTGAAATTCAGGACGGGTGGCGATCGCCTGCAACTCAGCCGCTAGCTGTGCTGGGCAGATTTCTGATTCTACTTGAGTGACCGAAAGAGGGATTTTAGCCGCCGCAGTTTGAGCTTTAGCCGGAGTTAGCCCCAAGCAAAGAGCGATCGCCATTAGCCCCAATCCAACCCGAAAACAGCTAGCAAGCATTACAGGCAAAAGTATGTAGAAGCGTTAGTGAGCAGGGGGTTGGGAACTAGGATTGTGAGGGGATAGGAAACGTTTAGCCGTGATTTACAATCGGCTATTTATTAAACCCTTATGAAGTTGCCAACTCCGGAGTCTGATTACTCGTCAATTGCTCAATCGTTTGGCGCATCTCTGCGATCGCCTGAAGCTGGTAGTCACTGGTTTCCTGGAACTGGGCAGTCAGGTTGGCGATCGCCTCCAGCTTTTCTCTCAGGCTATTGAGGTTGTCCTGGGTCGGTTGCAGCGTCTCTTGATAGGAATTAACCCTGCCCCACAGTTCTGCGGCCTGTGCCTTTTGTGCCTGCCACTGTTGCTCAAACTGTTTGATCTCGTTGCGCCTCAGTTCTTGCTCACCCGCCTGATGATCGACCGCACCCTGGGCCTGCTCAACGGCTGCTTGAATTTGCTGGATCTGCTCCTGAAGTTCCTTCAGATCTTCAGCTTGCTGCTGCCGTAGTTCCTGAAGCTGCGTAATAACAGGCTCCAAATTCAAGTTACCTTCAATGACAGGCGGGTTTTCTACGGTTTTGCCCTGGCGACGGTCTAAAACCGCCTGGTGTTGCTGAAGCACCTGCTCCCGGTCGCGATAGTTGCGCCGCTGACCCACCAGCGTTTCATTCAGCATTTTGTAGCGGTCTTGTTCATCTGCTAATTCTGTTTCCAGAGCCATCCGATCGTACTCGCTGGACTGCTGAATTCGTTCCTTGAGTGCATCAATTGCCTCCTGTTGCAGCGTCAGTTCCTCTTCCTGCCCGTTCACAAAGCGAAACACCTTTTCTAAGTCTCGCTGCAAATCCTGCACCATTTTTTGCAGTTCGTCGATCGATACTTGCTCCAGCGCTTCTACGTCAACCTTTGTTCCAATCAAAACTTTGTCTGACCCTTCGGCAATTCGGCAGACTTGCTGATACAGATCTTCCTGGTTTTGCGATCGCACCATTAGTGTCTGTGCCTGGGCCTGTTTTAGCGACAGCGCATTTTGCTGTACCAGTAGCTCAGAGCGCGATCGCTCCAGTGCATCTTGAGCCTCATGCCACGCCTGCCAGCGGTTTTGAATCTCTGGAACCTGTTGGTCTACTTCTGCCTGAAGCTGCTGAGCCGAGTTGCGCTGCTGCTCTAGATTTTGCCAGTGATGGTCTAGCGTTTGCTGATACTGAGAAATGGACTCAAAGGAGAAGTTAAGCTGTTCTCGAACTGACTCAGTTGGGGCGATCGCCCCAGATAGCCGATTCAACAATTCCTGAATCTGGAACGCCTGCTCGCTGTCCAGCACAGCCGTTTGCTGTAGCTCAGACTGACGCTCTTCCAGCTTATGCATCTCTCCGTGCAGTTGCGCCCAGGCTCCCTCTAGTTCCTGATTCTTGCGGTCAAACTCCTCCCGCAGCCGATTCACTTCTTCACGGGTTGCTTCAACTTCCTGCTGCTGCTGCTCTAATTTCTCAAACTCCTGCTCCATCTGCTCAAGCTGTTCCCGGCGGGTTTCCATCTCCATCTCCCGGAGATTTAGCTCCTGGCTCTGGTAAGTCAGAGATTGCTTCCACTGCTCAATTTCTTCTTCCTGAGTCTTAAACTTCTCCTGCAAGCGAGAAAAGTTTTGCAAAATGCTGACGAGCTGACGACCCGCCTCACTGTGTCGCTGCACCTGCTTACCGTTGGCCAGGTCCACCATGACCAGCACACCCGCATTGTACCCAGCGTCATCCGGTGCCGGGACAATCTCATCTCCTGATACAGCAGTCCAGCTTTGTTCAGACCGCTGGCAGGCCAGGAGCTTAAACTCAGCCTTGCCACCTCCAATCACTCTAGCCTTTCTCTGTACTTCTGCCAGATACAGCACGCCGATAATCCCCTTCCGTGTCTTAGCTTGACTCTGTTTGTGTTTAGTTTATTTGCAAACTTGGCGGCTTAGTCTAGTTGGTTCAAATTTTGATCGGCTTAAACCTAAATTAATTGAATCCAGTCTAAGGAGACAACGCCAGCAAAACAACCTATTTTGGCAATTTCACCAGTTCAATGACGTTTTACACCCGTAACACCGGTACTCTACCGCTAGGCTCACTCGACAACACTACCAACCTGAACCAGACAGCAGCCCTGGAATCCATCAATGGTATCGTCACTTTAGGGCTGATTGCCAACTCATTGCTAACTCATTGCTAATTAATTGCCAACTTGTTGCTCATAGAGTTGCTCATAGAGACAGGCTTCTAGGGGCTGTGCCTGCTGCGTTGTGGGGAGTAGGATAAACTTGCAGCACTGAAAACGTTAAGAGGAAGTTATAGTTGTATGGCAGATGTTGCGCCCTTGCCGAGTGACTTGCTCTAGAATTGCAGCGATCGCCGCAGTTAGCCATGAAAAACTGCGAAACTTAGAGCGATGAGGTGGGCAACCTTGACCCAAGTTTGAGCAGTTTTCAGGAGAATGTATTGACTCCATGCAGGGCAAGCTGAGCGAAATCGATATCCGCAGCATTCTACAGCTCATTGAGTTGGGTCAAAGAACGGGTGAGCTGTTTGTAGAAGCGTATGGCATGGGAAGCATCGTAGGCGATGCGATCGGTAGCTCTGCCCTGCGACGTAGCTCTAAGCGAATGGGCGATCGCTCCTGGTTTGTTTTCTTCATCAACGGTCAAATCATCTACGCGGGCGACAGCGGCGGCAACCTGACTCGGCTGCGCGACCATTTGCGGCGCTACAAAAAGCCCGATAACGTCCTTGATAACATCAGCGTTTCTGCGATCGCCACCGTCAACGCACCCGAATACGGGCACCTCTGGGCACTCTTGGAAAACCACATTCTCACCCCTGCTCAGGGACGCAGCATCATTCAAAGCATGGTGCATGAAACCCTGTTTGACCTGCTCAGCTTCCACCAGGGTTCTTTTATTTTTGAGATCGGTCCAGCCCTCTCCCCCCAACTCACCACCCTGGAGATCGGGCCTTTGCTGGTCAAAATCATTAAGCAGGTGCAGGAATGGAAGCAGTTTCATCCTCACATTCAGTCACCCGATCAGTGCCCGGTGATTTCAGACCCCGCCCAGTTACGAGAAGTTGTGAATGAAAGTGCCTTCAAAATGCTGGGCAAATGGGTAGACGGCAAGACTTCCATCCGGCAAATGGCCCGCTACCTCAATCGGGACATTCTCACCGTTGCCAAAGCCATCTATCCCTATGTACAGCAAGGGCTGGTGCAGCTTTTGCACCTCACTTCAGAAGAGTCTCTGTTTAGCAGGCGTGACTTCGATTTGCCGCAGCAAGACAAAGTGCCGCGCATCGTCTGTATCGATGATGGAGCCACTATCCGCAAAGCAGTGGAATTTATTTTGAATGAGCAGGGGTATGAAGCCACTGCAATTAGCAATCCGGTTAGAGCGCTGAGTCTAGTATTTCAACTGAAGCCTGACCTAATTTTGTGTGACATTGCCATGCCGGAGCTAGACGGCTACGAAATTTGCGCCATGCTGCGGAAGTCCACTGCGTTTCGGCAAACCCCCATCGTTATGCTGACGGGCAAAGATGGCTTCATTGACCGGGTAAAAGCCCGTATGGTGGGAGCCACCGATTACTTAACCAAGCCGTTTGGCGAAAGTGAATTATTGATGCTGGTCGAAAAATATGTGGGGTTGGGGCACCCCGATCGCCCCCGCCCCGATCGCCTCCTCGCAGAAGCTTTGGAAGATGGGCTAGAAATTGACATCACGGAATCAGCTTCTACTTCATCAAAACCTTAAGGTTAAATCCGGTCGATTATGATAAGGAGTACTTTACCTAGTTTGATTAGGCTCCAGGGTAGATTACAGTAGTTCTTTCCGTTGGCGATCGCGGTGAACAGGTGAGAAGTTATGAGTACAGTTCTAGTAGTGGAAGATAGTGTGACGCAGCGGGAGATGATTACAGATCTGCTCAAAGGTAGTGGGCTAGACGTAACGGTTGCCAGCGATGGGGTTGAAGCGCTAGAGCAAATTCAGGGACACTGCCCCGATCTGGTTGTGCTAGACATTGTGATGCCACGCATGAACGGATATGAAGTTTGCCGCAGACTGAAGGCTGATCCCAAAACTCAAAATGTTCCTGTGGTAATGTGTTCCTCCAAAGGCGAAGAATTTGATCGCTATTGGGGCATGAAACAAGGAGCCGATGCCTATATTGCCAAACCTTTTCAGCCGACAGAACTAGTGGGTACGGTTAAACAGTTGTTACGCGGATAGTTGTTACGAGGGTAGAATTGTTGCGATAAAAGCTATTTCAAAAAACAGCAAGTGTGATGATAGGTAACCCGGATTTTTTAACAGGTAGAGGTCAAGATCAGGTTCCAGAATTTCAGGAATTAGAGAGTCCTGAAGGCGAACTGCACTTGAGATTTTTTGTGCCTTCAGGAGACGAATTTGCCTTGCCTGCAACTGGGATTCGTGAAGTCATCTTGTCCCCTTCTGACCGAATTACTCCCATTCCCAATGTTTCTCCCTTATTGTTAGGTACACTAAACGTTCGTGGAAGAGTGATCTGGGTTGCGGATCTCGGTCAATTTTTAGGAGAACCAGCTCCTTTAAGCACAGACAAACAAGACATTTCTGTGATCGCCGTTGAAGATCAAGACGCTATGCTAGGCTTAGCAATTGACCGGATTTTTGGAATGGACTGGTTGGACATTGATGAAATTCAAATCCCAACCAACGTCCCAGACGGGATGGCTCCTTTTCTCCGGGGAGAGTGGTCACTAGGCAAGGAATCAAACCGATTTCTAAGACTGCTCGATCAAATCGCAATTCTTCGATCAGCACGGTGGGCAGCATGAACTTTTAGCATAAGCGGGTATTTGCACGGGCAGGAGAAGGCAAATGGGATCAGGCACGGAATACGCACAGGAATATCAACAGGCTGAGAAGGCCTATATGCAAGGCAGCTATGAGGAGGCCGCTGCCATTGTCGATCGCCTGGTTGAAGATTACCCAGAAGACCCGAACGTGCGTCTTTTGCGGGGGCACATCTACTGTTATGGCTTACAGCAATATGAGGTAGCGCTAGAGCAATATCAGTCAGTATTGGGCCTAACCTCAGATGCAGAATACCTGGACTATGCCAACAACGGCATGGCTTATGCGGGGCAGTTCATTGGGGCTGAAGAGATTGATGACGACGAAATCGGTGACTTCCCCGCCGATGGGTTTACTGACATTGATGAAGACTTCGACAGCACAATGGAGTCTCAAGCTGCGTTCAATCCTAACTTTGGTGCGCCTGCTGACAACTGGCAAGAGTCTCCCGACCAAAACTTTGGCAGTGACTTTGACTTTGCCAATCTTGACTTAGATAGCTCCGACGATATTCCGGTAAGTTCCGGCTATGTTGCTGACAGTTCATCTCCGTTTGATGACCCTTTTACTAGCGGTGGGGCGACTCATCGGGCGGGTGGAACCGAAACCGAAACGTTTAATGACTTCGGCGACCCGTTTGCGGTAGATGAAGAATCGTTTGATTTCTCAGACTCGAACGCTGAACCCCCCTCAGAAGAGATGCCCAGCATCTATACCAGCGGTGGATATACTAGCGATTCAGGCTTTTCAAGTGGCAGCAGGTTTGCCCCTCCTGCTGACTTCAACGAGTCTAACTACACGCCGCCTGACTTGCAGGATTCAACTGGACAAGCCAATGCACGTCCAGCAACCGACGAGGAAACTCTGTTTATGGGCGCAGACGAACCTGCTGCAACCTTTAAGCAGGAGGAAACCTTTGGATACGCTGACTCGGAGTCGGGCGAGTACAGCGGCAATTTCTACAACGATGACGATCGCACCTTTGCCTCTTCGGAAGGCAATGGGTATGCGGAAGGGTTTGATGAAAGTGACTTTGCCACTAACGAAGAAGTCGCCTATGGCGGCGACTCTTCTGCTGGTGTAGGCAGTCGCAGCAATGTAGACTTTCTCGACGAGTTTGACGAGTTTGACGACCTGGGCAGCATTTCAGACTTTGATTTGTCCGATAACTCGGCTGGTTTTGCTAGCCCCAACATCACTTCTGGCTTTGGCAGTTCTAACAACAGCGACGGTGGCTTTGACTTTGGCGACAGCAGTGACCATTCGGTGATTCGTGAAGACGAAATTTTTAGCATTTCCGGCAGTTCTGAGCAGTTGCCGACGTTTGCTCATTCTGATAGTCAAAGTTTGGAAACCGATGTCAACGTTGAACAGGGCGCTCTCAGCTTCCTGGAAAATACGCCACTGGGTGGAAAGAAACTGGTGGTGGCGATCGCCACTGGGGTTGTCTCTCTGCTCACCGTTGCTTTCATCCACTACGGCTTCCGGCTAGTTACAACCAGAAATGAAAACATCGCTCAGGAAACCCGCGTCCAAATTGCCTCGCAGCTTGACCGAGCCGCTTTAGCAGCCAGTCTCGCCGCCGGATTGGTGGGCGGCACGACCGCCTTTGTCCTGGCTGGGGCAACCAACAAGCAAATCAAGCGCACCGCAGACGATTTGCAAGCTCAGTTTGAAGCGGTGTCGCAGGGTGACCTGAGTGCGCGGGCAACAGTTTATTCCAAAGACGAATTTGGTCAGTTGGCGGCTGGTTTTAACCAGATGGCGCGAGTCATTCTCACTACCACCAGCGAAGCTCAGCGCAAAGCAGAAGAGCAGGAACAAGCAAAGGAAGACTTGCAGCGTCAGGTGATTCGCCTGCTAGACGATGTAGAAGGCGCGGCGAGGGGCGACCTGACCGTGCAGGCAGAGGTGACGGCTGACGTACTGGGTGCGGTAGCAGACTCCTTTAACCTGACGATTCAAAACCTGCGAGATATCGTACAACAGGTGAAGATTGCGGCGCGTCAAGTCAACAGGGGCGCAACGGAAAACGAAATTTTTGCGCGATCGCTCTCCTCTGACGCACTTCGCCAGGCAGAAGAGCTAGCCGTCACGCTCAATTCGGTGCAGGTGATGACCGACTCGATTCAGCGGGTAGCCGAAAGCGCCCGTGAAGCCGAGGAGGTGGCGCGTTCCGCGTCGGCAACCGCGCTCAAGGGCGGTGAGGCTGTGGAACGCACGGTTTCCGGCATTCTCGAAATTCGAGAAACGGTAGCAGAAACCACTCGCAAGGTGAAGCGACTGGCAGAATCTTCCCAGGAAATTTCTAAGATTGTGGCATTGATTTCTCAAATCGCTTCCCGCACCAACCTGCTGGCACTGAACGCCAGTATTGAGGCAGCAAGAGCCGGAGAAGCCGGACGGGGCTTTGCGATCGTGGCAGACGAGGTGCGACAGTTGGCTGACCGAGCCGCCAAAGCGTCTAAAGAAATTGAGCAAATCGTGCTACAAATCCAGAGTGAGACGGGTTCTGTGATGACCGCGATGGAAGAAGGGACGCAGCAGGTGATCGAGGGAACGCGGCTGGCAGAGCAGGCAAAGCGATCGCTCGAAGACATCATTCAAGTATCAAACCGCATCGACGTGCTGGTGCGCTCCATCACTGCCGACACGGTTGAGCAAACTGAAACTTCCCGCAACGTGGCGCAGGTCATGCAGTCGGTTGAGTTGACGGCTCAGGAAACCTCCCAGGAGGCACAGCGAGTGTCCGGTTCTCTGCAAAGCCTGGTAGGAGTTGCACGAGACTTACTCACGTCCGTAGAACGATTCCGAGTCGAGGCAGACCCTAAATAGGCCCTACTTCATCAGCAGTTCAAAATTTGAGATTAAGATTCAAATAGTGCAAGGGTAGATTTACTTAGCTCTGATGTCGATTTGGATGGAATCGGGTAAAGTTAATCAAACAAAGGCTGAATTTAAAGATCAGTTAAAGCCGAGGACACACCACACCTGAGGTCGTCACTTTGTCCCGGTTGAAATGCACTTTAGTCGAGGGGCGCTGCCCAGATCAATTCAGAGGGACACTGCTATGCTGTCTGAACAACAACAGCGGATTATGGGGTACTTCATTGAGGAGGCCAAAGACCACCTCAATACGATTGAGCAGGGCTTGCTAAGTCTGCAAAGTACGATCGCTGATTCGGAGATGGTGAATGAAATGTTCCGGGCGGCGCACTCCGTTAAAGGCGGAGCAGCCATGCTGGGGCTAAATGGCATCCAGCAAACCTCCCATCGTCTGGAGGATTATTTCAAAGTCTTAAAAGAATGTCCTATTCAAGTTGACCAAAAATTAGAAACGCTTTTTTTGCGGGTGTTTGACACACTTCAGGAATTGCTCGAACATCTGCAAGGCCCGTTCGGCTTAACCGATGACAAATCTGAAGAGGTGATGTCAGACGTAACGCCCGTGTTCACGGCACTTAATGAACATTTGGGTAAGCTCGTCAGCCAGTGTGGGGCTGTGCCTCCAGAGGATGTTGATCTGGGGCTAGAGCAACCCGTCGCCGTACCCCCTGCCCCTGTTGCTTCTGTTAAAACGCAACCTGTTTCTGAGGAAAGCGCTCTCAGGCTGGTATTCCAGAGTGATATTCCGGCTCAGCTGCGAGAAATGCTGGGACTGTTTAAGCAGACAGACCGGACTGCTAGCCGCGAACAGCTTCAGGCAGTTTGCCGTAACCTGACTCAGGCGGGAGAACAGTTTGAGTTGTCTACCTGGTGTGAACTGCTGGAGCTTGCTCGACGGGCGATCGCCCACTCTGACAATAGCTACCGCACCCTTGCACCCATCATCATTAAAGACATCAAGCAAGCCCAGGAGCTAGTTTTGTCGGGGCGCTCAGCCGAAATTTGCTGTAGCGATAGCCTCAGAGCACTGCTGCCCACCGAGCCTGAACCCGCAGCAGCGCTAGACGACCTGGCAGATCTGCTTTCCTCAGTAGACTTTGACCGTAGTGATAGTGAACTGGAGCCTTCTGACTTTGCGCTTGATGCCGACGCACCGCTCACTGCCGCAGAATCTACCGAACCAGACTTTGATCAGGACGATAGCTGGTTCAATGCATCAACCTATAGCGAAACAGCTTACAGCGAAGCAGCCTACGTTGACGAATCGACCTACATTAACGAGTCAACCTTCATCCAGGAAGAAGGCACCCTCTCGGATGCAGATCTCGGCTTTGGAGAACCCGCTCCGGAGCATGGCAGATCGGGTGCAGATTTGAATTTGGGGCGACCCAGCCCCTCTCGCTTTGCCGATCATGCCGGGCCAGAGGTCGGTGCTGCTGAGCTAAACAGTCTGGCTGACCTGTTTGAAGGCGAAGTTCCCGATCTGGGCATGACCTGGCAAGAAGAAGTCGTGATTGTAGATACTGCCGGAGATTTCTCCGATGCCCTGGATGCCGATGCTTCTAGCGACTTTTCCGATTTGCTGTTTGACCAGGACGCTCTGGACGATGATTTATCCCTGCAAACTGAAATCCAGGAGGAGGATGACCTGTCGGGGCTGCTGAATAGCAGTGAACTTTTCGGCGACAGTTCTGAAATGAGTGAGCTACCAGCCCTGGCTGAGCCAGGCGATTTGATGAACGCAATGCCTGACCAGCCAGAGGACGAACTAGCTGCCCTCACCACTGAAACTGCTGAAACTGCTGAAACTACAGATGAACTACTGTCCCTGGATTTCCTGGAAAGTGAATTTGAAAGCTCAGAGGGTACGTCAGACTCAAATCCGTTTGCTGGAGTAGAGCATGAGCCAGACGCGCAGAGTAGCCTTCCTAAAGCTAATGATGATTTGGAAAATCTGACGGAACTGTTTGCTGATTTGGATGAAGATTTCACAGCCGTATCCCCTGACTCTTTCTCCTTAAACCAGCTAGACGAGGCGTTTACAGCAAAGCCTGTGGAGCGATCTGCTCAACCCTCTGAACCGTTTGCTCCGCTTCCTGATCCTTTTGCAGACGATGAGCTTTGGGAGTCTTCGCCTGCCGACCCTGTTGCGGAAGAGGAGCTTTCAGCACCTCTGCATCCTGATCAGCCAGACCTGATTCTAGAGTTGGCTGATGTTGACCTGAGCAGCTTTGAGACGGATGACTTCTTGGCTGACGCGGTAGAAGCGGTAGAAGTGATAGAGGTAGTTGAGACAGTGGAAGTAGTGGAGGCAGTGGAGGCAGTGGGCGATCGCCCCTCCCTTGATTCGCCTCAACCTTCCGATGCTCAAGACTGGGAAGTGCTGCAAGACTCAAGCAGCGATGATTCTCTGATTGATGCCTTTTTGCACGACGATACAGTTGTCACCGCAGTAGCCCAACCCCCAGACGATCTGCTGATAGAACTACCAGCAGAAGCAGACCTGCTGACAGACCCAGAAGCACCCATCGAAACTCTAGCGGATGACGCATCGCTGTTTGTGTCTAAACCCCAAGCTACGCCAGCCGCAGACCTATCCGACCCCACACCAGCGGCATCAGACCTATCTGACCCCTGGGATGAGGAATTTGAAGAATTTACTCAGCCCCACGACCCGCTTCAACCGTCTCACGACTCAGACCTAGATGACTTTTTTGATTCCTTCTCAGGGGCTGCCGTCACTCAAAGAAGGCTTCAAGATGAGGCGGAGGCAGATTTGTTTGCCGATCCCTTTGCTGACGCTGTTCCGACTCAAGCTGGAACACCACAGCCAGCAGCAGCGCCGGAAACACCCCTGCCAGAGACAGAACCAGTTGACCTTCAATCCCTGGAAGAAGAAACAGCATTGCCCTCTTTTGAGCAGGAAGAACTACTTGAGGCCCCCGACGCAACAGACACTTCTACTTCAGTTGGGGTGACAGAAGAGCTATTTGTGGAGGGATTTGTTGTAGACCTGTCTGAGGATGAGGACGAACCTATCTCCGAGTCGCCTGATTTTGTGGAGGGATTGACTTCTGGCTCAGCAGACTTTGTGGAAGGATTTGTCTTTGACTCCTTTGATGCAGAAGCAGCCGAACCAGAAGAGCTTGACGGACTGTTTGGAAAAGATGAGGCTGACCCGTCTTCCCCAGACGAACTGAATGACGATGTAGCCTTTGATAGCTTGTTTGAGCCGGACATCACCGAATCTCTTGAGCCAGCCTCCCTGAACCTTTCGTCCCAAGAAAATACATTTTCCAACTTGTTTGGCGAAGCAGATGACGAAGCAGTTTCGAGCGATTTGACTGCTTTGAATTCTCTTGAGATGGACGAATCTCTGTTTGACTCTGCTGAGGAATCCTCAGAGCCTGAAGGTTTCTCAGAAAACTTATTTGACGCAGAAAGCCCTGAGACTCTAGCTCTCGGCTCTCCTGATGCCGCCGACCTGGATTTCAATTTGGATGAAGACCCTGAAGATTTGGGCTTCGATTTAGATGCTGAAACCGCTTCAGATGATTTAGGTTTCAATTTGACTGAAGACACCGAGGGCTTGAGCTTCAATCTTGATGCTGAAACGGCAGACGATTTGAGTTTCAACCTGGATGAAAGCACTTCCGATCTAAACTTCAATCTAGATGCTGAAGCAGATGATTTAGGTTTTAATCTGGATGCTGAAATTACCGAAAGCTTAGAGGCATCAGAATCCGTAGATGAAGCGATGCCAGGCTTTGACGCTGATGCAGTCGAAGCCCAGGAACAGGATTTCTCAGCCATGTTCAGTGAAGCGTCTGAGCTGGATCTGGAGAGCGAAACCCCTGCGACCCAGGAGGTGCTTGACGAAGACGCATTTAGCCTTGACGGACTGAATGTCGGCGAGGACGCAGATATCTTAAGCCAGGAAGCCTTTGACCTGGATCTGTTTGGCGTAGATGAAGAACTAAATGAGGATGCGATCGCCCTCAGTGACCCAACGGACGCTTCCACCCCTGACAGCATCGAGATGGGCAACTTGTCCTTCGGTTCAGAGACTGACCTGGAAGAAATCGCAGGCGCTCCAGAAACCAGCGAGCTAACCGAAGCAGGAATCCTATCAGAATCGGTCTTTGATCTTACCGATGCAGATAACCCTGAAACAGACCTGGCTGAAGCCAGCATGACCGAAGCAGACGATTTTGCGGATTTGGATGCGCTGCTGGGAGGGGGTGAATCGGAGGCGATCGCCCCTGACGCTGAACCTGAAGTCGTCGAATCTAATGACTTTGCCGATTTAGATGTGCTGCTAGAAACATCCAGCGAATCTGATCTCACAGCCGCACCGTTACAAGATGATTTTGTTGACCTGGATACTTTGCTAGAAGACCAGGCGGCCGATTCGCTTGCTTCCTTCGATTTTGCGCCCGCCTTATCTTCAGAGGTGGCAGACGACTTTGCAGATTTAGACATACTGCTAGGAGACTTCTCAACCTCAGCCTCCCCTGCTAGTCAAGCCAGTCAGGATATGGAGGTGGTTGATGAATTTGACGATCTCGAAAAACTGCTGGAAGATGCTGACCAAACGCTGGGCGGTTCACCTACCAGCAAGAATGCTCGTCGCCCTGCCCTTGCACCTAACCGTCGCAATACCCGTCGGGGCGGAGTTCTCAGCGACCAGACGATGAGAGTCTCAGTGAAAAACCTGGATAACCTCAATAACTTGGTCGGGGAACTGGTTGTCAACCGTAACAGCCTGGAGCAAGGGCAGGAACGCCTCAGACAGTTTCTTGACAACCTGCTCTATCAGGTGCAGCAATTGAGCGACGTGGGGCAGCGGATGCGCGACCTGTATGAGCGATCGCTGCTAGAAAGCTCCCTACTTTCCAGCCGCAAAAGCTATCAGCTTTCCCCCTCCGGAAACGGCGGTACACTGACCCAAAACAGCCACTCCACAGGCTTAAGCTTTGATGCCCTGGAGATGGATCGCTTTACAGGTTTCCACACCCTCTCCCAGGAGATGATCGAACTGATCGTCCGGGTCAGAGAATCTGCCTCTGACATCGATTTCGTTGTCGATGAAACCGACCAGGTAACGCGGATGTTCCGCCAGGTCACAACCCAGCTTCAGGAAGGCTTAACTCGCTCCCGCATGGTGCCCTTCGCCCAGACGGCCGATCGCCTCCCTAGGGCGGTACGCGACATTTCCCTCAAGTGCGGCAAACAGGCTGAGCTAACCGTTGAAGGACGGGAAACCCTGATCGACAAAATGATCCTGGAACAGCTTTACGACCCCATGACTCATCTGGTTAACAACGCCATCACGCACGGCATTGAAACCCCAGAAGAACGGATCGCCGCCCGCAAACCGCCCGTTGGACGCATTACCGTCCGCACCTTCCACCAGGGCAACCAAACCGTCATTTCCGTCACCGACGATGGCGCTGGCATCGATCCGCAAAAAGTCAAAGCTAAGGCTCTAGAGAAAGGCCTGATCACACCAGCCGAATCGAGAGAAATGACCGAGCTAGATGTTTACGACCTGCTGTTCCATCATGGCTTTTCCACCAAAGATCGGGCAGATGACCTCTCCGGTCGGGGAATCGGTATGGACGTTGTGCGTACCAGCCTGAACGAAATTCGCGGCGTGGTCAACATTGATTCCACTGTGGGCAAAGGCACCACCTTCACCGTCCGTCTACCTCTCACCCTCAGCATCTCCAAAGCGCTTTGCTGCATCAGCAATCGTGCTCGCATCGCCTTCCCGATGGACGGTGTGGAAGATATGCTAGATGTGCCCAAGGAGCGCATTCAAACCGACAGCGAAGGGCGCTCCTGCATCCTCTGGCGCGATACGCTGCTACCCTTCCAGCCCTTATCAGAACTGCTGAAATATAACCGCAGTCTGGGTCGCGGCAGCGTGTACGGCGGCAACCAGGAAGAAGACATTGTTTCTGTCGTTGTCCTCCGCAGCGCAGGTAACTTCCTGGCTCTCCAGGTTGACCAGGTGCTAGGCGAACAGGAAATCGTAATCAAGCAGCTAGAAGGCCCCGTGCCCAAGCCCGTCGGTGTGGCAGGTGCCACTGTGCTGGGCGACGGTCGAATCATGCCGATCGCCGATGTGCTAGAGCTAATTGACCTTTCCGTTGGACGCATTCGCCGTGAGGCAGGTAACGCCCTCTGGGAGAAAGAGCAAGAACCACCCGTCGAAGTACCCGCAATCAAGACTGACCCAACGGTGCTGATCGTGGACGACTCCATTACCGTCCGCGAATTGCTCTCGATGACCTTCAGCAAAGTTGGCTATCGGGTTGAGCAAGCGCGTGATGGACAGGAAGCCTGGGAGAAACTCCGCTCAGGGCTGCCCTGCGACCTGGTTTTCTGCGATATCGAGATGCCACGCATGGACGGGTTGGAATTGCTCTCCCGCATTCAAAAAGACCCCAACCTGGAGCATCTGCCGATCGCCATGCTGACCTCCAGAGGAGCCGATCGCCATCGTCAAATGGCCGTCCAGCTTGGGGCAAAAGGCTACTTCACCAAGCCCTACCTGGAAGAAGCGTTGCTAGATGCGGCTCAGCGGATGCTTAAAGGTGAGGTACTTGTCAGCAGCGACAGCTAACCCGAAATTCCCCTGGTTTCCCCCCGGTTCCCAAGATCTAACTTGGGAACTCTTTTAGGGAAGCTCCAGCTTATTCCGATTTGGCAGGAAGCCGGAGCTTCCGGTTAGCGTTACCAAGCTCCAGCTTGGTAACGAGTGGCGCTTGGTAACGAGTGGCGCTTGGTAACGAGTGGTTTCCTCCAGATCCCACCATACGGCTATCCGACTTCGGCAATGAGATCAACGTCGTAGAATAAAGCAAGGGACTATTAAGAAGTATTTAGGATTTTCATGGCGGATCAGTTAGTTCGAGCGACGGCAGCAGATGGAGGAATTCGCACCGTCGGCGTGATCACCACGCGCCTCACCGAAGAAGCCAGACAGCGCCACAACCTTTCCTATGTTGCTACCGCAGCGCTTGGCAGAACCATGTCAGCAGGGCTTTTACTTGCCTCCAGCATGAAGCGACCCGAATCAAGGGTCAACATTCGGATTAACGGCGACGGTCCACTAGGCGGCATTTTAGTCGATGCCGGACTAGATGGAACTGTACGCGGCTACGTTGACAACCCCACCGTAGAACTCCCTCCTAGCCCCATTGGTAAGCTAGACGTAGGGGCGGCCGTGGGTCACAATGGCTACCTGTACGTTGTTAGAGACGTGGGCTACGGCTACCCTTACTCCAGCACGGTAGAGCTAGTTTCTGGCGAAATCGGAGATGATGTCACTCACTATCTTGTTAGCTCCGAGCAAACTCCCTCAGCCCTCGTTTTAGGTGTGTTTGTCAGCGCTGAAGGCGTAACCGCGTCAGGTGGGCTGCTCGTGCAGGTTCTACCTAAGGCTGCTAGAGACGAAGCATTAGTCCAAACTTTAGAATCTCGTGTTGCTTCTCTAGCCGGATTCACTCCACTGCTCAAAGAGGGCAAATCGCTGCAACAGATGTTTGAGCAACTGTTGGGCGACATGAATTTGGAAATTTTTCCAGAAACTCAAATGCTGCGTTTTCACTGCGGCTGCTCCTTCGATCGCGTTTTAGGAGCCTTAAAAATGCTGGGCAAAGATGAACTGCAAGACATGATTGAAAAAGACGACGGAGCCGAAGCCACCTGTCACTTTTGCGGCGAAGTTTACCAGGCCAGCAGCGATGAGCTAGAGCAGTTGATTCAGGATTTACAGGCAGAGGCGTTGAGGTGAGGGACGACGAGGGACGAGGGATGAGGGATGAGGGATGAAAGACCACTTCATCCTTTGCAATGGTGGCGTTTTCCTCCATTGAGGAGTAGGATTGCAACTATTGCGTGTAGTTGCTTAACGATTTAGGTTGCCGCGCCATTGTGTGGGCTGGGATATGACTAAAGATTGGGGAACACCGGAGCGCCGTCGAGATGCGGGGCGGCTAGATCGAACTCCTGGGAAATTGCCTAAAGTACCTGCGTCGCGCCAACGCCCTTTGCCCCGGCAAAGGCCACCTATGCCCAAGATGCCTGCCCCGGAGTCTTCGTTGCTGCGTCCGACGGCTCAGCCGACATCAGGAACGCGACCCCTTGCGGAGATCTCTCCGAGATCGCCCCGTCCAATCTCCCCGATCGCCCCGTTGCCCTATGCTCAAGTCAGACCCGCACAACCACCTCGCCTTCCTGGTGAAGGCTATTCAGAAAACCCTCAACAGGCAAGACTGCGTAGAGTGCAACTGCCTAAGCTGCGGTTTCCAACTAGTCTAAAGTTTTGGGCGATCGCCTCCGTTCTAACCCTAACCGGAGTTAGCATCATTTCGATTGCACTATTGCTGAAGCTGCCTGCGGTGCCAAACTGTCCGTCGATTTTCTGGCCCACAGCCTCCGCCTCTTTGCGGCTCTATTGCGCTCAGCTAGCGGCTAACAAGCAAACAGCCAGCGATTTGCTGGAGGCGATTGAGCTAGTCAACAATCTGCCTGCTGACCATCCTCTGCGCCCAGAAATTAACCGCCACATTGAGGAATGGTCGCAGCAGGTTCTTGATTTGGCAGAAGCCGCCTTTGACCGGGGTGAACTGTCAGAAGCGCTGGACATTGCCAAGCGAATTCCTGCTGACACCTCTGCCCGTGCCCAGGTGCAAGAACGGGTCGATCGCTGGAATGAAATTTGGTCGGAAGCTGAGAAAATTTACCAAGATGCAGAAGCCGCCCTGCGACAGCAGGATTTGCGGCAGGCGTTTGACATTGCGGTTGGGCTGCTGTCGGTTGATAACACGTACTGGAAGACCACTAAATATGATGAGCTAAACGGGCTGATTAACGCGACTCGCCAAGATGCGGCAAAGCTGGCTGAAGCCAGACGGTTTATTGATCGCGGCGGGTTGTCTAACCTGACTGAGGCAGTCAAGCTGGCAGAAGAAATTGGCAGCAGCAGCTATGCTTATGGCGAAGCCCAAAAGGTAATCACCGAAGCGGGTCGAGGAATGCTGGAATTGGCAGAGTCGGCGCTAGATCGCCAGGATGCAGATGAGGCGATCGCCATCATTCGTCGCATTCCCGAACGCGCCAGCCTGGAAGCAGAAGCGCAAGACTTGACCGATCTGGCATCGGCCTATTCTCAGTCGTGGGGCGGCACGGTGGCTGATCTGGAAGCCGCGATCATTCAGGCTCAGCGGCTGCGGCGGGGTCGGCCGCTCTATGGCAGGGCGCAAGAATTGATTAGCCGCTGGCAGGCAGAAATTCAAGACGTAATGCGGCTGGAAACGGCGCGGCAACTGGCGCAACCTGGCTCTGTAGGAGATTTGAGAGCAGCGATCGCTGAGGCAGAGCAAATCCCGCGTGGTAATCCGCGTCGGGCTGAGGCGCAGGAAGCGATCGCCGACTGGACTCGTGAAGCAGAAACCATTGAAGATCGACCTATCCTGGACACAGCCGACCAGTTTGCCAACAGCGGCGATTTGGCATCTGCGATTGAGCAGGCCAACCGAATTGGCTCAGGGCGGGCACTGTCTGACGAAGCCCGTGAGCGGGTACGAGATTGGACAAGCCAGATTCAGCGCACCCAAGACCAGCCTTACCTGGATCAAGCAAGAGAACTGGCTGCTCTGGGCAATTTGCCAGCGGCGATCGCCATCGCAGAGCAAATCGGTCAGGGACGCGCCCTCTACGATGAAGCGCAGGCAGACATTCGCACCTGGCGCAATCAGACCCAGGGGCAAGAGCGGATGCAGGAGGCATACCAGGCTGCTAGCATTGGCACTACAACCGGGCTGCTAGCAGCAATTCGCACAGCAGAACAAGTTCCGGCTGGCAGCCCGACCCGACCCGAAGCCGAGCAAATGATTAATCTCTGGAGCCAGCAAATTTTACAGGCGGCTCAGCAGCAGGCTGGATATGACCTGCCAGGGGCGATCGCCACCGCTGAGAGCATTCCCCCTCGCACCGAAGCCTATGCCGCAGCCCAACTTCAGGTTCAAACCTGGCGACAGCAGCTAACGGGTGAAGAACTTTAACCAGGTGATTTCCTTGAGGCAGATGGCATTAGGTATTGCGGTGTCAACCTGAAAAAAGTCCCGCTTTTATCCCTCAATCTGTCGAACTACAGTGAGTGCAGAATAACTCACTCCTGCGGTGCCTTCACCGGGATGGGTAGAATCTCCAACTAACCACAGGTTTTGAATTGGAGTGCGATTGGCAAACCCAAACGGGCCAAAGGTGGGAATGCGCTGACCAATGCCGCCAACAATGCCGCGATCGCGCCCCGTAAAGTGAGCAAAAGTACGGGGCGTAGCGGCTTCAGTGTGAACCAAAGTATCAGAAGTGAGTTTAAAGAATTGGGATAGGCGGGCGATCGCCTCCTCCGCATACTTCTGCTTTAACCTCTCATAGTCTTCACATTGCCACCACTGAGTTGGGTCAGTAAATGAAGAAGCAATGATTGTGGCTTTGCCCTCTGGCGCACGTCCGTCTCCAGGGTGACTCACCGAAACAAACAGAGAATTGTTTTCGCCGATTGGGCCGTCGTAGTCATAAAGAAACTGAAGATGAGGCGGACACCCAGCAGGAATGGCAGACTGGTCAACGCCCAAATACACCACCAATGCTCCCGATGCTGGAGGCAGTTTTTCTACCCGCCGCTCGTAACCTTTAGGAGCCTCTGTACCCAATAGCTGCATCAGGTTTTGCACAGTGACATTGGCGACAATGTGATCGGCAGCTTCTGTCCAGGTTTCGCCCGTTTTGGGGTTGCGGATGGCGATCGCCTTTGCCTGCCCATTCTCGGTGTAGATCTGCTCAACGGTGTGACGCATCAGCAGTTTACCACCATCTCGCTCAAGCGATGTGACGAGGCGATCGCTCAACACCTGCATACTGCCCTGTAAGTGATAAAGTCCCTGCGGTTCCTGGGAAACGCCCAGCGCGGTTGCGGCATAGAGCAGCGCTGTATCTTCTGCATCGACTTGAGAATAGAGCTTAAGCTGAAGGTCGAGGAAAGTTTTGAGACGGCGATCGCCTGCCAGCCCATACCAGCGTAAAACCTGACCTACCGTTGAGAAAGTGTGTGGCACGGTTAACAGCGTTCCTGGACGAACCGCCTGCACCAACTGCCCCAAATCCCAAAGATTACGCGGCGGCAACACCGGATCGCGAGATTGAAACGCCCAACTATAGCGAAACAAATCTGCCATCAGTTGCCAAAACGGTTCACTGTCGGGAAACTGTCGCTGCCGTTCTGCCTGCCAGCGATCGGGGTTGCGCCAAACGCTTATGGGATCAGCCTCTCCCGGCAAATACACCGCACAGGCCGGATCGCAGGGAGTCGCCTCTGGCAACTCAATTGCTAATTCTGAAAAAATCCGATGGTGAATGCCTCCAGGCTCCAGTCCAGCAACCTGAGTCGCACCCACATCAAAGGTGAACCCACGTCGCTTAAAGGTTGACGCACACCCACCTGGCACCAAAGCCTGATCTAGCACCAAAACCGAGTAGCCCCGATGCGCCAACAGCGCCGCTGCGGTCAGTCCACCAATGCCCGCCCCAATTACCACAACTCGTTTAGCTTTAGGACTGGCATGACCGCTTGACATAGAGGACTCTTATCTGATCGAATTTACATTCCTTAATACTTTTATCATATAGCAATCTCACAGTGTGCGCTTAATTCCATACGAGAGATATGATTAACTATCCACATAGCCCACGGCACTCACCAACAGTTTGTATCTGAGACCGGAATACGACATTGCAAACCAGACTAGCACCGACTGGAGACTGTTATGACTCAAGCAATCATTGCTCCCCCCAAAAAGGAAGAACCTCTGCTGTTTGAGCCGCTGACCTGGAGAGAGTTCAAAGCGGTTGAACAGCTATTAGACCGTCCAGGCTATCGGCTTTCATTTCTGGATGGAATATTGGAGATTCGACGGATGCCAGGAGAACCACACGAAACGGTTAAAAAGAGAATTGCGGCTCTAATAGAGCTTTATCTGCTGATGGCAGGGTATGATTTCACCCCAACAGGGTCAATGACGTTAGAGAATGAAGCGGTTGCTGTTAAACGCGAAGCGGATGAGTCTTACAAACTAGCCCCCGGTCGAGCGCGTCCTGATTTATTGATCGAGGTTGTATTTACCAGCGGAGGGATCAATAAACTAGAGGCATACAAGCGGCTAAAGATTCCTGAGGTGTGGTTTTGGGAAGACGGTGTGTTGGAGGTTTATCACTTGCGGCAAGACGGAGATGTGGTGAGTTACGAGAAAATTTCTAGAAGTGAGGAATTACAGGGAATCGACCTGAATCTGTTGGTACGCTGCATTGGCATGGCAAATCATGTTGAAGCGGTCAAAACATTTCAACAGTCCCTTCAAAAGTAAGTGGGGAGTGGCGATCGCCCATTCTCACCTACACTCAGCTAAACAATAACCAGTTCTCAAAACGCCCATGACAGTCGCTAGAAGCTTGTCACCTATCCACGTTGAAACAGTCCAGGGGGACGTTCACACGACTCAGCGAGGTAGAACCTGGGAACAGTTTAAGCATTTGCAAAAAGGCTTTGAAAACACTCGCGGAGTCAGGCTGTTTTATTACAATGGCACAATCGAAATTCTTATGCCAGGTGAGGTACATGAGCTATTCAAAAGCATTATTGGCTTTCTGATTGAGACATTTCTGTTTAGTCGGGCGATCGAGTTTAAACCTACTGGGTCAATGACTCAAGAAAAAGCGGGTATTGCTTCTGCTGAGGCTGATGAGTCTTATGAAATTGAGGGCTTGAAACTATCGGTTGAGGTCAATTTCACCAGCAGCGATGATTCCAAACTGGAGCGCTATCAAGCATTGGAAGTCAACGAAGTTTGGATTTGGGAAGATGGCGTATTGGCGGTTTATCATCTCCAATTGGGCAAGCATGAGAGAGTGAGTCACAGTCTCATCCCAGCACTTTCCCCACTCGATTTGAGCGTACTGTCGGAATGTATCTTGATTGGGGAAACTTCCAGGATTCAGGCTGCTCAAAAGTTATTAGATTCTCACCCGGTACACTGATAAGCAGGAGTTTTGTGTCCTGGTTGATTTGAGAGAGGGCGATCGCCGATCCCAGCAAAGCGTATGAACTGTAAAGGTTTAGCAATACCAATTCTTTATGAAGTTGCACTGAACAAGGGGCTTAAGCCCCTTGTTCCACCAGAGTTCATCCTGTGCAAGCTCAAATTGAATTGATGTAAATGTTTAGTTAAAGCAATCCTCCCAGGATCTTCCTAGCATTAGATAGATGAATTGCCACTTTCGTTGCTTGTTCAGCGTTGCCATTGGGAAAAAGAGAATTGCTAAACTCCTCAATGTATCGCTCCATGTCCTCTATAGTGCAAGGAACATGAGTGCCGCCCATCCATTGATGAAAGTGGCTATGGATGTCACCACCAATGGCAATGAGATTCACTTCTATATCCGCAAGCTTAGGATATGAGTTTTTGTCAAATAAGTGGTGAGCCTCCAAGTTAAATCTATAAACACTCCTCCGACGGTTTGTTAATTGACAATAACCGCTTGCCTGGCTGCAAACCCGTCTCATAGCGTCTGCAATACGTTTTTCTCTGGCTGCTTCATGCTTTTCGATAGCTTCTAGTGCCAGAGGAACGTATTCTACAACTACCTTAAGCCATTCTTGGCGGTGCTTTTGGGAATGACGAACACCTAATTGTTTACCAATTGAAGCAAGACCAGATCGGCTAAAGTACTTCTTATCCTGCTCATGATTGAGGAAGTCTATATCAAGTTTGAGTGGCTCAATGTCTACATTCTCAGAACGTTGAATTTCCGCAAACGTTCGATTTAAAACATCTTGACGAGTACCGATATTGAGGACTTCGCGACACGCCTTTGGTGCCAGAAATGCCTTACCGTTACGGAACACAAGTTGACCCTTTAACTCGCCAACTTCCTGAACCCGTTTAGCGATCATTAAGCCTTTAAGCCGCTGATCTCGCTGAAGTAACCAACGTTTCCAGCGTTGCAGAAGTGGTCGTTCCTGTTGATTGCCTTCTAGATAATTACAGATTTCGACAGCACCTTCGGAACTAAAGATTCTGGCTTTATAGGGTGCCCAGACGAAATGAACTCCTTCAATAAGCTCCCAATCATCATCAGGTTTAGCATCGAATGCATCACAAACCTCTGCTAGATGATTCAGAGTGATATCTAATGCATTTGCCAGTTCTTCGCTAGTAATGTTGCATTTTCCCATTAGCTTTGTCCTCCTCCTCAATCAATACGCAGCTAATAGGCTGTCTCTCATGATCTTTAGCTGTTCAAAAACATCTGCATTACCCCCATGATCTGGATGATGCTCTTTAGCTAATTTGTTGAATGCAGACTTAATCTCATCAGCAGTAGCTACTTTGGGATCTAGGTCAAATACTTTCCAGGGTAAGAAGTTCCGCAGTACATCAACCCCATTGATAGAGGTTGCTCCAATAGAATCACGCTCACTCTCTGGTAAGCCCACAAACTTACGGTAGACTTTCAGCCAAGCATCCTTCGTTGTCATTTTCAAACCATGCTCTTGAACAAACAGTTTGAAACTGACGTTTTTCTGTAACTCCTTATATGAAGAGCAGTTAAAGGCTTCCATCACAGCATTTTTAAGTTCTTGCATACCAGGTTCAACAACTTGAAATGCTCCGTCATTTATAAACTCTGCAAAGCCAAGCAGAATTTGCTCATCGTATTGGTATTTCTGGTGAAGTTCGCGAATCTTAGCTCTCACCTGGTTGACATTAGGGCGTTTCTTCCGTTTGCTTGCCGCTGCCTTTTTAGCCATATCATTCTCCAAAAACTAGGCTTTTTCTCTTCTCGAAAGATCTCTACTCAAGTAGAAGATATCCAATAATTTTCCCTAATGTGCCCCCCTCAAAACAGCAAATCACAAATTTGAAACTGCTTTGCCAGGAAAATTACACAGGCTTTATGAATTGTTTGTAGTAGAAGACGTAACTTGCTCGGACATCTCTTGTTGGATCTCCTAACGATCGCCCCCCTCTACCTCGCCAAAGTATAAAATCCAACAACCATTTCCTAAATTGCCACCAATTTCCCGGAAGAATCTTGTGAAGGAGCAATGAAGTGTAGCGTAGACATCCCGACTTTTAGCTGTGAGGATTAAGATAGGTAAAGAAATGGTCAAGTTCAAAAAATCCTCATGACCCAAGCCCTGTTCCAGTCTGCTGCTGTTCCCCGACTGAATGCCCCTACCCTGCATCGCTTACCTAATGGTCTAACTATCGTTGCCGAACGGATGCCCGTTGAGGCAGTCAATCTCAGCTTGTGGCTGGGAATTGGCTCAGCGGTTGAGTCTGACTCGGTTAACGGCATGGCACACTTTTTAGAACACATGATCTTCAAGGGAACGGCTCACCTGGAAAGCGGCGAGTTTGAGCGCCTGATCGAGCAGCGGGGCGCGGTCACCAATGCTGCGACCAGTCAAGACTACACCCATTACTACATCACGACTGCGCCAAAAGATTTTGCTGAATTGGCTCCCCTCCAGGTCGAGGTCGTGATGAATGCGGCAATTCCTGACGAGGCGTTTGAGCGAGAAAGATTTGTGATTTTGGAGGAAATTCGCCGCGCCAATGACAATCCGCGTCGCCGCACCTTCTACCGCTCAATGGATCTGGCTTTTGAGCAACTGCCCTATCGCCGTCCGGTGCTGGGCCCTGCGGCTGTGGTGGAGCAGCTTACGCCGCAGCAGATGCGCGATTTTCACTCTACCTGGTATCAGCCTCAGTCAGTTACGGCGGTAGCGGTAGGCAATTTGCCTGTTGAAGAACTAATTGAAACGGTGGCAGACAGCTTTGCTAAGGCTGAAACCCGTGCTGGGCTGGTGGGCGATCGCCTTCCCACTTTCCCCAACCTCAGCCCTGAGTCTGCCTTCCCTACAATTCAGCGTCAGGAATATGTGGATAGCAGCCTGCAACAGGCACGTCTGGTCATGGTGTGGCGCGTTCCGGGTACTGTGAGTCTCCAGGAAACCTACGCGCTGGACATTCTTGCTTCAGTTTTAGGGCAGGGACGCACGGCTCGCCTATTTCGAGATTTGCACGAAGAGAGAGAGCTAGTGACTGGCATCTCGGTCAGCAACATGACCTACACCCAGCAGGGGCTTTTCTACATTTCGGCGCAGCTTCCGGTAGAGAATTTAGAGGTGGTGGAAGCGGCGATCGCCCAGCACATTCGCACCATTCAAACGGAACCAATCAGCGAAAGTGAGATTGCTAGAATCCGTACCCTGGTTGCCAATCGCTATATTTTTGCTAGTGAAACCCCAGGCGATCGCGCTGGCCTCTACGGCTACTATCAGTCTGTGGTTGGCGACCTTGCCCCCGCCCTCAACTATCCTGCTCACATTCGGGCGCTAGATGCGGCAGATCTGCAAATCGCCGCCCAGCAGCATCTTTCGCCTGAGGTTTACGGCGTAATGACAATTAAACCGGGCTGACGTACCGTCAGTTAAATATTGTTCAGCATTGCTGTTTGCAAAGTTTGCAGCGAGGCAATCCTTTGGATAAAGTCGGAAGTTAAAAGGATGTTTGAAAAGCGCTAGGGAAAGCTTGCCTCACGGAGTAGATAAATAACAGTGACAGTCTGGTTTCTCTAAAAGAGACTCTACTAAAGTGTTTAATGCAACGGCGGCTAATAATCCACCACCCAGCGTGCCTTCAATCGTAATGTAAGGAATGCCAGAGCGCATGAGGCGACGTTTGGCAACAGGAGCATGACTAAACCCAATGGGCATCCCGATCACGAGAGCGGGTTGAAGCCAGCCTTGCTCAACAAATTCACAGATCGACATCAACACCGAAGGAGCATAACCCACCACAATCACGCAGCCACCAGGAAGCTGGCGCAGATGTTCTTGCCATTGCTTGTCGCACCAAAAGGCTTGCTCTGCTTCTGCCGCATTCGTAATGTGTAAATCTGCAATCAGTGTTTTAATCGGACAACCCAAGTGTGCCAGTCGGGTTTGGTCGAAAGCCGCAACCACTGTCGCTACATCTCCTACCACCTGACATTTTGCCTGGAGTGCAGTACGAGCAGCGGCGATCGCCTGTTTTTGCCGAATAAATTGAACCAAGGTGACATCTCCACAAGCCAACACCAGTTTGGAGAGCAAATCAATTTCAATTTCTGAGTAGCCTGAGAGGTCTGGTAAAAGCTGCTGCAAAGACTCCTGAAAGGCTTCTGGATGCGAATCAACAGCAGCATCCAGCTCATGCCAAAGCGGTTCCAGGTCTGCCAGTCTGTCTGTTGTTTCAACTTGTAGCTGCCGCAGTTGAGCGATCGCCTCTGCTTGAATGACTTGACAATCGCGATCGCGCCCCAGCAGTCCTTCCAGCGCCAATGCGGTTTGGCGGAGACGGGTAAGCTGTTGCACCACAGCCTGATATTGCTGCTGCAACTGAGCTATTAGAGATGGATTGCTTGTGGTATCTGAATTCCCTTCCAGGAGTTGCTGAATGTGAGACAACTGAAACCCTTGCTGCTTCAGCGATACAATTCTGCGTAGCTGTTGTACATCATGCTGGCTATAGAGCCGATAGTTCCCCTTTGAACGTGGAGCTTCAGGCAGTAGCCCCAGAGTGTGATAGTGTCGCACCATTCGAGGTGTAACGTTGCCACCCACCGCTTCTGTTAGCTGTTTAATCGTTAAATCTTTCGTCTTCATTCCTTTAGTGTAAGGGCAAAGGTTGACATTATCACTAATGTCAATGTGTAGGGTAAAAGGATATCACTGATGTCCAGATTCGTTATGTCTTTTACCCTACTCTCTCTTCCTCGTCTTCCGGCCATCTTTAGACAACATCCACAAACGCTAGCGGCGATCGCCTGCGCGGTACTCGTTTTGCTCGGCTGGCTCACCCTTAACTCAGGTTGGATTGGACTCTCGCTGCTCATTCTCACCGCTGGCTATGTAGTTGGTGGATGGGACAGCGCCCGTGAAGGTTTAACGACGCTGTTTGCAGAAAAAGAACTGGATGTCGATTTGCTGATGATCGTGGCAGCACTGGGAGCCGCAGGCTTGGGGCTATGGCGACGAGAGTATTACCTGCTTGTTGATGGAGCCGTTCTAATTTTAATTTTTGCGATTAGCGGCGCACTTGAAAGCTATGCTATGCACTACACCGAACGCAGCATTCGCAGCTTGATGAGTCTCACAGCAGATAGCGCACGGGTGCTGCTCAACGGACAGGAACAAAGGGTGGCGATCGCCCAGCTCAATATTGGCGATCAGGTGTTGGTTAAGCCAGGAGAGTTAGTTCCTACTGATGGTCGGGTCATCGAAGGGTTCAGTACACTTAACCAGGCCTCGATCACAGGAGAGTCAATGCCCGTCGAGAAAACAGTCGGCGACGAAGTTTTTGCAGGTACGGTAAATGGCAACGGGGCGTTAAGGCTCAAGATTGAGCAACCGCCAGAAAGTAGCTTGATTCAGCGGGTAATCCGTTTAGTAGAGCAAGCTCAAACCGAAGCTCCGCCTTCCCAACAGTTTATAGAACGATTTGAACGAGGCTATGCCAAGCTGATTGTCGTGACGGGGATTTTGCTGAGCACCCTGCCCCCTTTTCTTCTAGGCTGGACTTGGGACAACACAATCTATCGAGCGCTAATTTTCCTCGTCGTTGCGTCGCCTTGTGCGCTGATGGCATCGATCATGCCTACCCTGCTGTCAGGAATTGCCAACGGTGCGCGACATGGCATTCTATTCAAGAATGGGGCGCAGCTAGAACGGATTGGCGGGGCTAAGGCGATCGCCTTTGATAAAACTGGAACCCTGACTACAGGCAAGCCTCAGGTCGTTCAGGTGATGGCAACCACACCATCTGCTGAGCGATTGCTTCAAGTGGCTGCGGCTTTAGAGAGTCTGTCTGAACATCCCATTGGAGAGGCGATCGTTCAGGCTGCCCGCAAACAACAGATCACCTGGACAGAAGCCATCAAGGGTCAAGCGCAAATTGGACAGGGAATCACTGGAGAAATCGATCGTCAAAGGGCGGTTGTCGGCAAGGCTAGCTTCGTTCAGGCAAAGGCTGCGCCTGCTGCTGCTGACCTGATTGAGCAAAGCCAGCAGTGGGAAGCGTCAGGTAAAACGGTGGTTTGGGTTGCTTGGGCTGGAGAAATCATTGGCATTATTGCGGTTGCTGATACGGTGCGACCCACCGCAGTAAAGGCGATCACAAACTTAAAGCGATTAGGAATTGAGCAAATTGTCATGCTCACGGGCGATAACCCACGCACTGCCCACAGTATTGCTCAACAGGTTGGGATAGATCGGGTCTATGCAGAACTGCTTCCAGCAGACAAAGTGGACGTGATTCGACAGCTTCAGAGCCAATATAAGACTGTGGCAATGATTGGGGATGGCATCAACGATGCCCCTGCTTTAGCCCAAGCATCGGTTGGCGTTGCGATGGGAGCAGCCGGAAGCGACGTTGCCCTCGAAATTGCAGATATCGTGTTGATGGCAGATCGACTGGAGCAGTTAGAACACGCCATTCGTTTAGGTCGCCGTGCCCAAAACATTGTGAAGCAAAACATTATCTTTGCCCTCAGTTTTGTAATTATGCTGCTAATTGCAAATTTTGCGGGAAACATCACCCTGCCCTTAGGGGTTCTGGGACATGAGGGATCTACGGTGATTGTGACGTTAAGTGGGCTACGATTGCTGAGAAACGATAGTGTTACAAATTAGTGTTACAAATTGAGAGTGTTCAGACTTTTGTGCAAGATGTTGAGGGCGACTGCTTCTGCAACTTTAATGCCGTCAATTCCGGCTGAGAGAATGCCGCCTGCGTATCCGGCTCCTTCGCCTGCTGGATAAAGACCTGCCGTATTGAGGCTTTGGTAATCGTCCTTGCGTTTAATCCGAATGGGCGAAGAGGTGCGGGTTTCAACTCCGGTTAGCACAGCATCATGCATAGCAAATCCTTTGATCTGCTGATCAAAGGCGAGGATTGCTTCGCGGATGGCGGCGATCGCATACTCAGGCAGGCTGGGGCTGAGGTCACACAAATGCACACCCGGTCGGTAGGAAGGCTTCACGGTTCCTAGCTGAGTAGAAGGCTGCTGAGCCAGGAAGTCACCCACCAATTGCCCTGGAGCCTCATAGGTGCAGCCGCCCAGTTCAAACGCTCGCTGCTCCAAGTGACGCTGAAACTCCATTCCAGCCAGGGGACTTCCCGGATAGTCGGCTGGGGTGATGCCCACGACAATACCGCTGTTGGCGTTTTTGCCGCTGCGCTCGTACTGGCTCATGCCGTTTGTCACCACTCGCCCGACTTCTGAAGTCGCTGCTACGACTTGCCCACCGGGACACATACAGAAGCTATAGACCGATCGCCCGTTTGAGCAATGATGCACCAGTTGATAATCGGCTGCACCCGACATCGGATGACCTGCCTGCAACCCCAGACGGCACTGATTGATCACAGCCTGGGGATGCTCAACCCGAAACCCAATCGAGAAAGGCTTAGGTTCAATGTAAACGCCTTGCTGATAGAGCATTTCAAAGGTGTCACGGGCGCTGTGACCAACTGCGAGGATGACGCGATCGCCACGAATGTACTCACCATTTGCCAAGATTACACCGCGTACCTGTCGGGTTTCACTCTGCTCAAGGTCAATCTTCTCTACGCGGCTCTGAAAGCGAATTTCACCACCCAGAGATTCGATGGTACGGCGCATATTCTCAACGATTTTGACCAGTCGGTAGGTGCCAATGTGAGGTTTGTTAACGTAAAGAATTTCGGGCGCGGCTCCTGCATTTACCAGCTCTTCAAGGACTTTTCGCCCGTGATGATGGGCATCTTTGACGCGGCTGTAGAGTTTGCCATCAGAAAAAGTGCCCGCTCCACCTTCCCCAAACTGGGCGTTTGATTCGGGGTTAAACTTTCGCTTGCTCCAAAAGCCAAAGGTATCAACGGAGCGATCGTGAACGGGCTTTCCCCGTTCTAAAATCAGTGGTCGAAGTCCCATTTGCGCCAGCAGCAGCCCTGCAAAGATGCCGCAGGGGCCTGCGCCGATGACGATGGGACGATCTGACTCGGAGGCGATCGCCCCATCTGAAACCTTTGCCACATAGCGATAGCGCGTATCGGGCGTAAGCGTTACGTGCGGATCTTTCTTAAACCGCTGGAGCAGCCGCTTTTCCTGAGTGGTTTCTACGTCAAGAATGTAAACAAAAACAATTTCTTTTTTACGAGCGTCATAGCTGCGCTTAAAGATGGAATAGCTGATTAGCTCGGTGGGCGCGATGTGTAGCTTTTTCAGAATCGCGGTTTTAATTGCCTCTTCAGCATGATCGAGCGGCAGTTTTACTTCGGTGAGTCGGAGCATGATTGAGGTGAAACGCTAGTCTCTAGTCTAGATCTTTAGTACAACTCATATTTCATTAACTGGCAGGGCAGCGCCCCATTGTACACAGGAATGCGCTGACTTGACTTTAGCCCGATCGCCTGAGCCAGTTCCTTGTTGCCACTCAGGATAAATGCAGTCCAGCCCTTAAACTGCTGTTTCAACACGTCACCTAGCAGTTTATAAAACGCGCCCAGGTCGCTATCCTTTCCCAACCGTTCACCGTAGGGAGGATTGCAAAACACTACTCCGCTATCGGCTGGAGCAACCACATCGGCAAGCTCCATGTCAGAAAACCAGACCTGATCGGATACGCCGCAGTTTTTAGCGTTGGCGATCGCCTGTCCAATCACCTGTGGATTGCGATCGCTGCCCCAAATCGGCGCGGACAGTGTTTCTCGTTGGCTAGATTTTGCTTCCTGAATCAAGCCATCCAACAAATCGGGATCAAAATCTAGCCAGGTTTCAAACCCAAACCGCTCTCGAAACAGCCCCGGTGCGATGTGTAATGACCTTAGACAGGCTTCCAGAGGCAGCGTTCCTGAGCCACAGAGCGGGTCATAAAACATCTGCTCTGGTTGCCAGCCCGAAAGCTGAATCAATGCCGCCGCCAGCGATTCTTTTAGCGGAGCGAACCCGACCGCCGGACGATAACCCCGACGGTGCAGACTGTTTCCAGAACTGTCCAGGCTAACCGTGCAGCCATCGCGATCGAGATGCACATTGATTCTCACGTCAGGGTTTTGCAGGTCTACGTTAGAGCGATCGCCAAACCGTTCTTGCTGCTGGTCAACCATTGCATTCTTAACCTGAAGCGCTGTGAAGTGAGTGTGATTTAGCTGCTTGGTTTTACCCGTCGCAGTCACGGCCAATGTGAGATCAGGCGTGAGATATTCCGACCAGTCAAGGGTTTGAATTCCCTCATACAAATCCTCTGCTCGCTCGCAAGGAAACTGGTGTAGCTTCATCAGAATGCGGAAGGGAAGCCTAGCCCACAGGTTGACGCGATAGAGCAGGAGGCGATCGCCCTCAAAAGTAGCTCCACAAAATCCTGGCTTCACAGAATGCGCCCCTAGCTGCTCCAACTCCTCAACGACAAGCGATTCTAGACCACTTGCCACCGTCGCAAAATACTGATTCATTTTGACTCACCGCCGATCTGACTCACCGCTAAACTGTGCCACACATGACAAATATCTTCCCAATTGTTCTGCCAGGGTTTGAACGTGCGGCTGTCTCAGCAATGATAAATGATTCCCTGACACCTGATGGAGTTGAATATTGTGGGTCAGAGTGTTCCAGCCCAGGAATGGCTCATGCCGCATAGCTTCTGGCTGCTCAGCAGCTTTGAATAGTATGATTCAGTTAGGATAAAGCTGCGGCACATATCGACAGGCGGCTTAACGGTTGGCGTAGACGATTGGCAACAGTGATTGAATTGCAGATTCATTTAATAGCTGTAAGTGAGACTTCTCCAAAACGTGGGCGATCGCCCAAAACGCTCCACTGGAGGCAATCCCCTACCATTGAGAAAACCAGGGATGCCAGGATTGTAGCCGTGCGACCAGTACGCCTCAAGGTATCGCTCAGTCAAATATTGCAAGTAATGCAGCGCTTCTGGCAAGACTGCATCTGGAGCTTGTTCGATGGCAGCCAACAGTTGTTGCTTGGTGTTTCCTGAATTCATGGTTAGGTTACTCCAAATGGTGGAAAAGCTACGTCACTGAATGCTGTCATTGCTGCCCTCCATTTAAGTATCCATGCTCGTAGAGCCAACCGAGTGTTTTCTGGCTTTCGTGTAGCTCTAGTGGATGTCCGGTGGGGGGAACCAGGGCAAAAGCAGGTCAGGGCGGCCACCCTGACCTGTCTTTTAAGTCACGGAAATCGAAATGGACTCAAATCATCAGGGAAGTTCTCGATATCTGTCCCTACTGATTTCAGTTCTCTGATGAAGGCTTTCATCTGAGGGATAGTGAAGGTGGCTGGCGTAACGCCCCTTTCCCATCGACTAACCGTTACGACAGATACGCCAATTCTTCTGGCGAGTTCTTCCTGAGATATGTCTCCTAACAGTTCACGAAGTGTCTTCAAAGGGGATTTTCCCTCCTCGACGTTGAAATTGTTTGAATCTATCATATCATCATGACTAGTCAGAGTGACTTACCACTGCGATGAGTTTACAGGTAAAACAAAATCAGTGCAGGGGCGAGATGGGTGTCTTTCCCCGCACTGACCTAATCATCGAGCTTTGCTACCTCTTAGCGAAACTCCTGCTCTATCTCCCTGCAAAATTACCTGTCAGGGCGTATCGCTCCGCACACTTAGCCAACAAAAAAGCGCTCCACTGCGGGGCGCTGAAAGTTCATTCAATTAAGGAAAGTTACATGATGAACAAACTCAGCCCTCGACCCCTCTTTCTCCATCACGCCGCATCAAATAGTCCATGATCCGGTCAATCCGCTCTAGCGCTGCGTTAGTGCTTGCCTGAATCTGCTCAAACCTTGTTTGAAACTGCTCAAATCGCTGTCTGTCTTCATCAAACGCCCGTGCAATTTCTATCTGAGCATTCGCCAATCGCTCAACCGCTAGCATCGTTCGTTGAAGCTGCTGTCGATTCTCCTGCACCAGATCCAGCGTTTGCTGAATCGCTGCCGTGTTTCGTTGAATCGCATCTGAGTTTTCAGCCGCCCGTTCTGCGGTTAACTGCAAAATCGCCTCTATTTGGTCCAAACGACTCTCGCCCGTTCCACCTGAGTTCGTCATCCTTGCTACCTGTCCATCACTTATATTCATTCTCCAATGAACAGCCATCAGCCTGTAAAACCGCTTAGCCTCCGTAATTTCCCCGGTATCCCTGAATGAGAACGATCCCAAAAGCACAATTGGGTAAGGCAATAGCGGATGAGTCCAAACCGCATGGCTCCCCTTCCCCGGTCGCCAGCCAAACCCAGCCTTCGAGAGCAACCTTTCAATTCCCTAATCTTCTTTGACATCTTCCCCCATTATGCTCTGTCCCCCTTCTGTCAACCGTCCGTACCACAGTTTCAACATCAACAACCTTCTGCTCTATCTGGCTCAAGTCCAAAAAGGGACTGTAACCCCCTCCACACATCCATCTTTGCACTGAACGATGTGACAAGCTTTACCGTTGAACCTATTACCCCTAGCCATAGAAATTCCCGTGCCTAAAATTGAGCCTACTTAAACACGTACATTTAGGTACATTCTCGTCTTATTACGTACATTCGTAAAAATTTGCATTCACCAGAACTCGCTTCTACAGGTATTTTGAAGCTTGAAAGGATTAGTTCTAGGTTCCTAAAAAACATGGAGCTAAGGGAACTCGAATCCCTGACCCCTGCAATGCCATTGCAGTGCTCTACCAACTGAGCTATAGCCCCTAGTGCATTTTTTGCACAGGCTTCTGATTATACTATTTAGGTCAGCACTTTGCCAATCAGATCCGCCATAGCTCTTTCAGCACATCGAGAAATGCGAACACGGTGCGGGGAAGCAGGATGTTGGATGAGATGATTACGCCGATGGTGCGTTTCAGCGGCACGGGCAAGCTTTTGATTTGTACGTCTTCAGGGATAGGTTCTGCGACCAGTCGAGCCATGACCGTTGCACCTAAGCCCTGCTGCACCATACCGAGGATGGTTGAGTCTTCTCTTACTTCGTAGTCAATCTTGAGCGTTTGACCAAACTGCGAGAAGTGGTCATGCACGGACTGGTTATGTCGAGGGCTACGCAGGTTAAGAATCATGGGGTAGCTGGCTAGCTGTTCCCACGTGAGCGTTGTTTCGGGTTGAATGGTTCCAGGTGGCAGCAACGCTACGAATTCGTCCTGAAACAGTTCCCAAACTTCAAAACCAGGGGTGGCGGGGAGAGAGGTGAAGCCTACGTCTGCTTGTCCTTCGCGGACTGCCTGCTCTACCTCAACATAGATGTCGCATTCCGAGATGACTACATTGATGGTCGGAAATTTGTTGCGAAACTGACGGATGATCTTGGGCAGGACGTGAGTGGTGATGCTGCGAACTGAGGCGACTCGCACTTGCCCAGACTGTAAGCCTCTAGAGAGGCTTGCTTTCTTTTGAATGGACTCTACTAACTGCAAAATTTGACGGGCTTCCTGAATCATTTGCTGACCTTCGGCGGTTAGGGTTGCACCGTGTCGCCCTCTCAAAAATAGGATGATTCCCAGGTCAGTTTCTAAAGTGGCGATCGCATGACTAACAGTAGACTGCGACAGATTTAACTCCAGAGCGGCCGAGCTAAAGTTTCCCTGGTCGGCAACGGCAACGAAAGCCTGTAGCTGAGAGATTTTCAACTTAGAGTCACCAGTAAGCAAAAGGAGAGAACCCTATTATTTGCAGTATTTCAATAAAATCCTATCGAAGCTATCGATAGAGCCTATCTATACTCTACTTTGATTTTTGTATTAGCAAATCTTATATTCTGATAGCGATGTGTGATGCCACCGCTAACGCAGCGCTATTAATTTAGAACAATTTCTGAGAAATGGATTTACTGCTTGCGTTAGCGCTGTCATTTGGGTTTCTGCTTTTTAGCACTGTCAAGGGCTATTTTATTGCCTATCCACTGTTATCATCTTTGGCAATCTTTACGCTTGCGCTATTGCGTAGAGGTTTTAAGTTTAATGACTTAATAGGGATGGGTTTTGCAGGCGGCAAAAAGTCTTTTTCGGTGATTAGTATTTTGCTGTTAATTGGTGCAGTAACAGCCGTTTGGATGGCGGCAGGTACGGTTCCAGCAATTGTTTACTATGGCATTCAGTTAATCAGTCCTCAGTATTTTATTCTGGCTAGTTTTATTCTCAGCAGCGTGGTTTCTTTGCTGCTAGGCACATCATTCGGCACGGTCAGCACGATTGGCGTTGCGCTGATGATTATGGCAAAAAGCAGTGGGGTCAATCCTCACCTGATTGCAGGAGCGATTATTGCAGGAGCCTATGTTGGCGATCGCTGTTCACCAATGTCTTCTAGCGCAAACCTGATTGCAGCAATTACTAAAACTCGGCTCCATACCAACATTCAAAATATGTGGAGAACGGCAATGCTGCCGCTGTTTGTTTCGGCGTTCATCTATGGGGGTTTGTCATTACTCAATCCGGTTCGGCTGACAGATCAAACCTTTACAGGAGAAATCAATCGGTTATTCAGTGTAGATTTGATTACGCTGCTGCCTGCTGCGGTAATTTTAATATTCTCAATTCTACAAATTGAGGTAAAGCTGTCGATGCTGATGAGCATTTTGGTGGCGATCGCCCTTTCCCTCTTCTGGCAACACTATTCTCTTCTACAAGTCCTGAAGTTTATGGTTTTAGGATTTCACCTAACAGGAAATACACCCTTAAACTCAATTTTGTTGGGCGGCGGCATTGTTTCAATGCTCAAAGTTTCCCTTGTGGTGATAATCTCTACTGCTTTTGTAGGCATTTTTGCTGGAACTCGAACTTTAGAAACAATTCAGGTATTTTTAGAACGCTTCAAATCTCGCAGCAATTTCCTGAGTACGCTTTTAGTAGGGCTGGGTGCGGCTACTTTTGGCTGCACTCAAACGATCGCCATTTTGCTGACTCAAGAGCTAGTCGAGCAAAAGTATAAAGAAAACGAAAAGGGCAACTATAAATTGGCACTAGACCTGGAAAATATAGTAGTTGTGATCTCACCCTTGATTCCCTGGAATATTGCTGGGCTAGTTCCTGCGACGATTTTGATGACTGATCCGGGGTTTATCCCGTATGCTTTCTATCTATACCTGATTCCGCTGTTAAATTTAATTCGCATCAGGCTGAGCCACCCCCCTAAGCTAAAACTATGCAACTGACCCCCCAGGAAAAGGACAAGCTACTGATCTTCACAGCCTCTCTGTTAGCAGAACGCCGCAAGGAAAAAGGGCTGAAGCTCAATTATCCTGAAGCGATCGCCTACATTTCCGCCGCAGTTTTAGAGGGGGCTAGAGAAGGTCGCACTGTTGCAGAATTGATGACTTATGGCACCACGCTGCTAACTCGTGAAGACGTAATGGAAGGCATTGCCGAAATGGTTCACGAAGTGCAGGTGGAAGCAACTTTCCCAGATGGTACCAAGCTTGTAACTGTGCATGACCCGATCCGATAGCCCCATTAAGCTCAGTCCGTAGCAGACCGAATGGGCGATCGCCCAAGATTAGCAGCAATGACCAGCAGTCTTGAGTAAGTGAGGTAGAGTATGATTCCGGGAGAGCTATGGGTAGAGTCAGGTGAAATTGAACTGAATGCAGGTCGTGGAACAGTGATGCTGCAGGTGGCAAATACGGGCGATCGCCCAATTCAGGTGGGTTCTCACTATCATTTTTTTGAAGTGAATGAGGCACTGGAGTTTGAGCGAGAGCAGGCGCGTGGAATGCGGCTCGATATCCCAGCGGGTACTGCCGTTCGATTTGAACCGGGGGATGAGCGAGAGGTCACACTAGTTGCTCTGGCGGGTAGCCGTCAGGTGTATGGGCTAAACGCCAAAATTAATGGCGCTTTAGATAACCAGAATTGAATCATCGATTTGTTTGAGATCATTTAGTCATGAGTCATTGCCCACTATCAGTAGGCAGTTGATAGTCTATCCCCTTTACTCATCGTCGTGTTGCTTCGCAGTTGTTTGTTGTTTCGGCGGAGCGGGCGATGGGCTGTGGCAAAGCCAAACTCCGCGCCGCCACTTGGGTTGGTCAGGAATGCTGGGAAAAAACCGTTCGAGCGTCCCAAGAACTAGAGTGAGTACTACGAACAAAATGAGTGTTCTAGCGAACCTTGCTTCCATGCGATAAATGCTTACGTCCTTAAAACTTTCCTATTGCCGTGAGTTCCGGTTTATCTCTCCGAAAAACTTTTCAAACGTCCTCTCAAGTTTTGAGGCAGTTATCACGGCGAGTGTATCTAAAATTGCCTCCCTGTTCTAGCACTCAAAGTCATCTAGAGTAATGACAATGGTCATTGAGAACGATGGCGATCGTCAATTTAAAGCCCCATTAGCAACCGATTAAGCTGTTGTGGCAACCCATTGAATAGAACAAGCAACCCATTAAGCGATCGCATTTACAGCCTAAAGCTCAGCAGAAATTGTGCGAGGTTGATAATCTAGAACTTATCTGGATTTTCTGCCCAAAGGTCATTTCCCCTTATGACGACAAATTTTCTTTCCCGTCTGCATAGTCCCAATCGCCCCGTAATCGTATTTGATGGGGCAATGGGCACCTCGCTTCAGACGCAAAACCTGACGGCTGAAGACTTTGGTGGCGCAGAATATGAGGGCTGCAATGAGTATCTGGTAGAAACCAAACCTGAAGCGGTGGAGCAGGTACACCGAGAATTTCTGGAAGCCGGGGCAGATGTAATCGAAACCGATACGTTTGGGGCTGCCTCTATCGTGCTAGCAGAGTATGACCTGGCAGATCAGGCTTACTCGCTCAACAAAAAAGCGGCTGAATTAGCAAAACGGGTTGCAGCAGAATACTCTACGCCAGAGAAGCCGCGATTTGTGGCAGGGTCGATGGGTCCAACCACCAAGCTACCCACGCTGGGACATATCGACTACGACACGATGAAAGCCTCTTTTGTGGAGCAGTCAGAGGGGCTGTTTGATGGCGGTGTCGATCTATTTATTGTGGAAACCTGTCAGGACGTACTGCAAATTAAGGCGGCACTGAATGCGATCGAGGAAGTGTTTCAGAAGAAAGGGGAGCGGCGATCGCTGATGGTTTCCGTCACGATGGAGATTCAGGGCACGATGCTGGTCGGTTCCGATGTCAGCGCCATGCTATCCATCCTGGAGCCTTATCCCATCGACATTCTGGGGCTAAACTGCGCCACCGGGCCCGATCGCATGGCAGACCACATCCGCTATCTGTCAGCCAATTCGCCCTTCGTCATCTCCTGCATTCCCAACGCTGGAATCCCCGAAAACGTAGGTGGACACGCCCACTACAAACTCACGCCGTTAGAACTGCGAATGGCGCTGATGCACTTTGTCGAAGACCTGGGCGTACAGGTAGTTGGCGGCTGCTGCGGCACTCGTCCCGACCACATTCGGCAGTTAGCAGAAGTTGCACCCACTCTAACGCCAAAGCAGCGGCAGGTGCGGGAGTTAGGGG
>Ga0224723_1000188_pt1 | contig 42826 bp, 32 predicted proteins | sample Balambano_FR2_Me_FD_161647 | JGI IMG/M metagenome (GOLD analysis project Ga0224723, IMG submission 161647) | Freshwater sediment microbial communities from Lake Towuti, South Sulawesi, Indonesia - Balambano_FR2_MetaG | ecosystem: Environmental > Aquatic > Freshwater > Lake > Sediment | place... | reverse complement strand
TGCCACTTGGTTAGCCACTCGCAATTCTGCACCGATTCTTTTTGAAACAAGCATACCATCCGTCACACCGCCTGGTGATATTATTTATATCCAATTCAATACGTTTGGTTGGATGGAGCCCATCCCAATGTGGCCCCTCGGCAATAACCGTTGGGCTTATAAATTGTATAGTCCGTTAAATTTTCTAGGCGATTTTTCATATCGCTATTGCCGTAATGGTCAATGCGGTAGTGCCGACGATAACCAAACAGTGGGCGAAAACGCAAGAGGGCGAATCGCTTCTACAAGTTTATTAGGGCAAGATATTCAAGATAACATAAATTCATGGAAGTGGTTTGAAAACCCAGAGCCTGTTTCATTGGTCGGCTCGACCATCAATCCACGCACAGTTGGTTTTGTAGCAGGCGTGGAATATCAATCCACATACCGACCAAACTTTTCATACTTCGCGCCACAAACTTTTGCCAACACCAAAGCCATCGGTTCAAATGTAGCAGTGCTAACCCCCAGTTGGACATACACTAGCATTTCACCCTTACGATTTGCAACATCACCCGGCAATGACCCATTGTGGATTGATTCTGCCATTATGATTTCACAAGCACGCAATGCTGGTCTTAATATAGCGATTTTCCCCACGCCTCATTTCTCAGGGACAACTGATTCAACAACCTCAGCATCTACTAGCTTTTGGCAAAATGCCCCACGTGATGCCGCATGGTGGCAAGCATGGTTTACACGCTATCGTGCTTTTGCCGTTAACTATGCCGACCTTGCCACACAAACTGGCGCACAATTCTTAATTCTCGGTGGTGAAGCCGTTACACCCGCTTTACCCGCTGGCAGCCTGCCAAATGGTCAGCCATCAAATGTCCCTGCGGATGTGGAAGCGCAATGGAGAGCCATTATCCAAGATGTACGGGCAAGATTCAAAGGTCAAGTATTTTGGGCAATGCCTTATACAACATCGAATGTGCAAACACCCGTTAGTTTTCTAAAAGATGTAGATGGTGTTTATTTGTTATGGTCTGTTCCGCTTACTACAAATCAAACCGCTACCAAAACCGACCTTGCCAATGAAGCGGGAAGATTATTAGATAATGAAATTGCTCCATTGGTTAACTTATTAGGCAAGCCAATTATTCTGGCAGTGGCATATCCATCTGCGGCAGGTGCGCCAAGCGGATGTATTTCCAGCGGTACAGGCACATGTATTGATTTCGCTTCTTTATCTCAGCCGTATGCAGATAATCCATCCGTTAGTTTGAATTTACAAACCCAAGCCGATATTTATGAAGCCATGCTCATCGCCGTCAATGCCCGCCCATGGATTTCAGGTTTTATCAGTCGTGGTTATTTTATGCCTGTGGTTCTGCAAGATAAATCTACATCCATTCATGGCAAACCTGCGGCAGATATTTTATGGTATTGGTATCCACGCTTGTTGGGGACTGTGCCTTAATCAATCAGGGATTTCATACAAAATATAATCTTCTGTACGGTCAATTTCAATCAGCATTTGCCTTAAGTCATCAAAACGGGGAGTCAAATGCTGATTTTCTATTTCGGAATCAAACACATACATTCGCACAATTACATGGGTATAACCTACTTGTTTCCATGCCGAAATTATTTCTTCGTTTGTTGTGTATAAATAAAAGCTATGGGCAACATGGTCATTGTTAGGGTCAGAAACAACCAAGCGATTGATTCCATAAACTCTGGGTTCATTAATGAGATAGATATAAGCATCAGCAGGCGTGCTATTTGCTACATCCAATAATTGTGCATACGTTGGGTTAAATCTCGCCGTATAAGCCTGACGAGATTCCACGCCGATTGCCGCTATCATGGGGTTACGTACCATAACCAGTAGTGCAAAATCTAAAAGAAAAGCGAAGGTGGTTAATGCCATAATAGTGGAAAAAATAAATCGTAGACGAAGAGAGGGAATTTCAAATGTCGGCAATTCCAATATGCTTTTACCAAACAGAGGCAATAAAACCAATATTGCAGGTAACGCCCAACGGACTTGCATAGAAGTAGAAGTTTGCGTAACGCCGATAAACCAGAAAATTAAGATTGAAAAGCTAAATGACAATAATATGCTTATAAATTCTATATACTTAGATTTTGTTTTATATAATTTCCAAACTACATAAATGAAGAAAGGTGCCAAAATAATAAAATAAGGACCAATTCGACTATCAAAAAAAGTTCGGTCCCGAAACCCCAAAGTAGCGACAAAAGGTAATAAAACCCATTCAAACAAATCAAAACCAATGCCTGTTCCGGGCGGCGCATACCAATTCGCTCGGAAGTCATCCCAATAGATTCCGCCAAATACAAAGGGGTAAAATGGATTCCCCGCCCAAATCAAATTTCTAAGATACCAAACCCCTCCAATCAACAGGGCAAAACCAACAAACATGGTTAAGTTTATTGCTAGCATTTTAAGATTATTTCTTAAACGCCAGCATATCAATACACAACCAATAACAGGAAGAGGGAAAATTGTGTATTTAATTCCAACCGCAAAACCACAAAAAATTCCAGCTGAAATTAACCAACTTATGTTTGAAAAATCCTTAATCCACTTAAACAGCAATATTAATGAAACAAAGACATAGAAAGTTAAGATTAAGTCTGTGTATACCCAGGCAGAAATCCAAGGTATGGATGGCATACTAATAAATAACGCCGCACTCCACCATGCGACACGAAAACCAAACAGTTCCTGCGTCCACCCAAAAATTAAACTAATTAACAATATAGCAAATGTAAAGTGAATTAACTGAGGTGTTGAATCTAAGTCAAAGGATAGAGGATAAACAAACATCCCTTCTGGCAAAGATGGGAACCAATAAGGATATAAATCCACCACCTGAACACTACCATCTCTCAGCCACCAAGCAGGGACAGTTAAGTGATACAGCAACCCATCAAATGCTTCGATGGGTGGAGCAAGTGCAAGTAAAAAAGAAAAGAAAAAAGTGATAAAGAAAAAAACAGGAATCCAACGCGGGGCATATTGGATTGAACGAATACATATTTTTATGGTGACTTGATAATCTTGAAGAATTATATTTTTATATTTGCTCCATGTTGTAAAAAATAGAATCCCAAGCACCGCCAACAGAACCCATTGATTGCCCAAACCAGTGACAGCAAACAAAAAACCAAAAATACCCAAAATACCCATTCCGAAACCGAGTGAAAATATTATTTTTTGATACGGGAATATTGAATCGAGTTTGAGAAATTTATCAAAAATCAAGTAACCTAACCCTAATGAAGAAAAAACAAATAAAAGCCACAAAAAAATTGTGCTACCCAAATTGACCAACCCAAACAGCACACCACCCCAAGCAGGTTTCTGGACGATAAAAAATGCCGCCAGTAAACCTGTCAGCCAAGTGATAAATAAAATCGAAACCCAAAAGCGCGATTTGATATTCATGTTAAGTAAAGTTTATAAATGAATTTTGATATACTTTTCCTGCTCGAAACATCATACCATATTCAATTTCGGAGGCTGTATGAAAAAGGTCGTTGGTCGCATATTGCTAGGCTTGTTAATCATTGTTGTGATTGCAGGTTCGGGGGCATTTTATTATTTCAAGAGTTATTTACCAAATACAGTAGCATTACAATCTTTCCCACAAGTGGATGGGGAGATTCAAGTATCAGGCTTAAACGAAAGAGTAGATGTTTACCGTGATGCCATGGGCATTCCACATATTTATGCCACAAATACCTACGATTTATTTTTCGCACAAGGGTATGTTCACGCCCAAGACCGTTTCTGGCAAATGGATTTTTGGCGACATGTGGGCGCGGGTGAACTTTCTGAAATGTTTGGCGCAGGTCAATTAGAGACGGATGTATTCCTAAAAACTTTAGGTTGGGAAAAAACTGCCGAAGCCGAATGGGAACAACTTGACCCTGCTTCTAAAGCGTTTTTACAAGCCTATGTAGATGGTGTCAATGCTTACATCAAAGATAAAGAGGCAATCGAGTTAAGCCTTGAATATGCCATTTTAGGTTTGCCAATTTTGAGTCCTGATTATGTCATCGAAGAATGGACTCCTGTGAATTCATTAACGTGGGGTAAAGCCATGGCATGGGATTTACGTGGCAACCTCGGTGAAGAACTTGAACGTGCGGTTCTGCTCAAAACATTCACACCGGAACAACTCCAACAACTTTTTCCTGAATATCCGCAAGACCATCCTGTGATTGTCAACAATATTGGTGATGGAAACGCAAATGCAAAACCAGATTTTGCAAATGATTTTGATTATGCTCAACTTCCACTTGACCAAGTGACTCATAACGCTTCATTACTTGACCTTGTACTTGGTGACTGGAACGATGGAATTGGTTCAAACTCTTGGGCAGTTTCTGGCGAACTGACCGATTCGGGAATGCCTTATCTTTCTAACGACCCGCATCTTGGGATTCAAATGCCTTCGATTTGGTATCAAATTGGTTTGCATTGTATTGAGAAAAATGATGATTGCCCATTTCAGGTGACAGGTTTTTCATTTGCAGGGGTGCCTGGTGTGGTGATTGGTCACAACGATAAAATTGCTTGGGGCTTTACCAATGTTGGACCTGATGTAATGGATTTATATATTGAAAAAGTGAATCCAGATAACCCGAATCAATACGAGGTCAATGGTGAATGGGTAGATTTTGAATCCTACGAAGAAACAATTTACCCCGTAGGGGGCGAAGCGGTCACCATCACGATTCGAAGCACACGGCATGGACCTGTCATTTCTGATTCGTATTATCCAATTCAAAATGAAGGCAACCCAGATGATGAAGAATTTGTTCCATTCAAAGAGCGTGCTGGCGTTGATTTGCCTGAACAATATGTGATTGCATTAAAGTGGACGGCGCTGACTCCTTCGACACCTTTTGAAGCAATTTGGGGATTCAACAAAGCCGAAAATTGGGAAGAGTTTCGAGAAGCCGCAAAAGATTTCCATGTGCCGCCACAAAATCTTTTATATGCGGATATAGAAGGCAATATTGGTTATCAGATGCCGGGCGATATTCCGATTCGCAAAAATGGCGATGGTACGTTACCTGTGCCGGGCTGGACAGATGATTATGAATGGACAGGCTTTATTCCATTTGAAGAATTGCCATATACATTCAATCCTGAAGAAGGATATATCGTCACAGCCAATAATCAAGTTCATCCTTTTGATTATCCATACTTTGTAACCGTTGATTGGGATTATGGTTTCCGCGCCAACAGAATTTTGAACATGATTCAAAATGCACCTGCAAAAATTGACATTGCCTATTTACAACAAATGCAAGGTGATGCGTATGATGCCAATGCCGAAATATTTATTCCAACTATGCAAACGATTGATTGGCAATTTGCAGAACCAAATGAAGCCATTGCATTTGATACGTTATCTGATTGGGATTATCAAGGTCGCATAGATTCCACTTCTGCGGCTGTGTTCAATGCTTTTTGGCGTGCTTTCTTGATAAACACTTTTAATGATGATATGCCCGAAGAAAGATATTATCCCGATGGTGGCTCACGTTGGAATGAAATTATGCGAACAATGGCACAAAACCCCAATGACCCATTTTGGGATGATAAAAGCACTGAAGATATAGTTGAAACCATGCCAGATATTATGAAAAAATCTTTTTCAGATGGTGTGGCTGAATTAGAAGATATATTTGGAAATGATGTTGCCACATGGAATTGGGGTGACATGCACGCTTCTACCTTCCGCAATGGAACTTTGGGTGAATCTGGAATCTTTTTGATTGAAGATTTATTCAATCGCGGACCCTTCCCGACTGGCGGTGGTGAAGCGATTGTGAATGCAACGGGTTGGTCTGTGCGAGATGGCTATGAAACAAACTGGCTTCCCTCTATGAGAATGATTGTGGATTTAAGCAATTTAGATAATTCACAAACCGTTCATACTACAGGACAATCTGGTCATGCCTATCACCCGCATTATGATGACATGTCCAGTTTATGGGCGAATGTCGAATATTATCCAATGTGGTGGGAACAAGAATCAATTATCAATGATAGTGAAGCGCATTTGATATTAGTGCCATAATAAACATAAAAACTCGGAGGTTGTGAAAACCTCCGAGTTCTCATTTACGCATTGATTCTTTTCTTCTGCCATATTTCCACCACGCCAAAAAACCAAAAACGAGGATTCCTAAATAATTTGCGGCTAAATCTTTTACCGAAAAACTACGCCCGCGAATATGAAGTTGAGAAACTTCTTCAATTGTAAAAACAATCAGAAAAAACAAAATACTTGCCAACACAATCATATTTAAGTTTTTGTTTGGAAACGTTTGAAGCAAACTAGCCGTGACTAAAAATGTGAGTGTGCCAATTAACACAAAATGCAAAAGCACATCAAGATTTTCGAAGCGTCCCAAAATCCAAAAGAGAAATCTCAAACGTCCTAAATCTGCTAACACAATTACAACCACAATAAAAATTGTGAAGGCAATTGCCAACCATTTTAATTTCACGAGATTAACCTAAAATTTTGATGAACTCGGTAATCGTCCAGCCGCCGCCAGCGATGAGGAAAGCAAAATAAATCATTGTGACGATGTTAGAAATATGCCCTAACAAAATAAAACCACCATCTTGTTGCATCATCCCGACTGCTAAAAAGATTAAGGCTAAGGCGGGCAACGTATTGCTAAACGGAATAAAACCAAACGGAGCCATTAACAACAACGCGCCGAGAATAAAAGCCAAATTCGTAATCATAGTCATCAAACCAGCTGTTGTTAATCCGCTTAAGCGATGTGGCTTGCTAATTTTTTCTAAACGATGAAACCAAACCAAAGCCTTCTTAAACCCTTCGCGCAATTTTTCAGCCGATAATTTTCTATCCGCAATAAATTTTGGCAACCATAATTTACGCGAGAATAAACGTGTAATGCCAATTAATAAAATTCCTGTTCCAAACACGGTGCTAACACCTGGAATTGAAATAGGAATTAAAAATATTAACGAAAGAATGACAGTTAACAACAATAAACTATCTGCGCCAACAATATCCATAATTTCAACTAAGGTCACTTCGTTGGCGGGCATTTTTTCAATAATCAATTCAATCTTTTCCCCAAGTGATTCGGCTTGCAATTCATTTTCTTCTTTTTGTGATAAATCAATATGAGACACTTTCATTACTTCCTTTATTTTAATTTTTAGACCGAGCAAGTATACGCCTTTTGACTTAAACCGACAACTTACAAATTATGAACGAATCAGCCAATCTCCCAAGATGAGAAAAAGCACGCTTCCGACTACGCCTACACCTGCGTCTAACGCGCCGAATGGATACAAGCCCCAAGCAAGCGTGTCACCTAGCCATTGCATCGAGAAAAAACCGACCGAACTTAATCCTATAAAGAGCAATAACCGCCAACCATTTCCACCGCGAATGAAATGATATATCGTCGCGGCTAATATTGCAATGATTAATCCTAACAGAAGGCTGGGGATGGTCATTTTATATAAACCATGTCACCCTGAGCGGTAGCGAAGGGTCTCTACCACTGTCGTAGAGATTCTTCGCCACAAAAACAAGAGCGTGGCTCAGAATGACATGATAAGACTACGGGTTTAGATGCTTAGCAAAGAAATCAGTAATGGCGTTATAACAAGTGACGCGATTTTCATACTTCAAAACATCGTGTCCTTCATCTTCAAAAATGTGTAATGAAATTGGTTTGCCTTTGGCTTGTAATTCACGCACTAAATCTTCTGACTCAGCCGCAACCACACGCGGGTCGTTTCTTCCTTGAATCACCAACATAGGAGCAGACATGTTATGTAAATGTGATTTTGGTGAACGTTGAATCAAGAAATCTTTTTCTTCAGGTTTGGATGGATCACCTAATGCAATTTTGAAATAAGGTTTCCAAGTTTCGGGGATACGGTCTAAGAAGGTCAACAAATCATACGGACCAAACATATCGCAAGAGGCTTTCCATAATTCAGGGTGCATACCTGCTTGCATAAGAGTCATGTAGCCACCATAAGAACGTCCGACAACTGCCGCACGTTTAACGTCTAAACGTTTGTCTTTTGGCAACACTTTTGTCATAGCATGGACGTGGTCGAGTCTGTCTTGTCCGCCCCAATCACGGTCAACGTGTTTGGTATATGAAAGTCCATACCCTGTTGAACCGCGCACATTTGGAACAAAAACTGCAAAGCCTTTAAGAGTCATAAATTGAATCAATGGCATGGAGAACCAAGCAAAGTCTGGGCGTTCTTGTCCTTGCGGACCGCCATGAATGTAATACACTACTGGGCGCGCGCCTTTAAAACCAAGTTTGGGGGAAGGTAAATATAAACGAGCAGAAACCCGTAGACCGTCGTGTGAAGCGAATGAAGCATCCTCGCCTTTTGATAGCAGACCATCTGGAATTCCTAAAATCTTTTCGTTGGTATGCAGTGATAAATCATTTCTGCCCTTGCCTTCAATAGAATAAATTTGTGTGGGCGAAGTGGCAGTGGAAAATGAAAACGTGAACACATCTTCACCTTTGTCGTAATCCATATGTTCCAACATGCCACCATCAAATGGTTCTTGACCAAGCAAAACATATTTGAGATTCATGGTTAATTTCTTTTCATCAAACAAACCTTCATACGCCCATGAACAACCATCAATGTTGAATGTGACCAGATAACGATTATCTTTTAAGTGAGCCACATTTTCCATTTCACCAAAACCTTTGTGAACTTTGCCATTTAATTTTATGGGCTTCATTTCGTTTGGCTTTTTGATGTTGATGTATCCCAAACTATAAGTGTCTTCAAAAACAGAAGTGGTGACAATAACACCCTTGCCACTTGGTGAAAATACACTTGCACCCAAACCATTCAATGGCACTTGCTCACCTGCTTTTCTTTTTTCAAGTGGTTTGCCATACAACACGGTTATTTTATTTTTTGACCACAAATATAAAACCGAATCACCTACTTCATACACCGTGTCAATCAAAAGTTTGCTGTGGTTCTCATTATGTGCAGTGACTGCGTAACCCCATTCACTTTCTGCAATTTTGGTTAACTTGCCTGTCTTCAAATCACCACGATACGTTTCTTGCAAAGGTTTATCGCGCCGTTCGGCTTGAATATAGACAATCCCTTTGTCACGGTCACAATTGACGAGTTTCGCACGATATGCTTCAAAGAAATTATTGAAAGTAGGTTCGGGAAATCCGCCATCTAAAGAAATTAACATGGGCTGATAATTTTCATCGCCGTCTTTGTCAATCATTACCAAAATTTTATTGAGTTTCGGAAATACATAAAAAGGATGTCCGATAATGAGATGCGGATTTTGCAACGCAATGTTCGGCGGCAACAATGGTTCAGGCACACTGCCGCCATAAAACATGGCGTACAAACTCAAATGCCCTGTCAGATTACTCAAAAAATAAATTCGTTCTTCGGTGTATTGTGGGACTACAAACAAACGAGCAGACATCAGTGATTCAATTCGATAGGTCATTTTATCTCCGTATAAATTTTTATCCGCTAATCCTCGCAAATCTTCGCGAAGTTTTGGCTTCATAATTCATAAATTTGTAACAGATGTTTTCGTTTATATTTTAAAAGGCAAACCATTTGAATCCATATCTTTCTAATTTGACTACACGCAAAACACTACATGATGATTCCACCACCAATTAAGACCTCATCTTGATAAAACACTGCGGCTTGACCGGCAGTTGCATCTCGTACAGGCGCATCAAACTTAATCGAAACTTGATTCTCGTTTTCCACAGTCACCCACGCTTTGACTTCTTTGGCTGTGTAACGGATTTTTACATCCGCATAAAAAGATTCTTGTGGAGGATTTCCACTCGTCCAATTGACATCACGAACAGTTAAATCACTAATTCCAAGTTGCTCTTGTGTAGCAACAATCAAAGTATTGTTTGAAGCGCTTTTGCTCATCACATACAATGGCACAGCAGATTGAACATTCAATCCTTTTCTTTGACCAATGGTGTAATTGGCGAGTCCATTATGTTGACCAATCACATTACCATCAGGTGTGACAATTTCTCCCGGTGTGAGAATCTCTGCGGCATTGCGTTGCAAGAAATTTCGATAATCTTCACCAGCCAAAAAACATAAATCTTGCGAATCTTTCCGTGAGGCAGTGGGTAAACCAAACTTTTCAGCAATGGCACGAATTTCAGGTTTAGGATAATCACCCACTGGAAACAAAGCATGCTTCAATTGTTCTTGCTTCAAGACATGCAAAACATAGGATTGATCTTTTGAATGGTCAACCGCACGAAGCAATTCTCGATTCCCATTTTCCGAATCTCGAATACGAACATAATGTCCAGTTGCCATAAATTCTGCACCAAGTGCAAGTGCATGATTTAATAAAAACGTCCAGCGGATTTGACGATTACAAATCAAGCAGGGATTCGGTGTTTCGCCACGAGCATAACCACTCAGAAAATATTCAACAACTGTTTCTCTAAAAACATCTTTAGCATCAATCACATAAAATGGAATATCTAAAATCCCTGCCACACGACGAGCTTGTGCCATAGAATCAGGTGTACAACAACGATTTGTGTCTTCTTTGCCTGGTTCACTCCATAGGCGCAACATCATACCTGTCACATCATAACCTTGCTCTTTGAGCAAAGCCGCCGCAACAGATGAGTCTACACCACCAGACATGGCAACGACAACTTTTTGCTTCGTCATAGTCTATGATTATAAACGATAGAAAGAATGATGTTTTATAGTATAAGCAACAGAATAGAATGGGAGAAAAAACAAGAACTACTTAAATTAAGGCGCACGGTTAATTATTAAATCTGGTTTCCCATCTAATCTTGTTTTTGCCGAATTCTGAGCCAAAACCTGTCCATCTGGTGTATTCCCTTGAACTTCTTGGCTTTCATAGGTCATAACGCTTCCCACACATGCAAAAAGCATCAATCGTATTTGCTCATCATTAAGCTGGTCAATCGGAATATCAGATGCAATCTCACAAATAATGTTTCCGTTCATATCAATACCTGTTACATGAGAATAATAGGCGTTATTTAATCCTTTCCACTGAGATACATCATCGCCAACCAAAACATCTTTAATTTTCAAAATAAATCCTGTTTCATTACTCAATCGCATTTGCACGAGTTCACCAGAAGATGTGATAACAGATAAAAACACTTCACTATCAGCACCTTTTTTCATCTCTGAAAGCCAATCTTTCCATTCTTGACTGTTAGAGTCGATTCCATCTGGGAAATATCTATCTTTCAGCATATCTAAGAATTTTCTTGTAATTGGATTGTTTGCATCATCAGCTGAAATAACATCTTCATGTGAAATATCTAAAATTACACGCTCACCAGTTGTATTTTCATCACTATAAATTTTCAAAGGAATATAGTTTCCTCCATCTGCAGGAGTATCAAAAAAGTGTAATTACGCCCCACAGTCGCATCCATTCCATAGATTCTTGATTCCATACATATTCATAGATATGTCCATTTTCTTCCACCGTTTTTATGTAATTTCCGTTTACATCTTTTCCTGTTGCTCCTTCTGGCGCACCAGCAAGAGGGTCAGGAGTAAAAGTAGGAGTTACAGGTTTCTCCGTTGGAGTAAAACTAGTTTGAGTTGGAGCATTTGTATAAGTAGGTGATGCGGTTACTTGCGGAGAAGCACAGGCTATCAATAAAAAACTTGTTATTAGGAAAATGTTAAATAATTTCATTTTGTTCTCCTGTAAGTAAGGTGACAGTCACCTATATCATACAATAAATTTTTACATTCTGGTACACTACGATTTATAGTTGACAATTTTTTTCACGAAACAAGGAAACTTCAATGGCTGACTTAGTAATTATCAATGCAAAAGTATTTACGAGCGACAAAGAAAATCCATGGGCGGAAGCAGTAGCAGTAAAAGGAAACCGAATTGAGTTTGTGGGAACAAATGAAGAAGCAAAGCAATTCACTGAAAGTAACACAAGAATTATTGATGCAGAAGGTCAAACGCTTACAGCAGGCTTCATTGATTCACACTTTCATTTATTGTCAGGTTCTATTTGGGCAGGCAGTGCTCAACTATATGATGTGAAAAATAAAAATGATTTAAAAACAATCCTTTTGGATTTTGCAAAACAAAATAAAACTGCCGAATGGGTTGACGGACGCGGAATCAAATATGGAATTATCTCTACGCGCCAAGAATTAGATGAAATCATTTCAGATAGACCAATTTATATCAATGCCTATGATGGTCACACTTCTTGGGCGAATACAAAAGCTTTGGAAATGGCTGGCATTTTGAAGTCAGGAATTGAAGCGAGTGGCGTTGGAGAAATCGTCCGCGATGAAAATGGAATCGCCACAGGTGAATTGCGTGAAACGGCAATGAGTCTCGTTGCAGATTTAATCCCTGAGCCTGATGATGCTCGCAAACGTGAATTGTTGAAAATGACGATTCAAAAAATCAATGCCAGTGGTATTACAAGTATTCATAATATGAATGGCGATATGAAAGATTTGTTAACTTATGCCGCATTGGAAGATTCAAACGAAATGACGTTGCGCGTGTATGTGCCTTACAGCGTTGAACCTAACACAACCGAAGAAATGTTAAGTGAAGCCGTTGAAATGAAAAATATCAAAGGGGATTATGTGCGTGGTGGTGCGGCAAAATTTTTTATGGATGGTGTTTGGGAATCTTACACGGCATTAAATATCGAACCTTATGCTGATAACCCCGATGCAAAACCTGATGGCATTTATTCGTTCGAACATTTCACACGCATGGCAAAAGCGGCAGATACACTTGGCTTGCAAATTTTTGTCCATTGTTGTGGCGATGGTGCAGTGAGGCGAACGCTTGATGGTTATGAGGCAATTCAAAAGTCAAATGGGAAGCGTGATAGTCGTCATCGTGTGGAACATATCGAAGTGATTCATCCTGATGATTTGCATAGATTTAAAGATTTAGGAGTCATTGCTTCGATGCAAACGAGTCACTCACCGCTTCGCAATGACGGGACAGATGTGTGGCCCCAGCGAGTTGGTGCTTCACGTTGGGCTTTGTCTTTTGCATGGCGCACGATAAAAAATGCAGGTGCACACATGGCTTTCGGTAGTGACTGGACTGTGGCACCATTTGACCCGATGATTAACATCAATGCCGCTTTGAATCGTGAATTGTGGGATGCGAGTAATCCAAATCAAAACCTAACTTTAGAAGAAGTGATACTAGGTTACACATGTGATGCCGCCTATGCAGAATTTATGGAAAATGAAAAAGGTCAAGTCAAAGAGGGGTATTTAGCAGATTTGGTTTTGTTCTCGCATGATTTGTTTGCATTAAATCCAAAAGATATTTTGCAATCCAAAGCAGTGATGACGATAGTTGATGGAAAAATTGTTTTTGAGGAATCAAAAATATAAATATATAATCATTTCATGAAAAATTTAATAAAATATTTTTTGGTCTTAACCATAATTACCTTGCTTGGCTTAATGATTTGGAATTTAGATATTGCGATTCGTGCATATCACAATGTACAAAATGGGACTTTTTCAATTCAGCGCCTAAGATTTGACATTGCCTCTTTTAATATTGGACAAGGCTCTCCAATTACACCAATTGACCAAAAAACTTCACCAAAAGATGGCATGATTCAACTATTTGTTCCAGAGGGTGAATTTTTGATGGGCAAAGAAGGTGAGCCCGATGAAGATTCGCCAATTCATGAAGTTTATTTAGATGCGTATTGGATAGACAAAGTAGAAGTCACAAATTCGATGTATGAGAAATGTGTTGCAGAGGGAAGTTGCACATTACCAGCCACAAGGCTTAATCCATATTACGGCAATTGGATTTATCGAGACCATCCTGTTGTATATGTCAGTTGGTTTCAAGCAAATGAATATTGTTTGTGGGCAGGCAGAAAATTACCAACCGAAGCAGAATTTGAAAAAGCGGCGCGTGGCACAGAAAAATATAAATATCCGTGGGGTAATGACGCGCCAAATCCGCGTTTGGCGAATTATGCCGATTCCCAAATTGGGGAAACTGTTTCTGTGTATCGCTATCCATTGGGAGCAAGTCCATATGGTGCATTGAACATGGTCGGCAATGTGCGCGAATGGGTTGCAGATTGGTATAGCGAGACTTATTATCAAGAAACAACTTTGAATAACCCAACTGGACCAGAAACAGGTTTTGAACGTTCAATGAGAAGCGGTGCTTATGATGCTGATGCAAATGAGCTTCTGGCAACTTGGCGGTATAAACATGAACCGCAATCTGCGGGATTGAGTCGTGGATTTCGATGTGCAGAATCAGGTGAATAAAAATGGCGGATTTATGATCCGCCATTTCCTGTTTCCCAATTAATAGCAATTGATTGTTATTAGAAAATCTTGAAAATATATCCTTCAAAATTTTCCGCATCTTCAACAAATGTTGTCGTGCCATCTGGAGTAGCATCTATACCAGCCACATAAGTTTCACCATCTTCATTCTGACAAAGTGCCCAACAAGCCAATGGAAATAAACCATCTTCTCCATCATTACTATTACTAAATTTAGCATACCATCCACTTGCTGGAATGATTTGAAGTATTTTCTCCGACATAGAAAACCTTTTCTTTATTTTATTTTCTCTTCTACAACTTTTGATAATTTACCTAACGCCTCTTTGACGTTTCCATCAGGAAGACTACCTTGCGCGAGATTTGGTCTCCCGCCTCCCTTCGCACCGATGCCTGTGAGCAAATCTCCTGCTGTGATTCCGCCTTTGACTAAGTCTTCTGTTACAACAGCAATCAAAGTAGAGCCAGTTGCTAAAACTGCAACTCCGTTCTTCGGATATTTCTCACGGAATTTATCTGCCAACATTCGCAAGGTATCAACTGTTGAATCAGAAACTTCTAAACCTAAAACATTTACATTTTTGACGGTTTGAACGTTTGCAAGTTGCAAATTGAAAGTTGACAACGCTTGTTGATTTCGTAAATTAGTTAATTCTTTCTTTAAGTCACTAATCTCTTCTTGCAAAGACTCAACTTTGGTTGGAATTTCTTCTAAAGATGATTTCAAGGCAGAGGCAGTGTTCTTAAGTAATTTAGAGCGTTTGTTAATTAATTCATAGGCACCACGCCCAGTGACCGCTTCAATACGGCGAACATTTGAGGCAACAGAACCTTCTGTAGTGATTAAGAATGCACCAATATCAGAAGTACGGTCTAAATGTGTACCACCACATAATTCATAAGAATATTTTTTGTTATCTTCAAGAATCGAAATTGTACGGACCGTATCACCATATTTTTCACCGAACAAAGCCATAGCACCTTCTTTTTTGGCTTCGTCTAATGATTTGGTTTCTTTCTTAACAGGCATATCTAATGCGATGGCTTCATTAACCATGCGCTCGACTCGTTCAATTTGTTCGGGAGTCATCGCTTCAGGATGGTTGAAGTCAAAACGTAAATGTGTAGGTGCAACAAGTGAGCCAGCTTGTTTAGCTTGGTCACTTAATACTTCATGCAAAGCTTTGTGAAGTAAATGTGTAGCTGTGTGATTTCGCATGATGTCATGTCGGCGAATCACATCTACTTCGGCAGTGGCTTTATCACCAACTTTGGGATGACCAGAAATCACTGTGCCGATGTGAACAATCACGCCAGCAGAAGCGCGTCGCATTCCGTTCACTTCTATTTCCCAATCTTTGCCACGTATAAATCCTGTGTCATTTACTTGACCACCAGATTCGATATAAAAACCTGTTTTGGGAAGAATGACTTCAACTTGATCATCCAACTGAGCTGATTCAACCGCTTCACCATTGACAACGATAGTTAATACTTCACCTTCAACTTTTGTACTGGTGTACGGATCATACTCAACACCATCTTTGCCAAGTTTTTTCTTGGCTTGTAAATCTTTCAAAATGTTGGCAAAGAATTCTGCATCTTCACCACCGAGTTTACCCATCGCTTTACCACCGCCAGAGGCTTTGGCATGTTTTTCTTTGGCTTCATTGAAACCTGATTCATCAACATCTAAATTTTGTTCGCGTGCAATATCACGAGAGATTTCAAATGGCAAACCATAGGTGGCATAAAGGTCGAAGGCGAGATGTCCGTCGAGGATGCGAGAATTAGAGGATTGGAGATTCGAGAGTAGATTCTCTAAATGAGCAGTACCAGCTTCAACGGTCCGTGCGAAGCGGATTTCTTCACGAGTCAAATGCTCAAGAATCGAAGTCTTACTTTTTTCGAGTTCGGGATAAAAATTCCCGTAGTAATTAATCACAGCCTCGGCAACTTTTGCAAGAAAGGGTTCGTTGAGATTTATCTTTGAACCAAAACGTGCGGCGCGGCGGATAATCATGCGGGTGACATAATTGCGACCTGCATTGCCAGGCACAACACCATCGGCAATTAAAAACGCGGCGGAACGAACATGGTCACAGATAACGCGATAGGGTGTGAAGTTAGCGAGCATTTCTTTTTCGCTGTGACCCGTAAGACTTCGCAAAACATTTAATGACTCAGCAAATAAATCGGTTTTGTAATTTGAATCAACACCTTGTAAGACAGAAACAATTCTTTCAAAACCCATGCCCGTATCAACATGTTTTTGTGGAAGTGGTTCGAGTTTGCCATCGGCAAATAAATTGTATTGAATAAAGACGTTATTCCAAAGTTCGAGATAACGCGTGCATTCACCATTGACTCCACAAACGTGATCTGTGCCACGTAAATTATCCCGTTCTTCGCCTAAATCAATATGAATTTCAGAGCATGGACCACATGGACCGGTCTCTGCCATTTGCCAAAAATTTTCTTTACGACCAAAATACAAAACATGTTCAGGGTTGAAACCTGTTTGTTTCTTCCAAATATCGGCGGCTTCTTCATCGGTTGGAACATTGCCTTTATCATCTTTAAAAACGGTGGCATAGAGTTTATCTTTTGGTAAACCCCAGACATCAGTTAACAATTGCCAAGACCACGCAATCGCTTCTTCTTTGTAATAATCACCAAATGACCAGTTGCCAAGCATTTCAAAAAAAGTGTGATGGGTATCATCACGACCGACATCTTCAAGGTCATTATGTTTGCCAGCCACACGCATACATTTTTGAGAATCGACGACACGTGAGTAAGGATATTTTTCTGTACCAACAAACACATCTTTGAATTGCACCATGCCAGAATTGGTGAAAAGCAGGGTTGAATCTCCGCCAGGCACAAGCGACATGGAAGGCACGGCGGTGTGTCCGTGCTCCACGAAAAAGTCTATAAAGTCCTGACGGATTTGGTTACCTGTAAGTTTTTTCATGCGTTCTCCGAAAAATTTAGTGGCGGTATTATACCAATGGAAGGTTACAGGTTGGAAGGTTTGAAAGTTATACTTAATAATCTTGGTTGATTTTTGTATAAAATAATCCCCGCTAAAAGTTTTTTGATAAAAGGATTATATTTATATTAGGCGTATTCTTCTAAAATATGGTCAATATGATGAAGTGTCTGGCGGGAGTTCATAATAAATGTGTGAATACTTGGTACTTGAATGGTTTGATAACCTACACCTAAATCTGTTTCTTGCACACTAATAGCACCATCATTGGCTTCGTAACCATAAGGAAGCCAGCTGACACGCGGAGCACCTGAACCAGCAATCACGGTAGTGGGAATCGTAGGTTTTGGTAAAGTCTTATAAAAATCAGCATTCAACGCCAACTGACCACAATCACTGGTTAAGTATTTGTAGATAATATTGTTTTTAATCTTTGCACTCAAACGTGGCGGCTGATTTGGCGAAGCTAACAAAATTAAATGCTTAGGCAAATGTTCTACTAAAAAAGGCAAACTCGCTCGTGCAAGCAAACCACCCATTGAATGACCAATCACCACATAAGATTGATACATAAACATCTTTTTTTGAATCATATCAACCAAACGAGTAACAATTTCGGAAAATTTTTCTGTGCGGGTGTAGTATCGAAAATATTGCACAGCATGACCATGCCGGCGCAATCGAAAGCCAAGCAATCGCATGGCGTTTGTAGTTCGTCCTTGACCATGAAGGAGTAATAGATTCATATTCGTATAAATACTTGAAGTGAAAATTGAATTTCCATATATTTATTCAGTATATCAGAGGGGTAATTTTTTCAACTATGGAAAAAAGAAGAAGTGCAGAGTGACCTCTCCCCAACCCCTCTACCATTTCATGGCACACGTCCAAATGGAGAGGGGGCTTTTGTTGTGCAATGAGTTAAAATAAAAAAAAACAATTTCAATAAACGAGGTCTCTATGAACTTTCTATTCGGCAAAAAAGAAGAAATCCAAGCCATGGCAGAAGTACTTGAAGATGGACGCGAAGTCATGAATCGAGAAATGGCGAAGCCAAAATATAACGACTATAAAGGTGCGGAGCCGATGCTAGAAGTCAAAGTGCGGGTTCAGCCACAGGATGAAGGTCCGTTTGAGGCGGTGATGAAAGTGGGAATGACCAAGTCATTTTTACTTTTGAAAGGTGTGATGGTGCAGGTCAAGTATCAAAAGGGGAAAACTCAAAAAGTTGAATTGGATGATGATAATCAAGCCATTTTGGAAAGAAATGCGGGGATTTTGAAGAAAGAATAAACTTAAAGTCACGGAATATGAATCACCACATACGTTTGGCTTTGTCGCCAACGACCCTGATTTTGGAGATGTCTTCCATGCCTTTATATTTGTAGAAAATGTAAGTGCATAATAAAAGAGACAGTCCTTGTTAAAAGAGATATGATTATTCGTCTGATTCTCCTTGTGGCGATTCTACCTACCCCTAAAAGTGACAGTCACCTAAGACATTTAGAAGTCTTTGCCTTCTTACTTACCAGACCTGACATGTCTCCGCGGAAGCCTTGCTGACTCGCATCTTCGTCCACGCAATCTATTTGATTAACAAAGGTGCTGATAAGACATGTCAGGTCTTAAGTGTTATGTGGAAATTATATGCCTTTTGACCTGTGTAGATTCTCACCCATATTTATTAAAAAGAAACTGTCAGCCCAATTAACTTTTTTTCCTGTAAAATTATTGCACTATGCCTATCACCCCGCAAGAATTCGTTAGCAAATGGAAACGAGTCACTGCACGAGAAAAGCAAACGTATCAAGAACATTTTCTTGATGTTTGTCAGTTGGTGAATCATCAAACACCCAATGAGTATGACCCAACGGGTACACGTTTTGCTTTTGAAATGGGTGCCACCAAAACCACTGGCGGACAAGGCTGGGCTGATGTTGCGAAACTTGGATTTTTTGGTTGGGAATATAAAGGCAAAGATGCGGATTTAGAAAAAGCCTACGAACAACTTCTTCGATATCGTGATTCGCTTCAAAACCCACCTCTGCTAATTGTTTCTGATATCAACAACATTATCATCCGAACCAATTACACCAATTTACCTACTCACACTTTTAATCTTGCCTTAGATGATTTACTTAATCCTGACAATATTAAACTACTCAAAACAGTTTTTACAAATCCCGAAGACTTAAAACCAAAAGAAACGATTGAAAGTGTGACTCGTGAAGCGGCGGAGAAGTTTGCTAAGTTAGCCAAAAACTTAAGAGATTATGGTGAAGAACCGCAAGATGTAGCACATTTCTTAATTCGTTTATTATTTTGTTTATTTGCAGAAGATATTGGCTTACTACCTGAAAAATTATTCGCCCAATTACTAGAACAGACTCGCCGTAACTCAAAAGATTTTCAAGAAGTGTTGGGGCAATTATTCCGAGCCATGAACACGGGCGGATATTTTGGCACAAATAAAATTTTACATTTCAACGGCGGATTATTCGATGATGACCGTGTGTTAAAACTTGATGGCGCAGACATGGACATCATTGCCGACATTGATGGCTTAGATTGGGGTGCGATTAAACCATCTATCTTTGGCACATTATTTGAAAGAGGCTTAGACCCTACCAAACGCTCTCAACTTGGGGCGCATTACACCAGTGAAGAAGATATTTTATTAATTGTTGAACCTGTATTAATGAAGCCATTGCGTGATGAATGGAAAGAGTTGCAGGTCGAATGTAGAAAGTTGAAAGTTGAAGAAGAAAAAGTAAAAGATAAGAAGAAAAAAGATTTACAGAAGAAAATTAAAAATACTTTATTAACTTTTGCAGAAAAGATTGCTTTGGTAAAAGTTCTTGACCCTGCGTGTGGAAGTGGTAACTTTTTATATGTAGCATTGCGTTTGTTATTAGATTTACAAAATGAAGTCTTAAGTTTTTCAGATGAGATTGGCATGGGCAGACCTTATATTACTGTTACTTCTGGGCAGTTGTATGGCATTGAAACCAATGAGTATGCTCACGAACTGGCTCAAATGACGATTCAAATTGGGTACATTCAATGGCTGAGAGATAATGGCTATGGTTTTCCAAGTGAACCAATTTTGAAGAAGACAGAAAATATCAAGAGAATGGATGCGATTCTCAATCAGCAGACCTCCGAGGTTTTAAAAACCTCGGAGGTCTTGAGCGCACACGAACCTGAATGGCAAAGTGTGGATGTCATCATCGGCAATCCGCCATTTTTGGGAAGTATCAAACAAAGAGAAGAATTAGGTGAAAAATATATTGAGGAATTAACAAAATTATATAAAGATAGAGTTCCACCAAAAAGTGATTTTGTTTGTTATTGGTTTGAAAAATCAAGACAAGCAATTATAGATAAAAAAGTAAAACGAGTAGGTCTCATTGCAACGCAAGCAATCCGTAAAGGTTTAAGCCGAACAGTTCTTGACCACATAAAAGAAACTGGTGATATTTTTATGGCTTATAGCAATCGCCCTTGGGTTCTTGATGGTGCTTCTGTAAGAGTTTCAATTATCTGTTTTGATAATGGCTCTGAAAAGCAAAAAGTTTTAGATGAAAATATTGTCGAAACGATTAATTCTGATTTATCTTCTTCAGCAGATACAACAACTGCAAATTTACTTTCTGAAAATGAAAATATTGCATTTCCAGGGACTAAAAAATATGGAGCATTTGACATTGAGCCAGAACTTGCTCAAAAAATGCTGGCTGATAAAAGTAATCCGAATGGAAAACCAAACTCAGATGTTGTAAAACCTTGGGTAAACGGAAGCGACCTTGTAGGAACTCGTCGTGGAATGTGGATTATTGATTTTGGTGTAAAAACGCCAATGGAAGAAGCCGCACAATATCAAGAACCATTTGAGTATGTTCGTAAGTTTGTGAAGCCTGATAGAGATAAGGAAAGAATTGCAAGCACAAGAGATAATTGGTGGTTATTTGAAAGACAAAGACCAGAAATGCGGCAAGCCATTAAAGGTATAAAGCGTTTTATTGGAACTCCTGTTGTTTCAAAATATAGAATCTTCATTTGGCTTGCTCATCCTACAATTCCTGATGCAAAAGTAACAGTTTTTTCTCGTGATGATGATTATTTCTTTGGTGTTTTGCATTCTCGGTTACATGCTGTTTGGAGTGATAAAAAAGGTGCAAGACATGGTGTAGGAAATGATTTAACTTATAACATTTCAGAATGTTTTGGAACTTTCCCATTTCCATTTCCGCCAAATCAAGAACCAAAAAATGATTCGAGAGTGCAAGCCATTAGTCAAGCCGCGAAAGAATTGGTCGAGCAAAGAGATAGATGGTTAAATGCAGAAAAGACTTCGGAAGTCTCCCATGAAGACTCCAAAGTCTCGAAATCAACAAAAAAGACTTCCGAAGTCTCGCCCAAGAGAACGCTGACGAATCTATATAATCAACGCCCGACGTGGTTGGAGTTAGCACACAAAAAACTTGATGATGCTGTTTTCAGTGCTTATGGGTGGGAGAATGATTTGAGTGATGAAGAAATTTTGGAGAAGTTGTTGGCGTTGAATTTGGAGAGAAGTAAGTAAACAAGTGATAGTCACTTGAATTCACAGACCTGACATGTCTCCGCTGAAGCCTTGCAGACTCGCATCTCTGTCCACGCAATCTATTCGATTAACAAAGGTGCTGATAAGACATGTCAGGTCTTAAGTATTATTTTGGAAATTATATGCTTTTTGACCTGTGTAGATTCTCATCCATATTTACTATGTTAAGGAAAATTTTCTCTTTATCATTTTCTATACCTTTTTCACATAAGGCATTTATTTAGGCTTAATACCTAAAGTCTTATAGTAAATAAATAACTTCTGTAAACCATAAAACGCTTTTTGATGGCAATCTTTGTAAGCTTTAAAACTTCCACACAAACAAGCACGATGATTTTTAACCCCACCATTTCTCGTTAGGGCACGACGTATCCTTTTCCACTCATCTTGAGAATGAAGATTTTCAATAAACGCTGCTGTAGTAGTTGATGAAATATCGCCTTGATCAAAATACCATTCTAACCAACCTAAGGATCGATGGCTATAGGTTTCCCATGGCCAAACATCTCTTCTTTCAAAATAACTCTGAGCATAAAAAAATGGCACAACCAATTCTTGCATAAATTTTTGAAAACAAAATTTGATTGGAAAATATTGGATTTCAGCAGGTTTAACACATAAACAAGCTGTACCATCTAAATATGTATGCAAATCAGCTAAAGCAATTTTTCTTATTTTAGCTAAATTTTTTATCCTAGAATTAGTTTCACGTACTCGTGGTAAGTCAGATACAGGACTAGCTTTCATTTCAATTTGTATTTTATAAGAATCAGTAATTCTGTAATCAAAATATTTAGCATTAAAATCAAATTCTCCTTCTAAAACTTGAATATTTCCTTTGGTTAAGAGTATAAGTTTTGGGTACTTTTCTTTTAACCAAATTAAATCGTTATCCTCCAAATCAAGATCAAACATTGCTATGCTGTTTTGGAGGGGTAACAATTATTGTTGAAACATTCTTTTTGACATTAGATTCTTTTGATGCTTCTTTTTCAATCTCATCAACCCAATATGGATGGTCAAATACCCAATTCCATGCTTGCAAAGCCTCCAAGCGATTACAACTTAAGCTAAATAAGGGATTTAATTTATTAATAGCAAAATCTAATTTCTCTTCCAAATTCTTAACCCGTGTTTTATCTTTATTCCTAGATGTTAAAGATAATGATTTATCTACTGGATTACAAATTTCTTTATTGTTTTTTAAACGATCTCGCATACTTACCATTGTGTCATATAAAGAAGCATCGTCTCTATTGGCATTTGCAACATATCGTTCTTCTGCTAAAGTAGAAATTATTAATCCTCCAGGTAAATTCCAGCTCTCACGAGACTTAGCAAACATTTTTAACCATCTTACAATTCGGCGCAATTGATCATTTTCAACAATAGCACCATATGCCTTTGAAGGGCTTTTTACTTTAATGGAGTCAATAAACCAATTGGTTATAGCTACTGGATCGCGTGTCAACCATTCAGCACCAGCATGCTCAATAATTGAACTGCCAAATGCATTTACATTCTTTCTGTAGATAGCAAAATCCACATAGTAACCATCTTCATAAGATATTCGTACACAATTTGTTTTAGCCTTTGGTGGAACACTAAAATTTCCACCTGCTTTCACCATAGCTTCTTCAATTCTTTTTCTAGCATCTGCAGGTTCTAATGGAAGGTCATCTTTTTCGAAGATAATAGCTTCGTCTATATCATATCTTTTATCAGGATGCTTATTAATTGTACCCATTGCATAGCTTCCCTGATCTTTAGAATCAAAGTTTGAGGGATACTCTAACTCTTTCAAACCATCCTGTAATCTTACAAGATTAGCATCACGATGTTCTGCAAGTTTTTTTCGTTCATCCTTTAGTCGAACATGGTCATTGTAAAATTCGTTTAATTCTTTTTGCATATCGTACATTTTTACCTCTTTAATATTGGACAAGAAAATCCGTTGAATTTACTGGAGTATTTACACAAACACTCCATTTATATTTAGGACTATCATGATTGGTGTAGTTATAAATTCGTATCATAGGGTGAATCGTTGAACTGATTAATTCACCGCAACGAAAAGCTAGAGGGACTGGACCCGCATAAAATAAATGAATCTTCTTAATTTTTGGGAATTTATTATGAATATCATCTAAAACTTTGCGAAAAAATAAAGCATAGTTTTCTAGTTGCTCTATACTCTGAACACTATCTAATACTGGTGGCCGCAATCCTAAACTAATCATCACGGGTACTGAAGATACAACTTCAAGTACATCTATATCAACAATTGGATAACTAACAGAAAACTTTAGAATTACTTCTTCAGTAAAGTTCTCAATTTCCAATGGAAATCCCTCTAATATTAGATTGGGAAAATCTTTATTAGAAGGAAAAAGATTCCATGTGTTATTGATACGATTATGTTCAAAGAAATCAATTTTTTGCCTAAGCTTAAGTTCATATCCAAGCATAAAAACAAAAGGAATATGAGCTATTCCGGAGTACCCTAATTGAAATGATTTAGCATTTTCAATGACCGCCTTAATTTCTTGAATTACTTGGCTCTGTCTTTCAATAGCCAAAATAGGGTTTGTCATTCTTTTGTCTTCAAACAGGTCAGATTGGTCAATCAAAATTTCAATAACTTGAGCATCAGTGTTAATAACTGGCGATGGGATAATCTCCATTGACATATGCTTTATAGAAAGAAAAATCGATTCGGATAATTCAGTCTTGTCGCTCAATATCGTTTGATCTGCCATTATTAATGCTTTTGCGTAACAAGCTGCTGCTTGAGCCGCATATTCATGATAGTCATCATTCTTTTCGCTGTTAGCGAAATCACAAACAGAACGTATCGCTATAAATCGAGGTCTTTGAGCATGAAATGAAGCAGCACGTGCTACACCATAAGATTCCATTTCAACTCCTAACAACTTAGGATGCAAGTTTTGCAATTTGGAAACCATAGATTTAGTTGCTACAACCTTCTCACCGCACGCAATTGGTCCAAAATGAACCTTTGGCTTCAATTTACTATTTAAGGGAATTGACAATTTTTCTTCAATTCCAATGGACCAATCTGTTAGAGAAATGTTTTGTGCACGACTTTGAAGAACAGAGTCAGATTGAATAACTTGTGGTCGAATTTGATTCTCTGTATCGCGATTTTTGCTTTGTTCATAATAAATAATTTCAGTTCCAACTAAAACATCACCTAAATTAACTCTTCCTTCAAATCCCCCCGCAATACCAACCATAAATATGTGTTTTGGATGTAGTGTATTTATTACGTTTGCAACATGCACCCCAGATTCAATATTACCCATCCCAGATAGCATAGTTAATGCTAATTTGATTTTATTATCAAAACCTGTTTCTGTTTGATAGTACACAAAAGATTCTGCTTGATTTTTCTTAAAATCAAACAACTTCAATACCGCATCCCTTTCCGCATGTAATGCTGTAATAAGTAAATAATCCGTTTCTTGTTCTTTCAAATTTTTAAGCCTCGCACAAAGATAAGCAATTTTCTTTTACTTTCAAAATAATTATTTCATAGTCAAATTTTATTAGTATAAGATTTTTGTTAGAATTTTTGTTCTGTTCAATAATGATTTTTTTGGCGGACAATATATCGTCCGCCAATTTCTATAATCTTTAATCTATTTTTCTAACACTCACTAAACCCACAAGCATAGCACTTGCCGCAACCTTCTTCAAGCATAAATTTATCTTCGTCCCTCAGCAATTGCATCCACAGCCGAGACTCCTGCGGGCCAACGGGCACTTATTTCTGCGGCTAGCAAATCTAGTTTTGCCCAAGCATTTTTATTCTTTTTTTTGATTTGCTTGACAGGAATCAACAATGCAATCACCTCGCCATGATAAGTGACTTGCACCTGATTGCCAGTTTCACGAACCATACGAACAATTTCACTGGCTTGTTGTTTTAACTCTCGAACTCCTACGGTTACCATTTTTATCTCCATAATGTATCTACACTTGTAGTTACATTGTAGCATAAAGGGGCGAGGAGACCTCGCCCCTACAACTTTCAAACTTTCAACTTTCTAACATTCCGAAAACCCACAAGCATAGCACTTGCGGCAACCTTCTTCATTGACTACTGCGGCTTCACCACACTCAGGGCAAATGTCACCGATTTTCATTTTCGCAGAAACCGATTCATTTTGGGATAATCCGTTTATCCGATTCCCAAATCCGTTACCGCCATTTGTTTTCACTTCTTCAACTGCAATGCCGTTTTTCTCGTTCAAGTATCCATCTAATACCTGACCAATGCCATCAGGTAAGGAACGCACGCGGTTTGGTCCAAATCCAAGTGAACGTCCACCACCGATGCCGATGAGTTGCACGACAATTTCACGCATTCTATCTAATGGCGGGACAGGTGATGCCAAACGTAAGATGTATGAAATTAATCGTCCAATCGCTTCGGAGACCGCCGCAATTTCGGAACCTGCTTTGGCAGTGTTGACAAATGTTTCAAACGGTTGCTCCCCGCCATTTTCATTGATGGTGATAAATGTTTTACCAACGGGTGTTTCGATGTTGAATGTTTTACCAGTCAATGCTTTGGGGCGAGGTTTCTTTGAATCATGCCACACGACAGGTGAAGGTTGAGGTGCAGAATCAACTGTCGCCGTAGATTGAGGCGCGGATTTTTTATCTGCAGTTGCTTTTGTTTCCAACACAACTTTATCGCGTGAACCCGTCACATACACCGTGATTCCTTTACAACCCAATTCCCAAGCCAGTTGATATGCCGTGGCAACATCAGCTTCGGTGGCATCTTCAAAAAAGTTTACAGTTTTTGAAAGTGAGTTATCAACAAAGGCTTGCAGAGCGGCTTGCATACGCACATGTTCTTCGGCAGTTACATCACCCGAAACAACAAACATATCTCGAATGTGTTGCGGAAGTTCAGCAATGTTTTGACATGTGCCTTCATTCATCACTTGCTCCACAATTTCTTGACGTTTCTCTTCACCAAGTCCTAATTTTTTTAATGCTTCATCAAAACGCGGACTAGCATACGTTAATTTCAAATCTTTGCCATGGTCATTGACGTGACGAATATATGCCAACGCAAACACAGGTTCACAACCATAACCTTCACAACCTGCGACAGTGGCGATTGTTCCAGTCGGCGCGACAGTAGTTTGAGCGGCATTACGGATCCCATGTTTTTTGATTCCATCCACCACCGCTTCCCATTTGACTTTAGGCATGTTCCAGTTATTCTCATACTTGATAATACTCTTCGGCGATTCCCATTTCATATTTTTCTTATCGTAAATAGAACCTTCAATAGCAGGGAATGCTCCGCGTTCTTTAGCAAGTTCAATGCTGGTGAGCATAGCGTGATAACGAACAAACTCCATCACTTGCGCCCCAAACTCTTGACCTTCTTTTGAACCATAACGCACACCCACGTGATACATGAGGTCAGCGAGTCCCATAATTCCCAAACCGATTCGGCGAGCGCGGTGTGCGGCTTGTTGCAGTTGTGGCACTGCGGGAACATAACCATTAGCAGAAACAACATCATCAAGAAATCGAGTGGACAAAACAACACTTTGGCGAAGTAATTCCCAATTAACACTACCATCAGGTCCACAGTGTTCATTAAGATTAACAGAGCCCAAGCAACAATTCTCATAACTACCTAAATATTGTTCGCCACAGGGGTTTGTAGATTCTAGTTGATATAAATGTGGAACAGGATTCCCGCGATTCGCGGCATCTAAAAATAACATGCCAGGCTCGCCATTATGGTGTGCTTGTTTAACAATCTTATTGAACAAATCTCGTGCGCGAATTGTTTTATATGTATTAATTTTTATTCCAGCCGCTTCGGCTTGCTCTAACGTACCATCAAAAATTCTTTCCTTAACTTCTGTAAGGTCAGGGAATCTTAAATCCCAATCTTCATCATTCTTTACTGCACGCATAAAGGCATCCGTAATGCCAACCGAGATATTAAAATTTGTAATATGGTTTTCATTTGTTTTACATTCGATAAATTCTTCCACATCTGGGTGGTCAACCCGTAACACGCCCATATTGGCCCCACGTCGGCTTCCGCCCTGAGCCACCTCTCCAAATGCTTGGTCATACACACGCAAAAATCCAACGGGACCTGTTGCACGTCCAGCGGATGTTTTAACAATAGAATTTTTTGGTCTTAACCGTGAAAATGAAAAACCATTTCCGCCGCCTGTCTGCTGAATCAAGGCGGCATCACGTAAGGTTTGGAAGATTCCTGCACTGTGTCTGCCCATGTCATCTGTAATTGGCAAAACAAAACACGCGGCAAGTTGACCAAGTGGAGTGCCTGCTCCAGTAAAAGTTGGAGAGTTTGGAAAAAACTTTTTACTGGATAACAAATGGTAATACTCGATGGTTCGTTTTTGAACATCATCATTCCATTCTTCTTCTACTTTGGCAACATGATAAGCAACACGCCAAAACATCTCTTCGACAGTTTCAGCAGGTTTGCCATCATCACCTCGGCGGACGTATCGCTTCACCAATACCTGACGCGCATTATCCGTTAAATTCGCTTTGGGCAAATCTTTCGGCATAGGTGGCGTTGGAAGCAAGCCGTTCTTCACCACTTTGGTTTCAGCAGATTTAGTAACCATGTGACACTCTCCTATAAAATTAATTTACCTTCAAACTTCTTTTCTCACCACAGAGGGCACAGAGACCTCTGAGAAAATCTTTTTAAAATCTCTGTGAACTCTGTGTTCTCTGTGGCAAATCTCTACCACAAACAAAAGACAAAGACACTTCTCCCATTGGAGAAAATATCTTTGTCTTAACTTAATCTTCTAACAATGTATCAATTTCAGTGCGAATGGATTTCAAATCATCCAAACCTAAATACACAATCGCATAGCGAATATAAGCAATTTGGTCAACTTCTTTCAACGTCTCCATCACCAAATCACCGACAATACGAGAAGAAACTTCCGACTTACCTAATTTTTGCAATTTCGCTTCTACCTGACCAATCATTCTTTCAATATCTGCCGCAGAAACAGGTCGCTTGGCACATGAAATGCGTATGCCTCTTGCCAATTTCTCACGGTCAAACTCTTCACGCGTGCCATCTTGCTTCACCAACAACGGCACAGCCAATATTGGGCGTTCATAACTACTAAATCGTTGACGACATTTCAAGCACTCACGCCGACGACGAATTCCTCCGTGACTGTCGTGAGAAGTATCCAAAACTTTTGAGTCGTGGTGTTTACAATACGGGCAACGCATCCGAAAAAGGCTCCATTGTTAGAACAGATGTATCAGCCAGATATGGGCGTTACAGCACTGCGTCCCCGTATATATGGCTAAAGTGTCCGCCATTTTAGCACCATAGCCCAGCATTTGCAAGAGGAAATAAGGGTGATGAATCTTAAAATTTCGTTGCGATTTTCCCGCCTTTATTATGCTATTTTAAATTACTCCTTTTTCTTACATAATCTAACAAACAAAAAAGCACAATTCATTAAAATGAATTGTGCTTTTTACTTTTTTCTACTTGGGCCAAATTGCCAACTCTAACGTGATGCGTTCAAAATAACTATTATCAGGTAGTGGACCTTTTCCATATTCGAGGTCAACAATGGTAGCAAGTAATTGAAGTGTAGCAGTTTCTAACAAAATTTGTGCTTGTGGTTCAACTTGAACCAATTCACCTTTTGGTTCTAAGCGAGAGCGAATACCAATATCACTAAAGGCATGTTGCGACATTAAAACTTTCGTAGCAGTTTTGATATCGTTTTTATCGAACAGCCAAATTTCTAATGCTGTCACTTTTTTCGGGTCGCCAACACCAATGACTTCTGAAACGCCAACGCCATACTCGCCCATAAATTCGCCAGCACCTGTATCAATGCTAAATGATTCATCATATAAATCATCACCAAGCAAATAAGTTGTCATGGTTTGGGTAATGGGCGGAGCCAAGCCTAAATTTTCAAAATTTGTTTTCTCGGCATTTCGGCTAATTTCAGCGGCTTGCATCACAGTGGTTACTTCACCAGAACCACGCCTGCCAAACAAGCGGAAGAAATACATACCCGCCGTGGCAAGCACACCTAATACTAAAATAATTCCGATACCAATCAAAGCAGTATTCATCAAAGAAGATTGCCCGCTAGAGCCATTTGTTGCTGGTTGTCCTCCACCTGTTGTTGCTAAAATGCTGGCAATCAAATCACCAAAGTTTTTTACTACAGCCGGGTCTTGTGTGCCGGGCGTAGTTTGAATATTCAAATAGGCTTGCTCTGCTCCGATGCCAAGATTCTGCCAACGCTGGAGAGCCAAGTTTGGGTCAGGGTTGAGGCGATAGGAATCAATCGCCATGCGTAAATAATCTTCTTGCAAATCAGCACGAAGATAAGCGGGGGTTGCATCCACAAAATCAACGGGGTCAATTTCCCATGCCCAAATTAATCCAAGCACAAGCCCGCCAAGGAATAAACCAATTTGAACAAAGGGTAATTTTTTTAACAGAGCAACGACAAACTGCATAACATTCTCCTTTGGTTTTGCTTGCGTTCCCCTAATTATACAATGGAATTCTGGATGAAAAAATTACGACTCCGTTATTTGATGAAAACCCACTTCGTTCTTCGGGGAGGCTTGATTCTAAAAGGGACACAGCCTCCTGTGTCCCTAATTTTATGCATTTTCCGCGACAACTTCATCCAACAGGAAAGTTTCAGAACAATTTGTACACTGTGCTTCGCGTTTGTTGGCAATCACCAACAAGCCATTACATTTCGGGCATGGTTTTGGAATTGGCTTCTTCCACGATGTGAAATCACAATTCGGGTAATTGGCACAACCATAAAAAGTTCTGCCTTTACGAGTTTTCTTTTCAACCAAATCACCACCATCTTTCGGGCAGGCGATTCCAATTTTTTCAAGCCACGGTTCTGTGTAACGACAAGTTGGGAAGTTTGCACAAGAAATAAATTTTCCGAAACGACCATAACGAATCACCAACTCACCGCCATCATCAGGGCAGATTCTGCCAATCGGTTCGGGACCTGATTTGACGACAGGCATTTCGGCTTGTGCTTTTTTAATATCTTCGGAAAATGGCTCGTAAAATTCTCGAATGGCGGCATCCCACGTCATTTCACCTTCGGCAATTTTGTCGAGGTCTTCTTCCATGTGAGCCGTGAAATTTAAGTCCACCACTTCAGGGAAATATTGACTCATCAAATCGTTCACTTGAAAACCAATATCGGTTGGGATTAATCGCTTGTCTTCACGCATTACATATCCGCGTTGTTGAATGGTAGAAATTGTCGGCGCGTAGGTAGAAGGGCGACCAATTCCATTTTCTTCCAAGGCTTGCACTAATGACGCTTCTGAAAAACGTGGTGGTGGTTGTGTAAAATGTTGTTCAGGAATCAAACGAATCAATTCTTGTTTTTGACCTTCCGCCACACCCGCAGGAATTTTTACATCTTCTTCATCATCTGTTTTGGCATCTTCATTTTTGGCTTCTTCATAGACAACCAAAAAGCCTGGGAACTTTACTGCCGAGCCAGAAGCACGCAATAAATATTCATGTTCATTTGTTTTGCCGGTCACTTCCACTTGCAATGTATCAAACACTGCCGCTTCCATTTGTGAGGCGATAAATCTTTGCCAAATCAAACGGTATAACTTGAACATAGCTGGCTCTAAAAATTCTTTTACTTTTTCAGGGTCTCGCATGGCAGAAGTTGGACGAATCGCTTCATGTGCTTCTTGCGCGTTTGCAGATTTCGTTTTGTAAGTAGGTGGTTCAGATGGAAGGAAATCGCCTCCATACTTACCCGTCACATATTCTCGTGCTTCGGCTTGAGCAGTCGCTGACACATTGGTTGAGTCGGTACGCATGTAAGTGATTAAACCAGTGGAGCCACCTTCACCGACATCTTGACCTTCATATAAACCTTGTGCTAATGCCATTGTTCTTCTGGCTGTAAAACCTAATTTACGTGAAGCCTCTTGTTGAAGTGTAGAGGTTGTAAAAGGCGCAGAAGGTTTTCGACGTCTCTCTCCCCGTTTGACCTTTGTAATGGAATAAGAAGCAGTTTCCATGTCGTAAAGAAGCGGTTTGACGGACTCTTCATTCGGTAACTCGACATCTTTATCATCCATCTTCACTAACTTGGCAATAAAGTTTGATTTCAATTTTTCAGGTTTGAACTCAGCATGAATTGACCAATATTCAACAGGTTTGAATTCATCAATTTCGCGTTCACGGTCAACGATTAATTTCAACGCCACAGACTGCACACGCCCAGCAGATAAACGCCCGCGAACTTTTTCCCACAAAATCGGGCTGATGCTATAACCAACGAGTCTATCCAACACGCGGCGGGCTTGTTGGGCGTTGACGAGATTCATATCAATACTACGCGGATGTGAAAATGCTTCAGCCACAGCAGGTGCAGTAATTTCGTGAAACACAACTCGTTTCGTTCGTTCAGGGTCAATTTCTGCGGCTTCCATCAGATGCCAAGAAATGGATTCACCTTCACGGTCAGGGTCGGTTGCGAGATAAATTTCTTCCGCTTTTTTAGCAAGTTGTTTAATTTCTTTTACAACAGGTTTCTTTTCATTCGGTACACGATATTTTGGTTCAAAATTATTATCAACATCTACAGAGAGTTGTGACTTTAATAAATCGCGCACATGCCCCACAGATGCACGCACGGTATAGCCTTTTCCTAAAAATCGTCCAACAGTTTTTGCTTTGGCTGGTGATTCAACGATAACAAGTTTGCCTTCACGTATTTCAACTTTTTCAGGTTTTGGTGGCGGAATTAAACCAGCATGTGCATCGGTTTTGCCCATGCGGAATAATTTTGTGCCACACACCGGACAAATACCAGTTGTAATTGCTGAACTCTTTGCATTGAATCCAGCAACAGGGTCTTTAATTTCTCTTTTGGTCTTGCACTTCATACAATAGGCTTCCATTGATTTCCTTTTTTATAAGTCACGTTTTGTATTTAAGACGTAACATATCATAATCAATTTTGAGATTCTTCGCCGCAAAGAACAAAAACGCGGCTCAGAATGACATTTCCTCAAATACAAAAATCAATCCCGCATTACTACGGGATGGTGACATTCTACAACAGGTTTTAAGTTTTTTGCAAATGCCATTTTTTAGTAATGGATAATGAACAATGAATAATTGTCAATTTTCCATTGTTCATTATCCATTGTTCTACAAAAATTTTTCCTGACGATGTTTTTTCAAATGTTCCACCACTTCTTTGACACGCTGTGACTGGTCAGTCTTACAAATCAACAAAGCGTCACCCGTATCCACAATCACCATATCATCCACACCAATGGTGACGATTAATCTTTCACTGCCACCATATACCAAAGTGTTATGCGTTTCGTGCGCAAGATGTAAATTTGTATTTGTGGCAATGTTTCCATTCATATCTGGTAATAAAACTTCAAACAATGAAGACCACATCCCCACATCACTCCAACCAAGCCCACCAGCAGGTAGAACCGCAACTCTTTCTGCTTTTTCCATGATGCCATAATCAACAGTTTCGTTTTTCAAATCTTTCCAACGACTATTTAATACCTCATCTTGTTTGGATGTACCCCACGCTTCACCTATGACTTCGAGCTGATTGCTCAACTCTGGCATTTGTTTTTCAATTTCACTTAATATCGTATTTACATGCCAAATAAACATACCACTATTCCATGAATGGTCACCAGAGCGGAGTAATTTTTGAGCCGTCTCTTCATTTGGTTTTTCAATAAATTTCTTAACCATATACACTGGATATTTATATCCACCTTCTACTGATTTACCTTGTTGAATATAACCATACGCCGTAGAAGGTGACGTGGGTGTAATTCCCAACGTCACCAAAAATTTATTTTCTGCCACTTCAAAAGCAGTTTTTAACAAATAATGAAACAAATCTACATTGCGGATGAAATGGTCAGAGGGCAAAATTGCCATGCTAGCATTTGGGTCTCGCTTCTTTAATACCATCGCCGCCAACCCAACTACAGATGCCGTTCCACGTGGCGCAGGTTCAATTAAATAATTTTCTTCGGGTATTTCAGGTGCCTGCAACTTCATCTCTTTGGCTTGTTCTTCAATCGTCACCACCAAGATTCTTTCAGGCGGAAATAAATTTTCCAAACGCCTAACTGTGCTTTGAAACAAAGTCTCTTGACCTAATAATGGCAATAACTGTTTGGGGCTTTCTTTTCTAGAAATGGGCCACAAGCGTGTCCCACCTCCACCTGCCATGATGACTGCGTAATGATGTTCTGACATATTATTTATTCACCTTATATTCTGCTTGGTCTTCACGCACACTCACATAATTCATACCACCAACCTGACGAACCATACCTTTTAATTCCATCAATGCAAGCGTAGCAGATATTTTCTCAATTGGCAAACCTGCTTGGTTACGAATTTCATCTACATGCAAAGGCTCACTTGATAAAACACTTAATACCTTTGCTTCTACTTCATCGGTCGGCAAAATTTTTCTAGCAGATTTATGTTCACCGACGCGAGTTAAATCTAATGCTTGCATTAAATCATCTGGAGATAACAATGGCAATGCACCTTTTTGGATTAATCTATTCGTACCCTTGCTTTGTGGCGCAAGGATACTGCCCGGCACTGCAAAAATTTCTCGCCCTTGTTCTGCCGCAAACTCGGCAGTGATTAATGCGCCACTTGTTTCAGCCGCTTCAATCACAACCACTGCAAGTGATAAACCCGAAATGATTCTATTGCGCGGCGGAAAGTTCGAGGCATCTGGCGGCGTGCCAACTGCATAATCACTGATGATGGCACCACGTTTCATCATTTCTTCTGCTAACCCACGATGTTCAGGCGGATAAATTTTATCCACACCACTGCCTAATACTGCAATGCTTCGTCCACCAACCTTCAATGCAGTTTGATGTGCAATTGCATCCACACCACGAGCCAGTCCGCTGATAACAGTGATTCCATTCGAGGCTAAGAAAGAAGCGATTTCTTCTGTCACTTGCCTGCCGTACGCCGTAACTTTTCGCGTGCCAACAATCGCAACCGCAAATAAATCATCTTGCAAATATTCGCCACGAATATAAAGAATTGGTGGAGGTTGGTCAATTTCTCTTAAACGATTTGGATATTCTTCATCTGCCCATGTGACGATTTTGATTCCTTGCGCTTCAATCTTCGCCCATACTTGATTCAAGTTTATATCTTTTCTTGCGCCGACGACTTTTTCTACTAACTTCGCCCCCAAGCCTGATTCCGCTAATTCATTGGCATTCGCACCCCAAGCGGATTCTAAATCTCCAAAATACGCAACTAGATTCTGCATTCGCACCGCGCCAATGCCTTTGATTAAGTTAAAACCAATCCAATATTTTTTGTCGTCCATAAAACTATTTAACCACAAAGGTCACAAAGTTGCACGAAGAAAAAAATCTTAAAGCATGTCACCCTGAGCCGCGAAGCGTGCGAAGGGTCTCTAAGATAATCGTAGAGATTCTTCGCCGCAAAGAGCAAAAGCGCGGCTCAGAATGACACATAAAAATCCGCGTCTTCCGCGTTCATCAGCGTCCAAAATGTTTTTTATACCAGCCCATCAATTAAGTGAACCGTCATTACTTTTGATTCCATATCTATTTTCAAAATCACATCTGGAATGGCGGGTAACAAAATTTCTTTTTTATCATCACGAACAACATAAACATCATTCGCGCCAGTTTCTAAAATTTCTGTAAGTTTTCCTAATGAATTGCCAGCATCATCTATTACATCTAAACCGATTAATTCATATTTATAGACTTGACCTTGTGGCAAAGGCGGCACTTCACTGGCTTTGACATATACCCATGTATTGCGATATTTACCAACTGATTCAGGCGTGTCACACCCGCGAATTTTGATAAGCAAGTTTTCAGCATGTGCCCGCACACTGCCTAAAGTGGCGGCTTCATGTTGAGGTCCAAGATACACTTTCCGTCCAGATTTGAAGCGTTCGGGAAAATCTGTGTGCAAATCCATTAATATCTCGCCCATCACCCCGTGCGGACGGCGTAAAAATCCAACTGCTAAATAAATAGACTCGCCTTTTGGCGAGCCTGATTTTGTTTCGCTCATTTCGGTTCAGTCACATCCAACGTGGCTTGTTTGCCTTCGCGTTCTGCCGCAACTCGCAACAACGTGCGGATTGCATTGGCAACTTTGCCAGCTTTACCAATCACACGTCCCATATCATCTTTGGCGACGCTTAATTCAATGCGGGTGCGATTTCCGCCACTTTGTTTGACGTTCACTTCTTCAGGATGTTCAACAAGTGATTTGGCAATGTATTCAATTAAATCTTTCATATAAATCCTTATGTCATTGCGAGGAGGGCGAACGTCCCGACGAAGCAATCCCTTAGATTAATTTGGAGATTGCTTCGGGCAAAGAACAAGAACGCCCTCGCAAAGGCATCAACTTGTTCTGAGTGGTGCAGCGCGTTTGACTTCGGCTTCTTGCGCTTCTTTGACTAAGGTTTCAACTGCTTCCCCTTTTTTGAATCGGTCAAAGCGTTCGAGCGTGCCTGCGGCTTTGAAAATTTGTATCACAGATTCAGAAGGTTGGGCACCATTCTTCATCCAGACATAGATGCGGTCTTCTTGTAATTTAATTGTCGCTGGGTTGGTGCGGGGATTGTAAATCCCCAAAATTTCCAAAAAGCGACCATCGCGTGGGGCTTCTTTCTCTGCCGCCACAATGCGGTACGTGGGTTGGCCTTTTAAGCCAATACGACGTAAACGTAATCTAACCATCTTAAACTTGCTCCTTTTATATTATTTACGTTTCAGACAGGCACTAGAGACGAGTACCCATATCTGGGCACGAGAGGGATGTGCGGGCTGAAATCGCGGAGGCTATTGTACCAGAAAGGTTGGTAATTGGTAATTTGTAATTGGGAAATCGGTATTCAGTGAGCAGTAATCAGTGTTAAAGTGTGTGAGGTATAATTTTGCGAATATTCCATGACTTCATCTTTTGAAACTTACATTTCTAAAATCGAAAATGATTTACGCGGCGGCAAAGCCACTGAGCATACCTATCGTGGTTCACTTGAAATTTTTATGGAATCACTAGAACGTGGCATTGTGGCAAGCAATGACCCCAAACACATTGAATGTGGTGCGCCTGATTTTATTGTAGAAAAAAGAAAAGTGCCTTTGGGCTATGTCGAAACAAAAGATATTGGGGTGGATTTAAACAAAATTGAAAAAACTGACCAAGTGAAACGCTATTTGAAAGCGTTAAATAATTTAATCCTGACTGATTATGTTGAATTTCGTTGGTATGTAAATGGCGAAAGAAAAAGAAAAGTTCGTATTGCCGATGTGGGTAAAAATAATCGTTTGACCATTAATGAAAATGCAAAAAACAACTTAACGCAATTGTTTCAAGATTTTTTCATTGCTGAAACACCCATCGTGCATAACCCCAAAGAATTGGCATTGCGGTTATCAGGTGTGACTCATTTTATTCGTGAGCAAATTGTGGCAGTCTTAAAATCGGGTGATGCTCAATTACAAAATGCTTTTCAAAAAAGATTTAATGCCTTTCGAGATTTGTTATTGCCCGCTTTGAAAGAAGAAGAATTTGCAGATTTATATGCCCAAACCATGACGTATGGTTTATTCGCCGCCAAATTAAGTGCACCTGAAAATGCTGAGTTCACTTTACAAAGTGCATATCAATATTTGTTTGGCAATAAATTTTTACGGCGTTTATTTTCAGATGTCAGTGAAGAGTTGGATGAGATTGAAATTATCCGCCCGTATTTGTTAGATATTATTTCTTTATTAAACAGAGCCGATTTTACAAGTATCTTAACTGAATTTGGTAAACACACGCGCACCGAAGACCCTGTGGTTCATTTTTATGAAACATTCTTGGCGGCGTATGACCCGAAGTTAAGAGAAAGTAGAGGTGTGTATTACACGCCTGAACCTGTGGTGCAATTTATTGTTAATTCAGTAGATTATTTACTAAAAAACCGCTTCAAACGTGCTTGGGGTTTGGCTGACTCTTCTGTGAAAGTGTTAGACCCTGCAACTGGCACTGGCACATTTTTGTATTATGTGATTCAAAAGATTCAAGAAGAAGTTGTTACCAACAGAAAACAAGCAGGGCAATGGAAACAAAAAAGCAAGGAATTACTCAACCGCATTTTTGGTTTTGAGTTGTTAATTGCCCCGTATGTGGTTTCTCACTTAAAACTTGGCTTGTTATTAAAAACATTAGATGCTCCACTAGAAAAACAAAGTGAACGCTTACAAATTTATTTAACCAATACTTTAGAAGAAGGCTTTCTAAAAACAGAACGAAGCACTGGCACAGGTTTTTATTTAGCAGAAGAAGGTTTAGAAGCCGCTGAAATTAAAAAGATGCAAGATATTATGGTGGTGTTAGGAAATCCACCGTATTCAGGACATTCTGCTAATTCAAGTGTCGATTCAGAAGGCAAACCCAATTTTATTGGCAAACTCTTAAGAGAATATTATTTTGTAGATGGTGCCCCATTAGGTGAAAGAAATCCCAAATGGTTACAAGATGATTATGTAAAGTTTATTCGTTTTGGCGAATGGCGCATTGACCAAACAGGGTATGGCATTTTAGCGTTCATTACCAATCATGGTTATTTAGATAACCCCACCTTTCGCGGAATGCGCCAACACTTAATGAAAACCTTTGATGAAATGTATGTGTTAGATTTGCACGGCAATAGCAAAAAGAAAGAAAAAACACCTGCTGGTGGAAAAGATGAAAATGTATTTGATATTCAACAAGGCGTAGCCATTGTTTTAGCAATCAAACACCTAAAGACTTCGGAAGTCTTTAAGACTTCCGAAGTCTTTCATGCTAGTTTATGGGGTTTACGAAATGAAAAATATGCCACTTTGCAAAACAGTAATTTAACAAATATTGAATTCAAAAAAATTCAACCCGATAAGCCTTTTTATCTTTTTATTCCGCAAAATAAAGAATCATTGCCTGAATACAATTTGGGTTGGAAAGTTACTGATATATTCCCTCTAAATAATGTTGGAATTATTACTAAAAGAGATGAATTAACAATTCATTTCAATAAAGATTCTCTTTGGAAAACTATTAAAGAATTTATTTCTCTTTCGCCAGAAAATGCTAGAAATAGATTTAATTTACCTGCTGATGTGCGAGATTGGAAAGTAGATTGGGCACAAAAAGACTTAAGAAAGTCTGGTCCCTCAATTGATAAAATAACTCCTGTGTTATATCGTCCCTTTGACATTAGATTTACATATTATTCTGGTGCATCAAGAGGCTTCTTAGGATGGCCTGTAGAAAAAATTAACAAGCATATAGTTGGAAAAGATAATATCATGTTGATAACTTCACGACTAACAAAAGGGGAATCATTTGCACATGCACAAGTAACACAAAATATTACTGAAGTTATTTGTATGTCCTCAAAAACATCAAACAATGGTTATGTTTTCCCTCTCTATCTTTACACCACCGCCGAAGAAACACAAGGCACATTGTTTGCACAAAACGAAACTTCTCGACAAGCCAACTTATCACCTGCGTTTATCAAAGCATTGGAAGAAAAATTAAAAGTGACATTTATAAACAAGACCTCCGAGGTCTTAAAGACCTCGGAGGTCTGTGCCGAAGATATTTTTTATTATGTTTATGCCGTTTTTCACTCGCCCACTTATCGAACCCGTTATGCTGAATTTCTCAAAATAGATTTTCCACGTTTACCCATTACGAGTGATATAAAATTATTCCGCAAGTTAGGTGAAAAAGGAAAAGAGTTAGTTGAATTGCATTTGCTCAAATCATCCAAAGTTGATGATTTCATCACCACATACCCCGAAGCAGGTAATAACAAAGTTGAAAAAGTGAATTTTGCAAAACAAAAAGTATTTATTAATGAACTTCAATATTTCGGCAATGTGCCTGAAGAAGTGTGGGAATTTAAAGTCGGCGGTTATCAAGTCTGTGAAAAATGGTTGAAAGACCGTAAAGGGCGCGAATTAACGGGTGATGAAATTACACACTATCAACGAGTCGTAGTCTCATTAAAAGAAACCTTGCGATTAATGAAAGAAATTGATAAAGCCATTCCGAAATTTCCGATTGAATAATTAAACCTAAGTGACAGTCAATTTAAAATTGACTGTCACTTGCTTACTTACAATTCATTATGCAAAACTATATAGATAAATTACTTTCTTTGCAAACGCAAGTGCTAGATGCACCAAAAATATCCATACCTTATGACAAGTTAATAAAGTTGGTCTCTCTTCACGAATCAGCGGTTTTTGAAACTGAGATAAAAAGATTAGCCGAAGATTTGCCTTTCAAAACAAACGCTTTGCCAAGTTTTGGTCAGTATGTTGATGATTGGTATATGGTGGAATTGGGTGAGTTTAAGTGCAATATATTCTATTGCGAACGTGGCGGATTTGACTTACGAAGTAAATGTGTAAATAATATTGATTTATCTTTTGAAATTTTTAGAATTATCATTCCAGGCTACACTGCCTCTGCTGCTGCCATTGCTAAACAACTAGATTCTATTGCAGACCAAAGAATATTAATTTGGCTGAAAATGAGTTCGGAGATTTATTATATGTATCAAGTCAATGCTTATTTTGGACTGCGAGTCGCAACCTATAATGTGGCGTGGATGTGTCAGGAATTAGTCCGCATGGGTGTGTTTACAAATGAATTAGATGCGTTTGTGAACGAAGAATATATTTTAAAAGGTTTGATGTTAAGTGGGATGCCCAATGAGTTTACAAGAAAAATAATTGAACAGATTAAACTATAAAGGAATTTTATGCGTTCATCAAATCATTCTGTTTTCGAAATGCGAATTGCATTGACAGTGAAAGATTATGAAAAATCTGTCAAATTTTATTGTGAAGGCTTAGGAATCGAACCCACCGCAATTTGGAACAATGGTGATGGCAAAGCCTTGATGTTAAATATGGGCAATGCCACACTGGAAGTGTTTGATGAAAACCAAGCCAAGTTGATTGATGAGATGGAAGCAGGAAAAAGAGTTAGCGGGCAGATTCGATTTGCATTACAAGTTCCAGATTTGGAGTCCGCGATGAAGCGTTTATTAGAACATGGTGCGACATTGGTGCATGAGCCAGTGATGACTGCGTGGGGCGATTATAACGTCCGCTTGCAAGACCCTGATGGAATGCAAATCACTTTGTTTCAGGTAATGGATAAAAAATAAATCTTGAATCAACTTTCCCCGTAGGTATGAGGCGTGGTTTAATCGAATGTGCATAAATTTATTATCAAGAGTATAATATCGTCCGCGCCAGCCACAGGCTGGCATTTTCGCGCCCATATCTGGGCATACATGGATGGAGAAGTCTTAACGCATGATTCGTAATTTAACCAACCGCATTATTCTGATTGTGGTTGTGGTTGCCCTGGCTTTATGGGTTGACCTCAGCCGTGAAATCAACATCCCTAACCCATTTGGTGGTTTCAACGAAGTGCTCTTTAGTAGAAATGTAGAGCCACGCCTCGGGTTAGATTTGCAAGGTGGCTTACAAGTATTGCTTGAAGCCGATATTCCCGCCGACCAAAGCATTGACTCAGAAGCGATGGAAGTGGCTCGCCAAATCGTTCAGCAACGTACCGATGCTTTGGGTGTCAATGAAAATTTGATTACAGTGGCAGGTGACCGCCGCATTGTGGGAGAGTTCCCCGGCTTAGATGATACTGAATCTGTTTTAGCGACGATTCAACAAACGGGTCTGCTTGAGTTTGTAGACACCGGCGACTACTTCCCCGAAGCAGGCACAATTTTAGTAACAGATTACAGCCCAACTGGTGCACCTGTGGAAGCCCCTGAAGGTGAAACGGTTTACCATACTATTATGACGGGTGCTGAAATTGACTCTGTTAGTGTAGTTGCGAATCAATTTGGCGGTGGGTATGCCATTGATTTTATTTTGAAATCAAATGGTGCCATAATTTTCGGAGACCATACCACAGCCAACACCGGCAAAGCCCTCACGATTGTATTAGACAAACAAGTTATCTCTGCACCTGTCATTGGTGACCCTATCACGGGTGGGCAAGGCACAATTACCGGCGACTTTACCCAAGAAGAAGCCAATGCTTTTGCAGTACAACTTCGTTATGGCTCATTACCAGTTCCATTGAAAATTGTCGAAACGAGAATCATTGGTCCCACCCTCGGCGCTGATTCATTAAATAAAAGTTTAGTGGCTGGCGGTATCGGTATGATTATCGTGGCTTTGTTTATGATTATTTATTATCGTATGCCCGGCCTAGTGGCAGTGCTTTCCATTTTGATTTATGCCACAGTGGCTTTTGCTGTCTTCAAGTGGTTTCACTTTACACTTACATTACCGGGTATTGCAGGCTTTTTACTCAGCACCGGCGCGGCGTTAGATGCAAATATTCTTATCTTTGAACGTTTGAAAGAAGAATTGCGCAATGGAAAAACATTAAACCAAGCCATGGATCAAGGCTGGACGCGCGCGTGGTCATCCATTCGTGATTCAAACTTAGCCGCCATCATCACCTCATTAATTCTCTTTTGGTTTGGTTCTGCCTTTGGAGCCACCATCGTCAAAGGCTTTTCGCTCACGTTGGCTCTCGGTGTCGCCATTTCATTGTTTACAGCCATTTACG
>Ga0224723_1000187_pt1 | contig 42943 bp, 38 predicted proteins | sample Balambano_FR2_Me_FD_161647 | JGI IMG/M metagenome (GOLD analysis project Ga0224723, IMG submission 161647) | Freshwater sediment microbial communities from Lake Towuti, South Sulawesi, Indonesia - Balambano_FR2_MetaG | ecosystem: Environmental > Aquatic > Freshwater > Lake > Sediment | place... | reverse complement strand
TAGTCAAGTGGTACAATTGCACCATGTTTGACAATGTCTCCAAATTTTTGATTGAACACTACTCCCCCGACTTTGCCCGCTGGCTGATTGGCGAAGCGATCGCCCTCACCGAACTCAGTCCCTCGGAACTGTCTTTGGAACCGATTCGCGCGGATGCTCTGATCCTGTTGCAATCAGCAGCAGTCATCCTGCATTGCGAGGTGCAAACTGACCCAGACCCCACCATGTCCTTTCGCATGGCAGACTATGCCCTGCGGATTTACCGCCGCTTTCCCCAAAAGCGATTGGTACAAGTGGTGATTTATTTACGCTCCACTGAGTCTGAGTTAGTGCAACAGACGACGTTTAGCGGCAATCGCTTGCGGCATGAGTTTGAAGTAGTGCGCTTGTGGGAACAGCCGACGGAGATATTCCTGCACTGTCCTGGATTGTTGCCCTATGCGGCATTGAGTCAAACTCAAAATCGGGTCGGGGTGCTGCGGGAGGTAGCCGATGCGATCGATGCGCTCCCCGACCGCCGCCAGCAGAGTAATTTAGCTGCCGCCAGCGGCATTTTGGCTGGGTTAGTATTAGACAAACAGGTGATTCGACGAGTATTGCGGAGGGAACTGATGCGAGAGTCTGTGATTTATCAAGAGATGCGAGAAGAGGCATTTGAAGAAGCACGCGAAATAATCCGCCAAGAAATCCGCCAAGAAGTCCGCCAAGAAGTGCGGCAAGAAGTCCGCCAGGAAGTGCGCCAGGAAGTGCAGGAAGAAGTGCGGCAGGAAGTGCGGCAAGAAGTACAGGAAGAAGTGCGCCGAGAAGTACAGGAAGAAGTGCGCCAGGAAGTGCGGCAAGAAGTACAGGAAGAAGTGCGCCGAGAAGTACAGGAAGAAGTGCGCCGAGAAGTACAGGAAGAAGCGCGATCGCTCGTCTTCCGCCTCTTAACCCGAAAAGTGGGCAAGCTTCCAAATCTAATGAAATCTCAAATCGAAGTGCTTAACCTGACTCAATTAGAGGATTTAGGCGAGGCATTGTTGAACTTTACAACACTGGCTGATTTAAAGGCATGGTTAGAGCAGGTGTTGAAGTGAGCAGAGATGGAAGCAGCGATCGCTTCTCCTCCAGCGTTACCAAGTTCCAGCCTAGTAATCCTGTATCGAACCATGAGCGAGTTATTGAAGCCGAGGGATCAGTTCTTCTTATGACTGTCGCAAGAGCAACCGAGTATAGTCTTCAGCAGGTAGGGCGATGAGGTCGGGGAGAAGTGCCACCAGTTCTTCATCCAGTTCACCAAATCGCACTCCCAGCAAGTTCTCGATTTGGTACAGATGAGCTATCCTGCCTAGTGCTTTGTCCAAGGGAGTTTTGAGGGATCAGCGACCCTCAAAACTCCCTTGAATTTAATTTTGATTTGCGAGATACCCTGCAAATCAAAATTGACACCACTAAAGTGGGTTGTGGGCAATGCCCACTCTACGAGCAAACTGACCTATATCAAAGGAGGAGGGGGTTGCTTCTCGGTTAAAATCGCTCTATTGATTCGATCAATCGAATGTAATGTGCGTCCATGTGAGGAGAGTATGAAACGACGAGCCTTTACTCGCTATGCTACAGCAGGCTTTTTAACCACCGTTGGGATGGGGCTGACATCTCAATGGACGGCCCAAGCCCAAACGGATGAAGGGGTGACTATGCAATTTTTAGGACATACCTGTTTTCTGTTTACAGGTGGGGGCCGCCGCATTTTGGTCAATCCCTTTCGTCCGATTGGGTGTACGGCTGGATATCGATCGCCCCAAGTTGCCACAGATTTGGTGCTGATCAGTAGTCGCTTGTTGGACGAAGGGGTAACGACTGGTTTACCGGGCAATCCGCGGATTCTCTCAGAACCAGGAATTTATGAATTTACTGGGTTACAGGTTCAGGGCATTAGTACCGATCACGACAATCTGGGAGGGCGACGGTTTGGTGTTAACGTCGTCTGGCGCTGGAATCAGGGTGGGGTCAATGTGGTTCACATGGGTGGAGCGGCGGCGGCGGTAACGACAGAGCAACGGATTTTGATTGGTCGTCCGGATGTCTTGTTGTTGCCTGTTGGGAATGGGCCTAAGGCTTTTACTCCAGATGAAGCAAAGGCGGCTTTGGAGTTTTTGAATCCTAGAATTGTGATTCCGACGCACTACCGCACAGATGCCGCTGATGCTGCCAATTGTGACATTTTACCCCTCGATAATTTCCTGACTTTGATGGCAGGTATTCCAGTGCGCCAAGTCAATAGCGACAGCATTACGATTCGTCGCGCTGATTTGCCCGAATCTGGCACCAAAATCGAAGTTTTGAGTTACAGTTTCTAGAAATTGTGGGTAAGCCCCTGATCTTCGGCTGATGATTTTAACATCAAGAAGACAGCAGGCTGCCCCGATTTACACCTTCACTCTCATAGCTTCGCCACACCCCAATGATGATTACGTCTACAGAATACGCTCAACGTCGATCGCGCTTCATGGAAAAAATTGGCAAAGGAACGGCGATTTTTCGCAGTGCTCCGACTGCCGTGATGCACAATACGGTTGAATATAACTTTCGGCAAGATAGCGATTTTTTCTTTTTGACTGGATTTGATGAACCCGAAGCCGTTGCAGTTTTGGCTCCCCATCATGAAGAACATCGATTTATTCTGTTTGTGCGACCCAAAGACTTGGAGAAGGAAACCTGGTCGGGTTACCGCGTTGGGGTAGAGCTGGCCAAAGAACAGTATGGGGCAGATATCGTCTATCCCATCGAAGAACTAGACGAGAAGTTGCCCCAGTACTTAGAGAAAGCCGATCGCCTCTATTACCGATTTGGGCGCGATCGTACTTTCAATGAGAAGCTGTTACAACACTGGCAGAAATTGTTGGCGGTGTATCCTAAGCACGGAATTGGACCAGTCGCGATCGAAGACCCCATTCTGACCTTACATCCCATGCGGCAGGTGAAAAGTCCGGCTGAGCTTGACTTGATCCGTCAAGCTGTAGCTATTTCGGTAGAAGCCCACAATCGTGCTCGTGAATTCACTCAAGCGGGACGATGGGAGTACGAAATACAAGCCGAAATTGAACACACCTTTCGCCTTAACGGTGCAACTCCCGCTTATCCATCCATTGTGGCTTCTGGGACCAATGCGTGCATCTTGCATTACACCGAAAATACACGACAATTACAAGCAGGCGATTTATTGTTAATTGATGCAGGCTGTGCTTACGGATATTACAACGCTGACATTACCCGCACGTTTCCTGTAACTGGACAACTGACGGATGCACAGAAAATCCTGTATGAGATTGTCTTAAAGGCGCAATTGGAGGCGATCGCTCAAGTTCATCCTGGTAATCCCTATAAACAAATTCATGACACCGCCGTTCGTGTCATCGTTGAAGGGTTGATGGATTTGGGATTACTGCAAGGAGACATAGAAGAGATTATCAAAGAAGAGAAATATAAACCGTTCTACATGCATCGAACTGGACACTGGTTAGGGCTGGATGTGCATGATGTGGGGATTTATCAACATGGCGAAACTCCACACAATTTAGAGCCAGGACAGGTTATGACCGTCGAACCTGGGATTTATATTTCGCCACACATTAAGCCTGTCGAGGGACAACCTGAAGTTGATCCACGTTGGCATGGCATCGGCATCCGGATTGAAGACGATGTGTTGGTTACCGCCACAGGACATGAAGTGTTAACAGCGGGAGTACCAAAGCGTTTGGAAGGGATTGAATAAACCTGGAGTAAATCTACCAGCCCTCAAACGGTGGTTTTTTGTTGGGGGCGGGCGCACTGCGCCCCAACAAAAAACCACTCGTCGAACTCACTTTAAATTAAAGAAATTTTTGAAGGGTCTGTGACCCCTCAAAAATTTTTTGACAGAACATGAGCCAATCCAAATGGCCTTAATTGACGTAGAACTATATGAAGGTGAAAATGCAACCCCTTGCAGAAGTTCTTCAAAATTTGTTGAAATGTAAATATACCTTGCAGAATCTTTGTGATTGGCATGAACGACGAGCATCGCTGCTTTTGTGAATTAGCACCCCTCTACGCTTTAGGCTGCTTGGATGAGGCAGATCGGTTGTGGGTTGAAGCACAGGCGACTGAGTCTCCTGAACTGGCGGCTGAATTGGCAGAGTTGGAGGAAACAGCAGCAGCGATCGCCTATGCTGCCCCAGTCGTCGCCCCACCGCCTGGGTTAAAGGGGCGCTTGTTTCAACAGTTAGGCGTGGAGACCTGCGAGTCGGACTCGATTGCCCGTTTGTCTGCAATACCGACTGCCAATTCTAATCAGTTGGGTCAGCCAGACTGGATGAATCGGTTTTCCAATAGTGAGGCGGCTCGGCTGCGAGGCATGAAATGGCGACGGCACCGCGTTAAAGGAGTAACCTATGCTCTATTGCACTTTAATCTGTTCACTCGTGAAGTAGTGGTTTTATTGCGGGCAGAACCGGGAACCCGCTATCCTCTGCATCGACATAGAGGGATTGAGGAAATTTTTATGCTGGCTGGCGATCTGGTAATTGGAGAGCGCACCTATGCGGTTGGTGATTACATTCGCTCTGAAGCAAAATCAGTCCATGTTGTGGAGAGCCGCACTGGTTGTCTTTGCTATATCCGCACTTTCGGAGACCAGATCTTGCGGGAAACCTCTGCCAACAATAACCATCGTTACAGCGAGTAATAGTGAGTGACGGTTCTCTAATCACTGCTCAATTAGCTGGGTGGAGATCAGGTCATGATTGAGCTTTGGAACCACACGCCATTTCCCCTTAGTTTTGCATACTGCTTCAGAGTAGCGGCGAAGTGCGATCGCAGAATTTTGAATTTCACTGTAGTTGATCCAGAAGGGAACAGGATATGTAGTGCCCCACCTTTGTCGTCTCATGCCATCAGCATCCAAAATCGTAGCTATTTTCAACAGGCTCTCTCTACTAAAGAATTGGCGATTGGAGCCTACCATGTGGGTCGCATTGCCCGAAAACAAGACACAGAAAAGCCCGCAAACGGCGATTATTAAACTCACGTATAACTAGTAGTCTGTCAAGGAAGTTTTGAGGGGTCTGAGACCCCTCAAAACTTCCTTGAATTTGATTTTGATTTGCGGGATACCCCGCAAATCAAAATTGACAGACCACTAGTAGTTTTCAACTGGATAACTGAAAGCAGACAAATGCTTTTAATAGTGTCGATTAATGTTGTCAAGTTAGTCGTAGAAGATATGCTAAGACTAGGCAAATAGCAATTAGCTTATCCTAGAGGTGAGCGAATTGTGTTGCTTAGTCTAAAGTTTCTTATTTAGAAAGATCCTAAGTCGCTCACCACATACACTCCAAAGGGAAACAATCATGGGATTATTTGACCGCGTTAGCCGGGTCGTCCGGTCTAATCTAAATGCCGCAGTCAGCGCCGCTGAAGACCCAGAAAAAATCTTGGAGCAAGCACTGATTGACATGCAGGAAGACTTGGTGCAGCTGCGTCAAGCTGTGGCCAGTGCGATCGCGTCTCAGAAGCGGATGCAGCAACAGTATAACCAAGCTCAAACCGAAGCCAATAATTGGCAGCAAAGGGCACAACTCGCCCTGCAAAAGGGAGATGAGAATTTGGCGCGGGAAGCCTTGAGCCGCAAGAAAGTACAAGCTGAGACAGCGAGTGCCCTCAAGTCGCAACTCGATCAGCAAACCGCTACTGTCGATAATCTAAAGCGCAATCTGATTGCGCTGGAAGGCAAGATCGCTGAAGCCAAAACCAAAAAAGATATGCTCAAAGCACGCGCCAGCGCGGCTAAGGCCAATGAGCAACTGCAAGGCACCTTGGGCCGCATGGGCACCAGTAGTGCGATGGGAGCATTTGAGCGGATGGAAGAGAAAGTGTTGCAAATAGAAGCCCGTTCTCAAGCCACTGCTGAACTTGCTGGGTCTGCCTTAGAAGAACAGTTTCGCTCCCTGGAAGCAGGGTCGGATGTAGACGATGAGCTAGAAGCCATGAAGGCGCAATTGTTGACAGGTAGCAATCCGGCTCAAGCTCAACTTCCGGCAGAATCCAGCACGGCGACGGCTTCTTCCAGTTTGACCACAAAGACGGGTTCAACCCCAACTGCTCCCCAGGATGCGGCTGTCGATGCTGAATTAGAAGCCTTGAAAACGCAACTCGACAATCTATAGTAAAGCTAGCTAACCCGTTACCAAGCTCCAGCTTGGTAACGCCTCTTGGTAAAACTCACTTTACGACTTGATATCAGCAATTGCAGGCAAAGAAGAATAAGATATTGTTGTGAGGCAGGTTTTTCAGGTATACATGTTGCTGGTCTGCGCTGGGATTTCCAGTTAAGATAAAAGATTTGCTCGATCTCAAGAGGTACTGGGCTTGAGACCTTCCAGGTTAAGCAGTAGGTCTTTTATCATCAAACTGTACATTTAACAGTCTGGCAACTTCAACATGTAAGATTGCTGTGTCGAAATCGCGTTGAATTGCATAGAAGTAGCGCTGTTGTCCCAAGCTGCCATCCTCAGAAGCTTGAATCAAAGCATGAGCCGTCTCTATTAACTTCTCAATCTGTCCAACGGCAACTGGGTCTTTACTACCCAATACGTCATCCATTTGCACAATGAATTGCGAAAAAGGGCGCAGCCAGTTAAACCAATCGTCTCCCATTGCCAGCCGAAGAAACTCATTAGGTGAAGCAATGCGTCCATGAATCTGCTCGTATTCCTTGCGCTCAAATTCTAATAGGGCCTTGTGCAACTTAAGAAAAGTCGATCGGAGTTGTTGAAGATGAAAGCGTGAGGAATTAAGGGAAGCATTATCAGCAGACATCAAACAGGCTTAAACTCGTCTTTCCTATGGTGACATATCTAGCTTGCAGGTTGACTATAGAATTCCAGCGTTTCCAGATGACACGTCTAATACAGAATAGGCTATTGAAATAAGACTACTTACAGTGTGTTCATTTATACGGGAAATAAAAAGCATTAATTATACTCTCCTACAAGGTGTTTGATAAGTTTGATTTACTACCGGTAGATGTATAGACGATAAATGTATGGGCGAAGCATGTGGGCAAGGGATGATGACAGCTTGTAGGGGGATTGGCCTATAGCCTGTCCAGAATATGCTGCCTGACTGCCTGACACATTTTCTTTTCTCCCTAAACCCGCCAAGAGATGAATTTCCTGGCTCCCGCCTCAAGTCCTCTCAAAACGTGAGTGCGATAATGCCGTTTGAGGAGGGCGGCGCAGTGCGCCCCAACGAAAAACCGCTCGTCGAACTCTGTTCTAAAATGGAGACTTCAAGCTACTTTTAAAGCATCCTCTTAGATGCGCTTTATAGGGATGAATTTGGAATAAGAATTTGTCCATCGCAAGAGAGAAGCTGTACTAAGGTTTGTTGCTTATCTTATTAGATGTAGTCGTCTTGATGGTGCTCTAGCCACGATCGCGTCGATTTCATTAACTCAGTTAAGCACTTAGTGTTATTGGTCATGGTTAATTTATATCCTGATGCCTCTCTAGCAGGTGTATCGACTGTTTTGCCTGTTGTTACTTCCTGTAATTATGACCAAGCGGAACGTCAATTTATAACTCTTTTAACGCTTGACCATCTGGATCAGAAAATACTAGCTCAACCTGATTTAAATCATGAGTTTGAAGCAGCCCTTGAAACTGCGTTAGCAACGGCTTACGCTGATTTAAAGTCGATGCCAGAGGTTGAAAACCGATTTTTGCAAAGGATCTTATATCGCATCAATCGCTTGAACTTTATTTGGTATGGCAATCTGAACGAATATACCAATGAGAGTTCTTACTACTTAAGATGGGTGCGCGATCGCATTGAGATGGTTTGGCAAGCTTGGGAAGCGGCTCAAATCGATATAGAGCACTTGCGAGGATTAAACATCAAGCAAGCCCTTCTTCAACGTGGAGATGCTGATTTGGAACCGCCTTTGTCTAATAATAAACAATATATTCGGGAACAAATGACGATAACAGGTTATCGCCATTTGATTGCGATCGCTTCCTTAGATGGGCTGGTGGAGTCCAGCCGACTGTGTCACGTCTTGGGTGGTGCCAGTAATGAAGTGCAAGCTACACTGATTCGAGTATTGCTAGAGGAATATGGCAATGGACGTTTGGGGCGCAAGCACTCCACCTTCTTTGCTCATATGTTAGAAGAATTGGGATTAAATTCTCAACCCGAAACTTATTTCGATGTTGTTCCCTGGCAAGTCCTAGCTTCGATTAATCACAATTTTTTGTTGACCCAACGCAAGCGTAATTTCTTGCGTTACATGGGTGGATTTACCTACTTTGAAATCGTTGGACCTGCCATTTATAAAGATTATATCGCGGCGGCGGCTCGTTTAGAATTATCTGATACTGCAATGGGTTATTGGGAACTGCATATTCGCGAAGATGAACGACATGGACAATGGATGTTGCATCAAGTGGCCTTGCCTTTAGCGGAAATGTACCCTGACGCAGCCTGGGAAATACTTCTGGGCTATGACCAAGAGAAATATATGAGCGATCGCGCTGGTGATGCCGTGATAAAAGCTGTCAAAACCGCAGAAATTTGCTCTACATCTAATAGCAATGCCTTTTGAAAGCATAAGTGTAATTTGCATTTTCAGAAATTGTCGTTTGGACATCACAGGCAAGGCTGTGATCAAAACTAATTTAGCTTCACCGTAACAGCATAGAGGGCAAAATTTTGATCGAAACACAATTAAAGCCGCAGACAACGCTGCGCCCCCCTTCTCCCCAAGAAGTATTTTTCTGTCCTGAAGAGTCTCATTTCTATTCCCAATGTTTAGAGAAGATGGTTCTAAACCATTGTGATACTTCCGATCGAGTGATTGAGTTTGGTTCAGGGGATGGTAGTCCGGTTATTCACAGCTTATTAAGAATACCTTTTCGAGGCCTGATTTATGGCTATGAGTTGAATCCAACAGCATACCAGTTAGTTCAATCTAGGGTCATGCAATACGGTTTAGAGCATCAATATATCGTGCGAAACCAGTGTTTTTTTGAAGGGTTTAAGCAAACCTCAGCAAATTATTTAATTGCCAATCCGCCCTATTTGCCTGCTCCGGATAACAATATTTGTCTGCCCACTTTACATGGCGGTGTTGACGGAGCAAGTATAACTAAACGGTTGTTTACGTTAGGCTGCGATCGTGTTTTATCCCTGATTTCAGCATACTCTAACCCAGTAGACACAATTGATTATGCGCGATCGCAGGGCTACAAGATAATTGATTTCATGGTTTCGCCCCTGCAATTTGGCTACTACAGTTGCGAAGCTAAGGTCAAAAACACTATCACAGAGCTACAACGAGAGGGTAAAGCTTTCTATTCGTCTAACGTCTATTTGCTAGCAGGAGTACTGTTCCAGCAACACGCTAGAGAGACTTCTGACTGGGCTACTGATCTCTCAGCAGAATTGCTGCAAATCCTGATGGCGCTTAAACCTACCCAGTCAGATCAAGGCTTTTGAGCTATACTGCTTCACCCATAAATGATTTTCATCATTTAATCGTCGTCGTCATCGTCGTCGTCTCCCCGCGCTCTGCGCCGTTCTTCATTTCTCAGTAGCTTTTCTAGTTCTTTCATATCGTTCGAAGTCTCGGTAACTTCCTGAGATTGAACAGGGACGAGTACTGGGCTTGTCGGTGGTGGAACTGGTTGGGCTGTCATGGATTGCTGCGGCGTTGGCGAGACCGCCGCTGGAGTTTCCGGGGTAGGGCTGAGAAATTGTTGCACCATTAGGGGAATAGCTGTAGCTCCTGCTAATGAGACAGCTCCAACCAGTCCTTTAACCAACAAAGCCTTTAAATTAGGGTTCGACTGAGTAGAATCCGGGGGGTTGATTGGTTGTTCTGACATATAATCTCAGATACAAATCAGTATGTATTGTTTATTTAACTGAATTGACTCCATGCAGGTTCAGAGGTTCCGAGAATGGCATGAAGCTCTGAAGAAGGTTCTGTAAAATTCGTCTCATGGCAGCACATCATGGCAGCACATCATTGGAATGGAGACATGTGTTGACACAGGGCTTGAGTTCATAGAGGATGCTTCAGAAACGTGAGTCTCTAATGGAGTGTGGTGGGTGCGTCGCACCCACCACACTCTATGAAATAGCCTAGAAAACTACGTTGTGAGAGCATCCTGCTCACGAACAGGATGCTCTCACAACACATGCAAAATTGAGATGCGCCCATTCACGTTCCTAAGAGACATTGCAATTTAGACAGTTTGAATACTGACAAATCATAGGATATAAGATATTTCAATTTCATTCGATTAATGGTTCCACGGTAGTAAAGTATGACAATTTGTGAGTATAAGCCAGGATTGGAGGGCATCCCTGCTACCCAATCCAGCATCAGCTACGTTGATGGCCAACGCGGTATTTTAGAATATCGGGGTATTCGGATTGAAGAGTTAGCAAAATACAGCACATTTATTGAAACCGCCTACTTGCTGATTTGGGGTTGTTTGCCCACAGCAGAGGAGTTGTGCGATTTTGAGTATGAGGTTCGTCATCATCGTCGCTTAAAATACCGCATTCGAGATATGATGAAGTGTTTCCCTGAAAGCGGCCATCCTATGGATGCCTTACAAGCTTCTGCCGCTGCCCTCGGACTATTCTATTCTCGACGAGCGCTAGACGATCCTGCCTACATCCGGGCGGCAGTCGTTCGATTGATGGCTAAAATTCCAACAATGGTCGCTGCTTATCAAATGATTCGCAAAGGGAATGATCCGATTCAACCCCGCGATGATTTGGATTATTCTGCCAACTTTCTGTATATGCTGACTGAGAAGGAACCCGATCCTTTGGCAGCGCGTGTCTTTGATGTTTGTCTGACACTTCACGCAGAACACACAATTAATGCTTCCACGTTCTCAGCAATGGTGACGGCTTCTACCTTGACCGACCCCTATGGAGTAGTAGCCTCTGCGGTGGGGACGCTGGCTGGGCCCCTACATGGCGGTGCTAATGAAGAAGTGATTGAGATGCTGGAAGAGATTGGCAATGTGCAACAGGTAGAAGCTTATGTTGACGATTGCATCCAGCGCAAAGCCAAAATTATGGGCTTTGGTCATCGCGTCTATAAGGTTAAAGATCCGCGTGCCACGATCCTGCAAGAACTGGCTGAACAACTATTTGAGAAGTTTGGCCGAGACAGTTACTACGATATGGCAGTGGTGATGGAAAAGACCGTGGCAGACCGTTTAGGTCATAAAGGTATTTATCCCAACGTGGACTTCTACTCTGGTTTGGTTTATCGCAAGTTAGGTATTCCTACCGATTTGTTTACCCCAGTGTTTGCGATCGCCCGTGTTGCAGGTTGGTTAGCGCACTGGAAAGAGCAACTGGAAGCCAATCGCATCTTTCGTCCAACCCAAATCTACACTGGCACTCATGAAGAACCTTATATTCCCATTGAGAAGCGCCAGATGAATCAAGAACGAGCATATCAACTGACCTACTAGTCAGCGATCTGCAAAATCACCCTGCTCTGTGCCCTCTGTATCTCTATGATCCTGAATTTCTTTGGAGCGTTTCCATCTACTTAATGCCCCTGCTGCATCCCTTGAAAACAAGAGGGGTGAAGGGTCACACCCCCCTTGTGATCTCTGTCAGCAGTTGCCATCATGAACTTAGTGACGATTTTCAGGAACTCCAGCCCTCGGACCCCCAGTTTGAGGGTTTTTTATTTTTAAAAGTATTTACCCTTAAAGCGTGAGTCCGATAATTGTCGTTTGAGAGCTGCGGTGCGACGCGCCACAGTTCTCAAACAGCGGTTTTTTGTTGGGGCGGGCGCAGCCCGCCCCAACAAAAAACCGCTCGTCGAACTCATGTTGGCAGTAGTTTTTATCCAAATGCCGTGCTTTGATTGCGCTCAGCACTCGGATGTAGCGTGGGTTGAGCGCAGTCGAAACCCACGTCCCACTGCCAGATCTTTAGTTGCTCGGTTAATAAAACTTACACACTTTATGGGAAAAACCAGGAGAGTGAGAGGAATTGTGGGTCAGCGACCCATAATTCCTCTCACTGCGTAAGCCCTGCAATCTACAAGTATTTGCTTAATCCTGCATTTTTAGCACCGATTTGCAGACCCTATTTGAGAAATTTAACAAAGTTTGTAACTCATCCTTACGCAGGAGGGCGATCGCGCTTCTACATGGCAAGCTAGAAGAAGAGAGATTGGAATTAGACTCTGCTTTGAATAAAGTTTTTGAATAAAGTTTTGGCTGAGAGATAAGTTGTTCCCTTCGTGTTTTGGAAAGTAGATCTGGTTCTGTGAATCTTACTTCTAAATGTAGAAGTTTAGTTGGTTTATCTGTTCATGGGAGGGAGAATCATGAAGCGTCACTTTTTGACAGTATTGTCTGTTCTCATCCCCTTAGCGGTTTCTGCCAGTGCTAGTGCTCAAAATATGGGTCAAGTGCAGCAACTTCTTGAGACTGGTGCTTGTGCTGGGTGTGATCTGCGTGGGGCTGATTTGAGTGAAGCTCATTTAATTGGGGCTGACTTACGAAGTGCTAATCTGGCAGGAGCAAAGTTGGTTGATGCCAACTTGGAAGGTGCTGACTTGACAGGGGCAAATTTAGAAGGTGCCAACTTGACTGGAGTGTTTGCTACTAATGCAATTTTGGCAGACACAAACTTAACAGAGGCAAATTTTACCAACGCTACGATGTTTCATGCGGACACAAGTGGGGCGATCGTGACTGGAATTAATCTCGCTGGTGCCGAAGTTTTAGGAAGTGATATTAATATTGGAGGGGAATAGTCCAGCAAATTCAGTGGAATACGCAACGAAGTGGTCAAGTCGTGCGTTTAGTGGTTCTATAAATACATTGTTCCTACCGCAGGATTACTTATTTTTTTCATGAAGTAGATAGGTTTCGTAACTTCAACTACATCACTGATCTCGGACTTATTTGTACGATTGGATACAATATTATTTGGATGCGAGTTTGCTTCAGGTTCTACCTCAGTGACATAAGCGCATTCTGTATGAAACAATAGTGTTTCGTATTGTTTCAGGGTGTTGTATCTACATGGGTTCGAGGGGTGCGGAGTACTGTGTCTACATTATGGACAAGTCAATATCACAGAGCAATTGCAGCAGAAGAACAGCAAATTTATGATCATCTGCTGTTTTGGGTTGAGCAAGAATCTCCCAATCAAATTATTGAGCGTTTCCAGTCTTTATTCTTGAGTAGCGCTCGATATTCTGATACCCGAATTGCTGCTGCTTTGGATCATGTAATATCCTCCAAAGCTGCTGCTGAAGAGTTTCGCTTTGTTCTCAATCGTTGTTGTCACATTTTGATCAATCGTTGGCAATCCCGCTCTACTCAAACGGCTATTCCAGAGTTGATTAATTTATTTGAACAGGTTGCAACTGCACCTACAGATGGCAAACTCTGTTCTCGCTCAGCTCGCCGCTTGCGCGAATTGTTAAAGTTATTTCGAGGAACAGAGCAGTACCTTACCTTGAAGCGTTTAGCTCAAGTTTGTCATCAATCATCAGAGAATAATATTAGATCAAGCGATCGCTCTCTAGGAAGCTTAATCCGACGCTATCCATATTTGTATGAGCACTGTTTGTTGAGTGAAGACAGTATGGAAGAGCAGCAACAAACGATTAAGCAAATTCAAAGTGACATCTGGCGGAAATTTGAGATTGACCTGTCTCAGTATTTGACATACCGGTTAAGACAATCTCAAGCAATCAATTCCTCGTCCAGCGGGAAACGAATTCTTCGCTCCGTTCCTAATCCTACCTTGTTGAATGATGTGGAACTAAATCAGGCAATTCAGCATTATCTAGGCAAGGTGGATGGTAATTATACTCATAAAGATCTGGCTCATTTGTTCCTAGCCCACAGTACTCAGATGGTTTCTTACGCCAGTTTCAAAGATGATCTTTACCAATACATCATATCGGCAGTTGGGCAGGAATATGGCCGTCATAAGTTCAATCGACAACTGTACGACCAATTAAAAAGTGCTCTGCCAGAAAGTAATTCCCAACCCCTAAACGATTTTCTGATGGTTCGTACCTGTAGCCAATTGCTCAATTTCCTGGTAGTTGACAGTCCACATCAGCCGAACCACTTTATTTTCGTTGATTTGCTGACCAATCTGGGGCCAGTGTTGACGATTGGATTATTGCTGCGAATCGTGCTGATTTGCCGTAAAATGAAACCCCATCTGGAGAGGCGCTTTTCCATTCTATTCAATCATTATGAATCCTCTAGCTGGGAAATGGTGCAATGGCTAGTGACGGCTTTAGAACATTTAAATGTAGCTTTTAGTACCAACTTTGGCTCTGTAAATCTATCTTTTATTCCGGCAAAAGACCCCATCCCCAAATTACTGCCTTAAACTTGGAATAATGGTCTGAAAAACTTTAGCATCATAATCGTTGTCATTTGGATGGGAATCCAATCAGTTGTTTCTAGTGAGTATTAGGAGAGATGAACATGACCCAAGTGGTCTTAGGTGAAAATGAAGGAATTGAATCTGCTTTGCGCCGATTTAAACGCCAAGTTTCTAAGGCAGGGATTTTGGCAGATGTGAAAAGCCACCGCCACTTTGAAACCCCCCAAGAGAAACGGAAGCGCAAAGCTGTTTCGGCCCGCCGGAAACGCCGAGTTTACCAATAGTGGGATATAAATATACAGTTAATTCACTCTGGATCGTCCCTGTAGGGTGGGCATTGCCCACCTTAATTTTTTAAGCTAGTACAGTGGGCACTGCCCACCTCAATTTTTAAGCTAGTGCAGCGTCACAACTAAGAATTAACGTGAGTTCGACGAGCGATTTTTCGTTAGGGTGGGCGCAGCCCACCCTAACGAAAAATCACCGTTTGAGGAGTGCGGCGCGCAGCGCCGCACTCCTCAAACGGCAATTATCGAACTCACGTAAGAATTAGGGTAAATCCTGCAAGGATTTACCCTAATTCTTAAAATTGATAAAGCACTAGCAGTAACGTACCTGAAGCAATTTATTTCTGTGAATGGAATCAACTGAATTCACCTCCTCTGAATTGAATAACCTGGATACTGTCATTCAAAGTTTCGAGCAAATCCAGGCAGAATTGAATTATCGTCAGGCTCAAGAAGTCTTGCAGGATCTGGTTAATCGGTTAGATTTAACACCGAGAGAAAGAGCAGGACTGGAAGCAGAAATTGCCAGCCTGGATGCGATGCTGAATAAACTAGAGCACCAAATAGTTCAAATTGCCGTTTTTGGCATGGTAGGTCGAGGTAAATCCTCGTTGCTCAATGCCTTATTAGGACAAAATCTGTTTGAAACTGGGGCAATTCATGGGGTGACTCAAGCGGTACAGACAGCAGATTGGCAGATTCAGCAGGAAACTTTAGAGGGCAGCGATCGCAACATCTGGCGAATTTCTCTTCCCAGTCAGGGGAAGTCGCAAATTCAACTAATTGACACTCCTGGCATTGATGAAGTGGGTGGAGAAGTTCGGGAACAGATGGCGCGTGACTTGGCTAAACAAGCCGACTTGATTCTGTTTGTGGTAGCTGGGGATCTAACCCGCCTAGAATACGAGGCTCTGGCTCAATTACGGCAAGCCAGTAAACCGATCCTGTTGGTGTTTAATAAAGTAGACCAATATCCCACAGCCGATCGCCTATTAATCTATCAGAAAATTCGAGATGAGCGCATTCGCGAAATCTTGTCGCCGGATGAAATTGTCATGGCGGCGGCCTCACCGCTGGTGGCGCAAGCTGTTCGCACTCCAGAGGGAGAATTGCAGGTGCGCTTAGCTCCTAGCACTCCTCAAGTGGATGCCCTGAAACTCAAGATTCTGGAGATTCTCCACCGGGAAGGCAAGTCCCTGGTGGCGTTAAATACGCTGCTCTATGCTGATGACATCAATGAAAAGCTGATTCAACGCAAGCTGGAGATTCGCGATCGCTACGCTGATCAAATCATTTGGAAGAGTTTGATGACCAAGGCGGTGGCGATCGCTGTTAATCCCCTAATGGTGCTCGATCTGGTTAGTGGCACCGTGATTGATATTGCCATGATCGTGATGCTCTCCAAACTCTATGGCATCCCTATGACTCAACAAGCCGCCATCAAACTCCTGCGTCATATTGCGTTGGATTTAGGGGCCGTAACGACCACCGAATTCTTAGCTACGGTTGGGTTGGGTTCTCTTAAGAGTTTCTTTGGACTTTCGGCTCCCTGGACAGGTGGAATAACGCTGGCCCCCTATGTGCCTGTGGCAATTGCCCAAGCAGGAATTGCTGGCGTTTCCTCCTACATTATTGGTCAAGTCACCAAGGCTTACTTAGTCCAAGGCGCAACCTGGGGCCCACATGGACCCAAAACCCTAATTGCCCAAATTTTAGACTCATTGGACGAAGACACCCTGCTTAGCCGTATCAAAACCGAACTACGAGCAAAACTTGATCCACGTTAGCCTTGGGCGTTGGCACCGAGAAAATTCGTTAAAAGAATTTCCCAATTTTTTAGGAGGGTGGGCGGCGAAGCCACCCACCCTCCTAAAAACTGGGTATATTATTTCCTGGAGATCTCCTTAGAACTGGTCTTTCATCCCCCGCAAACAAGCAAATGTTTGAATAGGATTGGAGCTTTTGACGGCTGACTGTAACTCAGGCTGATCCCAGCGTAGAAAGGGATTGGTTTGCTTTTCCAGACCGATCAATGAGGGAATGGTGGGTTCTTGCTGCTCTCGGAGGGACTTAACCTGAAGATAGCGCTCTTGCAAGTCTGAATTTTCAGCATCGACGGTCAAAGCGAATTGTAGATTTTTCAGCGTGTATTCGTGGGCGCACCAGACTCTGGTGTTATGGGGAAGCGATCGCAACTTGGTCAAAGAGGCTACCATTTGCGCTGGAGTGCCTTCAAACAAGCGACCACAACCGCCAGCAAACAAGGTATCTCCACAAAATAACTCGCCCATTTCTCCCGGTCGAGCTGGCGGGAAATAGTAGGCAATATGGGCCCGAGTATGCCCAGGAACGAACAGAATTTCAGCAATTCGACCCATAAAGGAGATGCGATCGCCTTCTTGCAAAAACACGGTCTGCCCCTTAATTCTGCCCCGATCCTCGCTGCCCCCATAAACCGTAGCGTTAGGAAACCGTTGCAACAGTTCCTCGTTTCCGCCTGTATGATCCCAATGGTGATGGGTATTCAGGATCATAATCAAGTCTACACCCAGATCTTGCAAGTGCTGTATGACGGGAGGGGCGATCGCTGGATCAACAACAGCGGCGACACGCCGATCAGGATTGTACAAGATGAAGACATAGTTATCAGCTAAAACAGGGACGCGCAAAACCTCCATCCCGATCGGACTCCTTTTTGTTTCAAAAAATAAAAAAAGTTGAAGAATTTTACAAACTCTTTACCGTCATATCATGCTAGCTTCGCCACGTTACTACCTGGTTGAAGGAAAATAGGGGTTGCTAGAGAGAGCCAATGTCTTTATTCGTAATTATACTCAGGAATCGGGGGCTGAATGAAATGATACAAACTCTTCCTCATCGACCAGACTCGACAATTCAAGCCACGATTGACCACATCCTTGCTGTCGGTCAAATTAATAGTCGGCAATACTCAGAACTGGTTTGTTTCATCCTTGCCAATCCATCTATCGCAACTCAGGAACGCTGTTTGATTCATCGCATTTTTGATCTGATGCAAATCGGTCGTTTAAGACGAGTTGATTGAAGTTGTGCTGAGGTTACTCATGCGGTGGAGATGATGTCTGATGATGTCTAGCGATCGCCCCTCCTTCATGCCACGGTCTCAAGATGGAATGTTCCAGACCTTGGCCATGTCATCTGTTCATCCTGTTTCCAGGGTGACATTGATAGCCCCAGACCTGTCTGGTGGAGGAGTGACGCGAACTTACCTGCTAGCTAGGGTGCTGCAAACGCTCCGGTTATCCGTTCAAGTGGTGGGTTTTCAATTTGGAGCAGCAATCTACCCTGAACCACCACATGATTTGCCAGTTCATGCTTTATCAGGTTGCATCTTACCTCAACTGCTGGGTTCATCGCTGAAGCTGCTGAACTGGATCACAGGAGATATTGTTTATGCCATCAAACCTAAACCGACAAGTTTTGGCATTGCCCTACTGAAAAAATTAATTGCTCATCGACCACTGATTTTAGATATCGATGATTGGGAACTGAGTTGGCTGGGCGGAGACGAATTCAGCTACAAACCGACACCCAAACAGTTTCTCAGAGATAGTCTCACTACCAATGGTGCGTTGAGACAGGTAGACCACCCGCTTTACCTGCAATTCATGGAGCGACTGATCAGCCAAGCAGACGCTATCACAGTAGATACCCAATTTCTGCAAGATCGCTTTGGGGGTACTTATTTACCCAACGGCAAAGATACAACTTTGTTCGATCCGCAGCGGTATGATGCTCAGCGATCGCGTCAGCAATACGGATTGGCAGGCTATCGGGTGCTAATGTTTCCAGGAACTGCCCGACCCCATAAAGGACTGGAAGATGTGTTGCTGGCGCTGGACCAACTCAACCAACCAGACTTGCGGTTGGTGATTGTTGGCGGTAGAAAGCCTGACAACTATGACGATGATTTAATGCGTCAATGGGGGCGTTGGATCATTCGGCTCCCTTGTTTTCCTGTGGAGCAAATGCCTGAAATCGTCGCTGCTGCCCATGTAATTGTAGTACCCCAGCGAGATCAAGCGATCGCCAGAGCACAGTTTCCCTTGAAGCTGACAGATGGCATGGCTATGGCCAAGCCAATTTTAGCGACCACCGTGGGAGATATTCCCCAAATCCTGGGTGATACGGGCTTTTTAGTGCCGCCTCAATCCCCAGAGCACATTGCTCAACAAATTCAATGGATTTTTGATCATCCTGAAGCGGCGAACCAACGGGGTTGGCAATCCAGACTTCGATGCATTGAGCGGTATAGTCATGAAAGCATGTCTGTGATTCTGGCAGGCGTGCTCAAGCAGCTTGTTCACATGCCGCGATCGCAACCCATTATCCATGAGGGAAGAGCATGACTTCCAATCCGCAACTCCTCCAGTTTGCTCTGCGGTATCCTGATCGGATTTTGCTCAATTTGCTCCTGGGCTTTTCGGGAGCCATTTTTAATGGAGTCAGCGCTACGTTGCTTGTGCCAGTGTTGTTGGCGCTCTTAGGACAATCCGCCATTTTTAAGACGGCTCCCCCCTTAATTCAGACTTTACTCTCTCCCTTCAACTCACTGCCAGCAGACCAGCAGGTATTGGCAATGGCAGGTGTGATTATTGTAGTCATCCTGTTAAAAAATCTGGCAACCTATGCCAGTCTGTTAGCCTCTAGTTCTCTCAGTCGCGCTTTGACTTCTGATTTGCAAGAAGCAGGATTGAAACTGCTGCTCAATGCCGATTTAGATTTCTTTACCAAAGCCAAATCTGGGGATTTGATGAATCGCTTGGGTGGCGAGATGAGCCGAGCTACCACTGCCGTAAGTGCCAGCATTCAGTTAGTTATCTTGATTGTTACAATCTTCGTATTTCTAGGGATTTTGCTGTCTCTTTCCTGGCAATTAACCATAATTGCGACAGTTCTACTGCCACTTTCGGCTTTACTTAACCAACATCTCATCACCCGTTCCAAACGGCTCGGAAAATTCATTACCAGTGTTAGTCAAGACTATGCCAGTGGGTTGATTGAAACCTTCGCGGGGATTCGTTTAGTTAAGGCAACAGGAAGTGAGCAGCAGGAATTCAACCGATTTCAGCGATTAATTCGCGATCGCGAACGGTTGGAATTTCAATCTCGGCTAATATCATCCGCAGTTGGCCCTATGGGCGAAACGACCAATATTATTACTTTATTTTTACTGATTCTGTTTGGTCGCATTCTGTTTGCAGATCAACTTGATGCCCTGTCTGCAATTCTTCTCACTTATCTCGTTGTTTTATTCCGTCTTCTCCCCTTTATTCCTCAACTAAACAGCGTTCGTGAAAGTTTAGCCCGCTCTGCTGCTGCTATTGAAGTTGTGCATGATTTGCTGCGTTTGGATAATAAATCTTTCATGACTAGCGGACATTTGCTTTATTCAAACGTTCGTGAGGGGATTCAATTTCATCAAGTATCATTTGCCTATCCTGGCACTCACCTCGTTCTTAAAGACATTAATTTAACTATCTCCAAAGGAACAACTATAGCTTTGGTTGGTTCATCTGGAGCCGGAAAATCCACTTTGGTGGATCTGTTACCCCGCTTCTATGATGTCACCACAGGTTCAATTCAAATCGACGGAATTGACTTACGAGAATATGATCTGAAATCCCTCCGACAAGCAATGGGAATCGTTAGCCAAGATACTTTTTTGTTTAACGATACCGTGCGAAACAACATCGCCTATGGCTGTCCAGATGTCACAGAGACTGAGATTTTAGTAGCTATTAAACAAGCAAACGCCGATGAATTTATCACTCGCCTGAGTCAAGGATTAGATACCATGATTGGCGATCGCGGTGTGATGCTCTCTGGTGGGCAACGACAACGGATTGCCATCGCTCGGGCTGTGTTGCGAAACCCCGATATTCTGATTTTAGACGAAGCCACTAGTGCGCTGGACACGGTATCCGAACGATATGTACAAGCCGCTTTAGACCAACTGAGTCGCGATCGCACTGTGATTGTTATTGCTCACAGACTTTCGACCGTCCAAAAAGCCGATCAAATTGCGGTGATGGAGCGGGGAGAAATTGTGGAATTAGGCACCCACACCGAATTGCTGCAACGTAACGGTCATTACAGCCGACTCTATGCTATGCAGTTTGCCGAATCTGCTAAACCACAGAACGGCGATCGAAGTCAAGTGCAATTGTTATCCCAAGCTTCCTATGAGTTTCGATCGCGTCTCAATTCCATGTTGGGGTCTTTGGGATTGCTGGCCGATGGTTTAGTGGATGATGTCAATGAGCAAAATGAGTTTGCGGAAGAAGCTTATAATTCGGCGATCGAAATGTTCAAAACCGTGCGACAGTTAGAACGCTCAACAGAAGGCGTTGGTTCAACAGGTACGAACCAACCAATCTCCTCCCAGCAAAACCTCCGGGGTGTTCCCGCCACAGCGAGTCTGGGCAGCGAGGGGGAGACGAGGGGTGATTGAGGGGGTGTGCTATGCAGCAGCAAACTGCCATCCCTTCAGCGCTCTCGAACTGATAGCTGTCAGACTTCATCAGGGTCAATCCCTAATGCTTGGAGCCGTTCAGCCAGCCTGTCGGCCCGCTCAGCCCCGGTTGGGATAACCCGACCAGCGCGATCGCACCAACGGAGCCATAGCCTTGTCTTGTCATCCTCATATTTGCCTTCCCATAGGGTCAGTCCCAGTCCAATCTCTTCCAGCCAGTAAGGATCGGGCAATTCCTCATAATGTTTTCGGCTCAATCCCCAGACTTTAAGTAGGGAGCCATTCATTTGGTTGGGGTCTGGAATCTGTCGGAATGGATCGAACACGGCATAGTAAGGGATGCCTATTTGAGCGTAGATATCTAGCTTGCTGAACTGTGGAATGCCCTCTCTCAATTTCCGCTTGCTTTTAGCTGAATTGACCGTAAGTTCGTTGCCCTCTTGGTTGGAGACAATCTCAATGCAAATGTCAGGCACTTTGCCAAACTCCCACACAAAGTAAGAACGGCTTTCCTTCTTACTCCAATCATCAAGTACTTCTACCCCCAAACTGAGAAACACATCAGGCACAACTGCATCTTGCTTGATGCTATAGAACAACCCAACATTAGCAGCCGCTAAAAAGGGAAGGGGTAATGCCTTACTGCTGTAGAGCGATTCTACTAACAGCCGTTGCTGCTTCTCAGATTGCAGGTTATCCACCGGGGTATCATCCTCTATGACGAGATGGCTGATATCAAGTTCTGTCACAGTTTCAGATTCATACTCTAGAGCCTGCGTCATTGCCATTGCCCTCCTTGGCGAGTTGCTTCAGTTCTCCATACTCATCAGGAGTTGGTTTTCCAAATCCCGCCCCAATCAAGACAAGTAGAAGCATTGGAGATTGTTCTCTGGCATTCAGTTTTCAGTGCTGCCAGTTTTTGTCGATGCTTCCGAATGCTTCCATCCTACACCTCCCAGGGACTCCACCACAAAGGACGCTAAGAGCAGGTGTTCTCTGGCTCTGAAGGAGGTTGGGTTGCCAATCTGATGAAGCTACTCTCAGTCGTGAAATTGGGATGAGTAAAGATTAAGATAGATTAATAATGTGCTAGTGGCTTTGAACAAAACCGCTTGTCATCTCCGCCGCTAGCTATTGTTTATTGTTTTCACCTAGCCTCAGCCTCCTACCCTGAATCATGCCGATCGACTATGACCTGATTATCCTTGGCGGCACGCCGACCGCTCGCCATGCAGCCGTCTTCGCTCGCTCGTTTGGGGCTAGGGTTGGGCTGGTCGAGCCAGAACCATACGAAGGAATTTGGGCAGGCACAGAGCGGTTATTCAATCAAGCATTATTGCAAGTTGGACAGGTGACCCAACAAGTGCGTCGCGCTGGTTCCTTTGGCATTCAGGTTGGTCGAGCCAGAGGATTGGCTAGCGCAGAAGCGAATTCGATCAAGGTCAATTGGGAAGAAGCAACGCAGTGGGCTAGAGGTGTGGTCAATCAACTGAACGAGGAGCGATCGCCCGCTGTTCTATCTGCCATTGGGATCGATGTGATTTGGGGACGGGGCAGCTTTTATGCTAAACCCCAGTTAAACCTGTTAGTGAACGATCGCTCCCTCACCAGTCGTGCTTATCTAATTGCTGGAGGAACCTACCCAGTTTTTCCTGAAATAGATGGATTAATGACGGCTCAGCCGTTAACTCCAGAAAAGGTGTGGAAGCTGAAAGCGGTGCCTGCCAGTCTAATCGCGTTAGGTAGCCATCCCCATGCGATTGAATTAGCTCAGTTGATAAATCGTTGTGGTGGTCAGGTCACTATCATCACAGAGGAAGCAACGCTTTTACCCCAGGAAGACCGGGCTGCATCTCAATTAATTCAGGCGCAACTGGAGGCAGAAGGAGTGAGAGTAATGACCCAAACTCCCGTGTCACAAGTCAAGCAATTGGGCGATCGCAAGTGGGTGCAAGCAGGTACAGAGGCGATCGAAGCCGCTGAGATCTTGGTTGGCACTCGTCCCCATGTCTGTCAGGAACTCAACCTGGAAGCCATTCAGATACAAACCGATGCTCATATCCAGGTCAATGCTCGCTTACAGACCACCCATCCCCGTGTATTTGCCTGTGGCGATGCGATCGACAGTTTCCCGTTCAGCAGTGTTGCCAATGATGAAGCCCGTGTTGCTGTTCGCAATGCTCTGTTTTTGCCGACCGCTGCGGTTCGCTATCAACAAGTGCCTTGGACGATTCTGACCGATCCCTGTTTGTCTCGCATCGGTCTTACCGAGGCTCAAGCCAGACGACGCTATGGAGCAAAAGTTTGGGTGTTGCAGCAGCAACTTCAAGCCAACCCGAAAGCACAAATGAGAGGTGACACCACAGGATTTTGCAAAATGCTAGTGCATTGTTCTGGTGAGATTTTAGGCGTTCACTGGGTCGGCAAGGACTCAGAGGAAGTGATGGAAACGATTGCCTTGGCGATGCAAAATCGATTGAAAATGCAGGAGATCGCTCAGCTACCCACGCTCTCTCCAACCCTGGCAGAACTCTTACAACAGACCGCTATGCAGTGGCAACAACAACAATTGGCTCACCAACCGTGGCGACGAGACCTGCTGGAAACCTGGTTTACCTGGCGACGCTGAAACCAGCAAAGCTACTGCATCCCCCGCTGTGTCACCTGGAAGCGAATTGGACCTTTAGCGTGCAGTGGATCAACTGAATTTCCCTGCTGTAGTGCGATAATGCTGCCCTCTTGGACTAACTCTGCCCCAATTTCGCGCACCAATGGCATCAGCGATCGCCACTCGTCTCCTCCCATCTCCCTGGCAACTTCTGATGGACAAATACTTTTCTCTAAACCCCGCGATCGAACTTTGGTGATCAAACACTGGCGCAGGGTGAGGCGATCGACTGCCATAGATTGATGTTGAATGTAGAAACAGGACTATCAAAATCATCTATCAAATCATCAAGGTTGAGGGGCGTGCTATTAACGCCCCAAGATTGGATAGAATGCTAGTCGTCTAGACTGCCAGGGCTGAGGGGAATCAATTTGCCATCGGTTGTGACTCCTAGCAACATGGGTGCTTGTGAGCGAATCAATTGCCCGGTTAAAGCACAGCGTTCGTCGCGCTGAGCGGTGGCTGTAATGCTGGCTTGCAAATCTGCTCGGGTATACTGGGGATGAAAATCTTGAGAATGCTGGCGCACATAATTCCAAAGGATATCCCGCACCAAGTTCTGATAGCCTTGACCGCCTGCAAGTTCCTTCAATTTCTCCTTTAACTCGCGCTCGAACCGAATACTTGTAACCTCCATATCAGTTGTAGAGGCTCGAGTTATGGTAGGCATAATGTAACTCCTTTTTCAGTACAAGTGGAAATCGTATATACTACATTGTAGTATATCTTCTTAGATTTTCCAGTCTTCACTGAAGCTCAAGATAAAATCATTTGAATCAAGTGGATCACTCGTAAAACCAAGCGGTTGGTTGATTAGCGCCTGTAAAATCATCTAACTGCATAGGTCTTGATTTTGTACTAATCTAAGGAAAGGGCAGGTGTTTAGCGCGATCGCGCTAGCTTAATGCAATTTGGGTGTTAGCTCTACTACCATTAAAGCTAAGTTTGATTTGCAAAGTCACCTGTGACTGCTTACCGCGATCAAAGTTTGATCTGGGTGCTCTTCTCAATTCTCAATTTCTCGTGGTTATGATACTTAGCACCAAACTCACCCCTGGTTCTATTTATAACGGAAGTCGAATCTGGTTCGACTCTCTCAGGGTGTCGTGCCTATTACCAGTTTTTTTAATAGATTTACTTCAGTGCTTACTTCAAATTCCACAATTTTGCTTGCCCCCACTTCGACTTAACAGAGGTGGGGGTGTTCGGTTTAATTAGGAGTAATTCATGACAGTCTCTCGGACATTTTCGCCCGCAGAACCTTCAGTCTTACAACAGTCTGTAGTGGTATTCTCGAAAAATTATCTGCCTATGACGCGCATCAACATCAAGCGGGCAGTGGTTTTGCTGATTACTGGACGGGCTGAACCGCTGGATATTTCACCTGGTAAAGCCTGGGAAATCCGTTCTCCCAGCTTTGTTCTCCATGTGCCTGACCAAATTCGCCTGACCTTTACCAGTGGCGAACGCACCTGGAAAGTGCCCCCGGTCAATCGGCGCGAGGTGCTGCGACGAGACCATCATTCCTGTCAATACTGTGGGAGTACCAAGCACCTGACCCTGGATCATGTGCTACCCCTCTCTAAAGGCGGCAAACATACGTGGGACAACGTGATAACTGCCTGTGAGCGCTGTAACCAGGCTAAAGGCGATCGCACTCCTGAGCAAGCTGGAATGCCTCTCCGCAGCAAACCCAGAGCTCCTGCCCATCCATCCGTCGCCTTTGCCGAACAATTCTGGCGAGATAATCAGGATTAATATCATTAATATCGTCGCATTGCCAATCTTAATTGGACGTGAGTTCGACGAGCGGTTTTTCGTAGGGGTGAGCGCAGCCCACCCCCAGGAAAAACCGCCGTTTTGAGGGTGTGGTGCGTCGCGCCACACCCTCAAAACGGCGATTATCGAACTCACGTTAATTGGATAGATAAACTCATGAATTTGGAGAAACAGCCACTTGTAACTGTGACTGCAAGGGACGTTCAGGGTCAATCGCCAACCCTACCATACCCGTTGGAATCGCTATCCCAGTGGTAGACCAAAGTAACCAACGACTGCCTTCTGGCAAGGCATTGAGGCTGTCTGAAGCCTGCGTCAACCACAGGAGGGGTGACCTGGGAGGCTGGGCGATCGCTGCCTCTGTGCTCAGATCAATCGCCGCTAAGGTTTCCAGGACAGAGCGATCGCCCTGAACTCTGCCCGTTGCGGCCGTCCACAAACTAGTCACAAGATTGCGTTTCACAGCATAGAAGTAAAGAGAAGCAGCAGCGATGACAGCTTGTTCAAAATGTTCTGGCTGCCATACAGGTCGGGTATCGAGACATAAAATCACTTCTTGCCCTCCGGTGAAGTCTTCCAGCTCACGCACTCGCAATTCCCCATAGCGGGCACTGGTGCGCCAGTGGACTAAGCGTCTGGAATCGCCCCAACGATACGGACGCAGGGTGCGGGTGACTCCTTCATTGCTGGTTTGGGAATGGTATCTGCTGTAAAACTGCGGGTGGATATCCTGCCCAGTCTCATCCAAAATAGGACAACGCACCAGAGGTAAAACCGTAGGATAGACGATCGCAACTGCCTTGATCGAATGCGATCGCCCACACCAAAATAATCCTAAAGGGGCTGCCGTTCTCAAAAATACAGTTGCCCATCGATAAATGCCCCGACGTTGGGTAGGATGCTCATATGTCCAGATGTAGGTATCTTGAGGCGGAATCGTCTCTATCGATTTGCAAATAGGTGTTCCCAATGCTGCGGGTAACCTATCCTCTACCTGCACTAGCGTTTTAGGGCGCTGGGTGGGATTGTGCAAAGTGAGTTCGAGGCTGAGCACTTCACCAGCACTGATCGGTTGAATCGGCTGACGGGCAACCTGAATGCTTTGCAAAATTCGGGAAGGCAGCAGGGCGGCGATCGCCAATAAAGCCAAAATCAGTCCACTGATGGCATAGAGCCACCCCGCCATTGTATTCACCGCTGCTGCTAGAAAAAACAGCGAAAGTCCGCCTAATAGCCAGCCCGCATAAGCGGGATTGGCCCAGTGAGTTTCCAGCCAAACAGAAATCCGTCGCAGAATCGTTGTCCAAGGCTCAAGCATCGTTTCTGTAAGCAAGTTATAATTTGACCGGATGGACACACAAGCTTTTAATCAGTTGCTCTGTTATGGACAATAATAATCCCTTACTCTATGCCTTTTTTGTGGGTCGTGCTTTTGCTGAAGCAATTGGCGAACAGCTTGAAAACTCGGTGACGAATGCCCTGAGCGACTTGGGCAAGTTCGATGCAGAACAGCGAGAGCGCCTGCGCCAATTCACTGAGCAAGTGATGGAGCGGGCCAGGCGAGAGGCTGAACAATCTGCTCAGGATCGCCCTGCCACCCCTGTCTATGCTGCTCAATCTCAGGATCTACAAGCTACAATCGACGAATTGCGAGCTGAGGTCGCTCAACTTCGCGCTGAATTGCAGCGCTATCGTACCCGTCAGGTTTAAGAAGGTTGCAAGTGGCTGCTCTTCCGCATGGTTCCCCTTCTCATCAAACAGACAGTCCTCAGGATTCCGCTCCGTTTCTCCAATCTCCATCAGCAATGCAGGATTATCAAGTGTCGTATGGGAGTTCTGGTTCAAATTTGACCACGGAGGAACCCATCAAATCCTATACCAATAAAGCATATCGCTGGAATCGGCAAAACTATTCTCGTCAGCGCCGGTTTCTCGATATTTGGGCATTTGTGCTCAAGTTGCTCTTAGCTCAATGGGCTTATCGCAAATCCTGGACGTATCGCGGAGGGATGACAGATGCTGCTAAAGCGGTTCGTCGTCGTCGATTGGCTGTTTGGATTCGAGAAACCCTACTTGACCTGGGGCCTACCTTCATTAAAGTGGGGCAGTTATTTTCAACACGAGCAGACCTGTTCCCCATAGAATTCGTAGAAGAACTTTCCAAGCTACAAGACAAGGTTCCAGCCTTTGGCTATGAGCAAGTTGAAGCCATTATTCAGCAAGAGCTAGGTAAAGTAATTCCAGAACTCTATCTCGGCTTCGATCCCATACCTCTGGCGGCAGCTAGTCTGGGACAGGTGCATCGTGCTCAACTTCATTCTGGAGAGGAAGTTGTTGTCAAAGTGCAGCGACCAGGATTAAGAAAACTATTTGAAATTGACTTAGCCATTCTCAAAGGAATTGCTCGATATTTCCAAAACCATCCCAGTTGGGGGCGCGGTCGCGAATGGATGGGTATTTATGAGGAATGCTGTCGCATTCTCTGGCAAGAAATTGATTACCTGAACGAAGGGCGAAATGCAGACACGTTTCGACGAAATTTTCGGCGAGAAGAGTGGGTTAAGGTTCCCCGGGTTTATTGGCGTTATGCTTCTCCGCGTGTGCTGACGTTGGAGTATCTTCCTGGCATCAAAATTAGCCACTATGAGGCTTTGGAAGCCGCAGGCTTAGATCGCAAATCTCTGGCGCAGATGGGGGCAAAAGCTTACCTGCAACAGTTGTTGAATGATGGCTTCTTTCATGCTGATCCGCATCCTGGTAATATTGCAGTCAGTCCGGAGGGGGCATTGATTTTTTACGATTTTGGCATGATGGGTCAGGTGCAACCTATCACTCGTGAAAAATTGCTCAATACTTTTTTCGGGATTGCCCAAAAAGATGCCAATCGGGTCGTCACTTCGCTCATTGAGCTTGGTGCGCTGTCCCCAGTGGAGGATATGGGACCAGTGCGGCGGGCTGTGCAATACATGCTAGATCACTTTATGGATCAGCCGTTTGAGAATCAATCGGTCAGTGCCATCAGTGATGATTTGTATGAGATTGCTTATGACCAACCGTTTCGCTTTCCCGCTACTTTTACGTTTGTCATGAGAGCCTTTTCTACCTTGGAAGGAGTAGGGAAGGGGTTAGACCCGGATTTTAATTTCATGGAGGTTGCAAGACCTTTTGCAATGCAGCTTATGACAGATGGAAATGCTTCTGATTCAAACGGATTTCTCTCTGAGTTAGGTCGCCAAGCGGCTCAAGTCAGTAGTTCTGCTCTGGGTTTACCTCGACGCATTGAGGATACTATCGATAAGCTAGAGAGGGGCGATCTACGAATTCGGGTTCGTTCTGTCGAGACCGATCGTGCTCTCCGTCGCTTAAGCAGCGTTAATATGGGAACAAATTATACTTTACTTGTAGGAGTCTTCACTCTTTCGGCTACGATTTTATTAGTCAACGAATTTTTCTGGCTTGCTGTTGCATCGGCAGTTGTTGCAGCGATCGCCACCTTCGCTCTCATCCGGTTACTCATTCGACTCGATCGCTCTGATCGAATGCCTTAAACCTCCTTCCAGTGTTACACCGTTCCGCTATGAAATGCTTATTTACGGGTCTTACTGATCCTGGGCTACTGCGTACTGTGAACCAGGACGATTATTACATCGACCCCGATGGGCGCTTTTTCATTGTTGCTGATGGCATGGGTGGTCACGCTGGAGGTCAGGAAGCCAGTCATATTGCTACTCAAGCCATTCAAGATTACTTGAATCGTCATTGGGAATCGAATGAATCCTCACCGCACCTACTTGAAAATGCCCTTTTGAAAGCAAATCAGGCAATTTTACAGGATCAGGCAAAGCATCCTGAGCGCTCTGACATGGGCACAACGGCAGTGGTGGTGGCGTTTCGCGAAGGACAGCATTGGTTTACCCATATTGGTGATTCACGCCTTTATCGATTGCGCGGTGCTCAGTTAGAGCAAATTACCGAGGATCATACCTGGGTAGCGCGGGCTATGAAAATGGGAGATTTGACGGCTGACCAGGCCCGCAGTCATCCGTGGCGACATATCCTTTCCCGCTGTCTCGGTCGGGAGGATCTACGACAGGTGGATGTCTACCCTTTAGATTTGCAACCAGGCGATCGCCTTTTGCTCTGTAGCGATGGGTTAACAGAAGAATTGTCCGATCACACAATTGCGTCTCACCTAAAAACAATTCGAGCTTGTGACAAAGTCGCTACTGCTCTGGTCAATGCCGCTAAGGATAGAGGTGGAAGGGACAATATCACTGTGGTTATTGTTTCAATCGACAGCATGATCTGATCAGTGGGGAAGGGGGCGATCATTCTGTTTTCTAGAGTTGCTGATTTCAAAGATAAATAGTGTTGTTATCACATGAGTTCGATAATCGCCGTTTTGAAGGCGCGTCGCGTCGCGCCACACCCACGAAAAACCGCTCGTCGAACTTACGCTGCTATCAACTCTGATTCATGAGTTGAACCCTAAAGAGAAGTTTAAAGTCCACAAGCTTGAAGATAAAGCTTTGTAAACTGTAGGTAGATAAGCACATATACTTACCCATCATTGGTCTGCAAACAGTTACCTCTTTCCAGAATCTCCATTGAGATTCTCTGAGTAAGGTAAAGACTTGTTCTGCTGCAACAGTTGAACCATGCGTAAACTCACTGTTCAACATCTCCTGACTGAGTATGCTCTTGGTCGGCGGGACTTTAAAAATGTTGATCTGCGCCAAGCCAATTTATTTCAGTGTAATTTGCAAGATGTTGACTTAGAAGGAAGTGATCTCAGTCAAGCTTATTTACCTTACGTTAATCTTAGCCGAGCTAACTTGAAAAATGCTGTGTTGCAAGAAACAGAGCTGAGCAACGCCATGCTACAGTCTGCCAATTTAAGCCACGCTCAATTGCAACAGGTCAATCTGTCTAGAGCCAATCTTTGTTATGCCAGGTTAACTGCGGCAAATCTCTCTGACAGCAATTTGCAAAGCGCCGATGTGCGTCACGCAGATTTGAGTGCTGCCAATTTAACCAGAGCTAATTTATGTAACGCCAATTTAGAGCGAACCAAATTTACTGACAGCCAACTCTATCAGTGCAACCTCTTTCGTGCTCAGTCTGCTAACCTGACAGAGGCGGACTTTGATGAAACGACTATCTTTCCCGATGGACACCGACACAACTCAAAGGAATAGCTACTGAATCACTAATGGCTAATGAACGTAAGTGCGATAATCGCCATTTTGCGTTGGGGATGAACTTTGTTAAAAGCCAGATAGAATACCCACCAGGATAGGCAGCAATTCATCTAAATCTTGAGGATTGCGGTACAGGGTCAAATCCTCAGTGCTGCTCCTCTGTAGGGGTTGAAGTGTGCCGAATTTCCAAATCTCCCCCGTTGTTACGGCACCATAGTAGATTATCTGCTCCAAATTTGACCATTGAGCGATCGCAATCAACTCAACTGCCAGTTGCACAAAGCCACGGGTTAAATCAGCTTGTTTGGCCTCAATGATGAGCAAGGGGTTGGCTGATGTTGTGCTATGAGGAATAAAATAATCAAGACTGCCTTTTAGCCAATTGTTCACTGTGATAGGGTATTCAATTTCAAGTTGAAGGTCTAGAAAATCACAGACTTCCAATAAGACAGGAGCGATCAATGTTTCCCTGCGAGACTGTTCTGTTGTTGGATTGACTCGCCTTAGATTGCGGTGAATGGTGTTCGACAGATGTTCGCTCCATGCCAACGGAGAGGGATAGCGAGGTAAGGTGAGGGTAGAGCGATCGTAGGCATAACCCAGGTCAGCCAGAATATCCCGAGGTGAGGCGTTTAGCTCAAAGTACTTGCTAAAGGTGTATGTCTCACCTGAGACTAAAATTTTGGGAGCATTCACTGGCGTATCCCTCAGAACAACAATTAATTTGATCTACCCCTCGTTACCAAACTCCAGTTTGATAACGAGGCAGGATTGATCACACAACCTCGCTGCGTTGGACAACAGGTTGAGGCTGGGGTTGGAACTCGAACAACGAGTAAACCACATCTCGACGGACATTGGTCATCATGTCGAGGAAGAGTTCATAGCCTTCGCTCTTGTATTCGATCAGAGGATCTTTCTGACCATAACCGCGCAGTCCAACTGATTCTCGCAAAGCATCCATTTGTTGCAGGTGTTCTCGCCATAGTGTATCGATCCGCTGCAAGATGAAGAACTGTTCAGCTTTTCGCATCAATCCAGGAGAGACTTGATCCACCAACGCTTCTTTCAGGTCATAAGCGATTCGTACTTGCTCATGCAGGAAGGTTTTAATTTCGCCCATGCTGAGGTCTGCCAGTTGGTCAGGTTCCAGATCTGATAGCAAAGACACAAATTCCTTGACTTTGCTGATCAGCTTATCCAATTCCCATTCTTCGGGGGGTAAGTCAGGGTTAATGTAAGCATCCACAATGTCATCCATTGTTTGCTCCGCATATTCAATCACCCTTTCCTTCAAGTTGTTGCCTTCCAGTACCCGCCGCCGCTCTGCATAAATAGCACGACGCTGGTTGTTCATCACTTCGTCGTACTCGAATACCTGCTTCCGGATGTCGTAGTAGTAAGTTTCGACTTTCTTTTGTGCCCCTTCCAGGGAGCGAGTCAGCATCCCTGATTCGATTGGCATGTCTTCTTCAACTCGGAAGGCGTTCATCAAGCCAGCAACGCGATCGCCTCCGAAGATCCGCAACAGGTTGTCTTGCAAACTGAGGAAAAACTTGGTAGTGCCAGGGTCGCCCTGACGACCCGATCGCCCTCTCAACTGGTTATCAATCCGGCGCGATTCGTGGCGTTCTGTGCCAATGACATGTAAGCCACCCAACTGCACCACTTCATCGTGCTCGACATGGGTGTATTGCTCATATTCCCGGCGAATCAGGTTATAGGCATCCCGCAGTTTGAGAAGCAATTCATCCTCGGTTGGGGCTTTTTCTGCCGCAGTTGCGACCTTTTCCTCAGCTTCGAGTTCAGGCAGCGATCGCTCCCCATATTGCTGTAAGGCAACATCAACTGCCTGCTTCAGCATCGTCTCGGCATCTTTAGACAATGGGGCAGGATAGATTTGGGGAGAGACTTTCCAGGTTTTAAGTTTGCCGCCTGTAGCCGCTGCACCAAACCCCTGCCCACCACTGCGACCACTGCCCAGTGCTCTGGGCGTGCCAAAGTTCCCCTCATCTTCGGGTTGAACGATCCGGGGCATAAAGTACTCTCGCACCTTCAGACGCGCCATGTAGTCAGCATTACCACCCAGGATAATATCTGTGCCTCGACCGGCCATGTTGGTGGCGATCGTTACGGCTCCTTTGCGTCCTGCTTGGGCAATAATTTCTGATTCTCGCTCTACGTTTTCTGGCTTGGCATTAAGCAGATTGTGGGGCACATTGAGCTCACGCAAGAGACGCGAAAGTAACTCTGACTTTTCTACGCTGGTGGTTCCCACTAACACCGGCCGGCCCATCTGGTGCATCTCGGCGCATTCTTGGGCTACAGCTTTCCACTTAGCCAACTCTGTTTTGTACACCACATCTGAAACATCTCTGCGACCTGTGGTGCGGTTGGTGGGAATAATGGTGACTTCTAGTTTGTAGATTTTTTCAAATTCAGCCTCTTCGGTCTTGGCTGTTCCCGTCATGCCAGCCAATTTGGGATAGAGCAAGAAGAAGTTTTGATAGGTGATAGTGGCTAAAGTTTGAGTTTCTGGTTGGATCTCGACTCCTTCTTTAGCTTCGATCGCCTGGTGCAAACCATCGCTCCAACGACGACCAGGCATGACTCGTCCGGTAAATTCGTCCACAATTACAATCTCATCATTGCGGACGATGTAGTTGACATCTTTAATAAAAAGTTCTTTCGCTTTAATGGCATTGAAGACATAGTGCGCCCAGGGATCAGCCGGATCAAACAGGTCTTTTACCCCCAGCATATTTTCTGCTGCAATGAAGCCTTCATCAGCCAGGATGACGTTGCGGGCTTTCTCATCTACCTCATAGTGACCGTTAGGGTCTTCTTCGTTTTCCTTGCGAACCAGTTGAGCTGCTACTTCTGCTGCCCGGATGTATTTTTCACTGGGACGCTCTACCTGCCCCGAAATAATCAGCGGCGTGCGGGCTTCGTCAATCAGGACAGAATCCACTTCGTCGATAATGCAATAGTTAAACGGACGCTGCACCACATCTTCGATAGAAGTGGCCATATTGTCGCGCAGGTAGTCAAATCCGAGTTCACTATTGGTGCCATAGGTGATATCACACTCATAGTTGCGCTTGCGGTCTGTCGGACTCATACCCTGCTGAATCAGACCTACGCTTAATCCTAGAAAGCGATGGATCTGTCCCATCCACTCGGCATCGCGGCGGGCCAGGTAGTCGTTAACAGTGACAATATGCACTCCTTTACCTTCCAGGGCATTTAAGTAAGCAGGCAGGGTCGCAACCAGAGTTTTACCTTCCCCAGTTTTCATTTCCGCAATTTGACCATCATGCAATACCATGCCGCCGATCAACTGCACATCGAAATGGCGCATTCCCAAAACCCGTTTGCCCGCTTCCCGCACCACAGCAAACGCTTCTGGCAATAAATCATCCAAACTCTCACCCTTTGCAAGGCGCTGCCTAAACTCTGCCGTTTTGCCCCGCAGCGCATCATCGGACAATGCCTGCACTTCTTCTTCTAGAAGATTAATCTCCACCACATCAGGCTTGTACTTCTTCAGCTTACGTGCGTTGGGATCACCCAGCAAGTTCTTTATCATGGCAGGACAGGACTCAAAAGGTTAATGAAGGACAGTGGTCATATAAACCACTCTTTAAATCATAAGTCTCAAGTCAGAGACCTGGGTTAATTTCTCACAGATTCCCTCAAGAACTGAGACATTAGCTAGAATTTAAGGCGCGTTTTCCCATTCTGGAGCGAGACTACGGTAATTAAACTGTGCTGCTGCTGGATGACAGGTTACACAACTGCCCATTTGTAATGGATTGGGCAGTTCTACTTTGGGATGCAACGCCTTGAAGTAGCGAGAACTGGTCAGCCGATAAGGAATGGCTTCTTCTAGCAAAATAGGGCGAGAGAAGAAGCGCAAGTAATTCCACACCACCAAACGAGTTGGATCAAGCAGAGGGGTAATTTCAACCCCGTAATGCTCAGGATCTTGAATCAGATTCAGCCAGGTTTGGCTGGGAAAGACAGCGGGTGGCAAGCCGATATGACAGGTGGCACAATTCTCTAAGTAAAGCTCTTGCCCCAACTGATGACGATCGGGAACTACATCAACTGTCCCTAGTCTTGGCTCATTTGCTTGGGCCAGGCCAATGCCCACAATCAAACTACAAACCCCAATCAGTAAGATAGAGAGCGATCGCCTCCCCCCTTTTTTTCCCAATCTGTTGACAAAATTCACAATCATCTGGCTGATCAGGTGTAACCATCGGTGGTTGGGATAAATCATAGGTGGAGACGTTATGAAGACCAAAAATTCTACTTCAAAAATGAACCCTGAGGACTACGGCAATCCCTCTGTATAGCACTATCCTAAATTAGTTGTGATACATGTTTACAATTGCCAAATTGAGTGAATGTCCCAATGCTGCAATCGGCGCTCCGACTCATGATGATTCGAGAGAAAACGGCTTGTGTCGGGACTGTATCCTGTAAAAGTTTACGTTCAGGGAGATAATCAAAACATGGATGGTCGCCACGTTCAGTTTTTTGTTCACGACGATGCCTTGCAACAGCAATACTGTCCAGCGATTGACCTACCCCAACTGCAACGCTTATTTCAAGAGATGGCCTTTTGGGCCAAAGACCGGACGATCGAAGATTGGAAAATTGCGATCGCCAATAGCAAACCCGTAGTCACGGCCTGGGATGGCATTGGCACATCCGCCTCTCCTCGCTTAATCGGCTTTGCTCGGGCCACCTCAGATGGCATTTATCGAGCCACGATTTGGGATGTAGTGATCCATTCTGACTATCAGGGAGCTGGCTTGGGGCGCAAATTAGTAGAAACGGTTCTGATGCATCCCCATGTCAATCGAGTGGAGCGGGTTTATTTGATGACTACGCATCAGCAAAAGTTTTATCAGCGCATTGGGTTTCAATGCAACACCTCAACCACAATGGTGGTGTTGAATCAGCCCCAATCTGAGAGTTTGCCGCTCAGCCTGGAAACCCTGGTGTAATAGAAGCCGCCGCTGGTTTGTTCATCTTCTCTTACCCGAAGTCTTACCTATTAATCCACACTCTTCAATGCAGTATCTTGGGGCGCATTAATAGGTTGGGGAAATTAACCACAGAGGCACGGAGGAAACAGAGGAAATCTGCTGGATCAGTCGCTCAATCGGGGAGCAGTGTTGGTTTTCTTCTCTCTGTGTGCTCTGTATCTCTGTGATTGCGCTCTCTTTCCCAGCCTCCTCAACCGCCAGATGCACCCAGTATCTTGGGCAAAAATCTGAGCCGCAGTCAAGTTAAAATCGCTATCCGTGTCAATCCCCAATTTTCGGAGCCGTTCATCGCCCTACCGCCCTGCTGACAGGATTTGGTCAGCTGACAGTTGCAGGTTGAGGGACTGAAGTAGAGGGGACTGAAGCAGGTTAGATCCTGCGAAAGTTGCTTCCAGGTAGCCACCATTCTGTAGGGTCAACACCGCGATCGATCGCTCTTGAGGGTCAATCAGCCAAAATTCAGGGATGCCACGATCCTGGTATTGTTCTGTTTTAGCTTTGTAGTCTCTGTCCCGGTTGGTTTTGCCAGGGCTAACGACTTCAGCGACCATTCGGGGAGTGGGCATGGACAGCCGAATAAATAACCGTCGTTGGGTGAGAGAGATGTGCTCATCCTCCAGGATCACTAAGTCAGGGAAGCGGGTACGGGGCCGCCCTCTAACCTCGACTTCGCATGAATGGACGCGGATCAACCAGGGTGAAATCATGCCAGATTGAGCCATCACCAAAAATAGGTATTGAGCGATCCAATCATTTAGCTCAGCCTCAGTTGGCACTTCAATTAACTCCCCATCCCAAAACTCACAGCGTCCTTCTGGCAACCCAAGGGTTAGCCAGTCCTCAGCATCCAGTGCCGCGTACTCTTCAAAACTCATTCGGATTGCTTGGGTCATGGCGTTCACCTCGTGTGTGCGTAGCACGTATCGCCCTCCTATTTGGATGCCACAGCCAACAGTTCATCAACTGGCTTACCGCGTCGGAGTGGTTGCCAGTCAGAGCGACAGGCTTGATAAGCGCAGTAGCACAGCAGAATATTCAAGTCACTGGTAGGGGATGTGAAGCGATGTACCTCAGTCACCACCCAATCAGAATCCTGACCATGTGTTGCACCATCACCTGGTTCTGATGGGTTGCCATAGTCTCTGAGGCGATCGCCAATTTGAGGGAAGTCCTGACCAGAACTGTCCCATTCTTCAGCCAAGGTATCAACCAAACCACCGATCGGTAAGAGTTGGCGCTCTTCCCAACCCGGCGCATCCGGTTCTACTGCCTTATAGACGATCCAGGTTCTACTCATAACGTTCATCCTCAAAACTGGTTTGTTCACCACGAAACACGCAATCTACTTTAAGGATTTTGTCTTTCGTCGGTTTGATCCGCTTCAGTCTCCAGCCATACCGCCGTTCCATCTCATAACACTTCTTTGCATCGGTGGCAGAGTGGACGTTTTCCTCTCTTTGCATCGGTGGCAGAGTGGACGTTTTCCTCTTCCATGCTCCTCACCCCTCACTTGGCTTGTTTGTCAGTGGGTTGTTTCTCGCTAGGTTCCCAATCCTCCATCACTCTCTCTAAGAGATAGCTGATGAGATTGGACAGCGATCGCCCTTCGATCTCTGCCCTCTTGTCTAACTTCTCTGCAAGTTGATCGCTAACGCTAGCAAAGACCTTTTTAGCCACTCTACACATTTAGTTCGACTCCTTTAATAGTAGCTCCATTCTGCATCAACCAAGTAATTTGTATCTTATGGTTGTATATGTCCAACTATGTGCTACTCCCACAAAGCAATGCTTTAATATCCTAAATTGATGAATTGATGCCGAATCCAACCAATCCCCTATTTTTGGGGGGATTTCGCTTGAGTCACCCCCCTGTTTTTTATCTATTAAAGGGAGGGTGACTCAGCTTTTAGGAGGGATTCCCGCCTGATTTTGCGGCGATCTAGAATTGCTTGCTTGGCCGCGTAATCCTCGCGATCGAGCGAGTACAAATAGTGCTGTTTGCCGTCTTCTCCCCTCGGCCTCGTGTGTTGGAATTTGATTCCCAGCTGATTGGAGTGAGCCAGTATGAGTCAGGCTTAGCCCCCTTGCCAGGGGCTTTGGAAGACTTAAAGATGATGCAACAGGTTTTGCAGAATACCGAGATTAGCGATTTTGATGATGTCAGTGTGTTGCACAACCCCGATCGCCAGAAAATGGAAGAGGCGATTAGCCAATTATTTTCTGGTCGGGCAGCAGGCGATTTGGTTCTCCTCTACTTTTCAGGTCATGCTGTCAAAGACGAGCGGGGGAAGTTGTTTCTGACAACTTGTATCACCCGTAAGAACCAGCGGGGAGAATTAGAACCAGCCACAGCAGTCGTTGCTGATTCGATCCACTACATTATGGATAAAAGCCGCTCCAAGCGGCAGGTTATCATCCTGGATTGTTGCTTCAGTGGGGCGTTTGCGGAAGGGTTGGCTGTAAAGGATGGTAGCACCCCTCAGCCCACGGGCAAAGTTGAAATCGAAGCACAATTGGGAGGAGAAGGGCGGGCGATTCTTACCTCTTCGACAGCGGTGCAGTATTCCTTTGACCCCAAGGGAGCAGGCACCTCAATCTATACTCGTTACTTGTTAGAAGGAATTGAAACGGGTGCCGCCGATCAAGACAGGGATGGTTGGATTTCGGTGGATGAGTTGCATGAGTTTGCCAAGAAAAAGGTGCAGGGAGCATACCCTGAAATGAAACCAGAGATTTACGCTGCTAGAGAGGGTTATAGCATTCAATTGCTCAAAACTCCGCCCGGTAATCCCAAGACAGCTTACCGCAAAGAAGTAGAGCGATACGTGAGTCGGGGTGAAATTTCTAAAACCGGTCGGCGAATATTAGATAAGCAACGAGATAAATGGAGCTTATCGGCTGAAGAAGCGCTGGTGATTGAAACTGAAGCACTGAAGCCTTTTAGAGAGTATGCTCGCAAGTTACAAGAGTATGAACAGGCGTTTTGTGAGGTGTTTGATGCCAAATACTCCTTAAGTGAACATACTCGTGAAGAACTGAGAGAATTGCAAAGAGTTTTGGGACTACGCAACGAAGATATTGCTGATTCGGAAGAGCGCATGAGGCAACTTTCCGGACCCAGAAGACATATGAAGGTGCTTCCCAGTGAACGAAAATCGGGGGGATGCCCTCTTCAACTCAACCTGCATTAGCAACTCCACAACGTTGGAATAGAAGAACATCTTGGGCGTTCTTGGGAATCCTTTCGCTTTGTGTTGCCTTGTTGGTTCCATATCTCAAGAAGTTGATTCAAGCCTATGTTGACAATCCCATTCCTATTTATGTTTTTCTAGAATTAGCCATTCTAGGTTCAATTATTGTTTTTTCAATCAAAATTCTGTCTATATTAATTTATCGATTTCTCTCTTCGCTCTTTTAAGCGTTTAGTATCCAAATAGTATTTCGTCTTTCTAAAGCCCTCTATCTTCAAAAGGACATCAGTGATGTTGCATAGAATCAGGGAGATCGTGCTACGTTTCGTCTCTATCCTACTGGCTGTTATTCTGTTTGCGATCGCGAGTTCCTGGTTAATGCAACCCCAATTTGAACTTTTAGGACGATTGCCTGACAGTCCTATGAAAAGTTATTTGATGGCAACCTCAACAGTATCACCAACGGTGTTGCCTCAACCTTCAGAAGACACCCGCCCCCAGTTGCCAGGATCGGCTCAACCGGTTCAATATACTGAACTTGAGCGGATCAGTGGAGGAGAGCAAGTTTTATTTCCTGAATTGGGTCAACCTGTTAATTTGGATTTCCACAAAGGCGTAGCAGCGTTTAGAGCGCAAGATTGGCAAAATGCGATCGCCTTACTGCAAAAAGCAACACAATTTGAGCAACAGGTGAAGGTTAACCGAAATCGCTCTCGCTCTCCCGAACCTGAGATTTATCTACAAAACGCTAGAGCGCAAGCAAAAGGGAATCCCTTAAAATTGGCAGTTGTCGTGCCTGTCGATCAGGCTATGTCCTCGGCATTGGAAATTTTGCGGGGAGTGGCCGATGCTCAAGCTCGATTCAATACCTCTGGCGGGTTGAACCAGAGACTGTTGGAAATTGCGATCGCCAATGATGGCAATCAGCCAGAGAACGCCTCTCAGATTGCCCATTATCTGGCTCAAGACTCGCAAATTTTAGGCGTAATTGGACACAACGACAGCGCCGCCACACAAGCTGCATTGCCGATCTACTATCAAGCAGGACTAGCCGTTGTCAGTCCAACCAGTTCTAGCACCGAATTAACCGTAAATCAACCAGGATTGTCTGTCGCCAGCCCCAGCCGTTCTGTCACAGAATTAGCTGCATCTGGTAAAAGCAATTTCTTTAGAACCATTCCCTCTACCGATGCCATGAGTCGCAAATTGGCAGAATACGTAAGGAAACAAAAATTGACGAAGGTTGCAGTATTCGCTACAGCGGATTCGTTTGGGCGAGATGCCCAGAATCATTTTGGGAACTACTTTGCCAACCCAGGTGAAAGTCTGATTGATATCAACATGAGTGAACCTAAGTTCAATGCAGCACAGCAGGTTGATCAGGTGATCAAACAGGGTGCAAAAGCTGCGATTTTATTTCCTGACACAGGGTCCGTACAAACGGCGATCGAGGTTGCTCAGGCAAACTTTAAACTACCTCAAGAAAAGCGATTGAAGTTGCTAGGTGGCTACACGTTGTATCATCCTGAACTGCTCATGCTCAAGCAAGGCGAGATTGTGAATCTAGTCATGACCCTCCCCTGGTTTGCAGAGCTAAACCAACCTTTCGCCCAAGCGGCCGCCAAGAAATGGGGAGGACGAGTGAGCTATCGCACTGCGCTTAGCTTTGATGCAACTCAGGCTTTGATTCAAGCGATCGCAAATAACTCACAGTCAAATCAGATCTCCAGAGGTCAGATCATCGAAACCCTCAAAACAACTAATCTCTCATCTCAGGAAACCTCTGGAGAGGCACTTCAGTTTACTCCTAAGGGGGATTGCGATCGCAGTCTGCGATTATTTCAGATAGGTCAGATTGCAAAATCAGACAAAAGTTTTGAACTTAATCTTAAGTCGATTGAATAAGGCATTCTAATTTTCATCGTTATAGCCGTAGCCACGGCGGTTAGGACAAGGACGTTTTTGTTGGGGCGCGAAGCGCCCCAACAAAAACGTCCTAAGAAAAATGGCTACAGCTATAGTAACCACGCGATAGGATTGGGACGTTCCTTCACTTCTCTTGTGCATGTTCCCAGTTCCCTTTCCCGTTCCTATTCAGCGCCTCGTATTTGGCTTCTCTAAATGGTATTGCCTGCTGACAATTCTCTGCTTCAGTTTGCTTGGATTAACAGGATGCCAGTCAATCGAACCTGTGAACGGGGTGATTCACCTGACGTTGTGGCATGGCGTAAATCCACCACCCAATCGAGATGTGTTGCAAACGCTGGTCGATCGCTTCAATCAAACCCATCCCCAGATTCAGGTTGAGGCTCTATATATTGGACAACCCGATCAGCAAACCCCTAAAATTCTGGCAGCAGTCGTTGGCAACGCGGCTCCTAATCTCCTCTGGTTTGCGCCTACCTTAACCGGGCAATTAGTTGAACTGCAAGCCATTCGGCCCTTAGAGGATTGGTGGGCTACAACAGCGGTCAAAGAACAAATTGATCCTGCTCTGTTAGAGAGTATGCAATGGGAAGGACATGTTTGGTCTATCCCCTTTGGCACAAATAATGTGGGGGTTTTTTACCGCCCTAGTCTGTTTCAAGCGGCAGGGATCAAAACACTCCCTAAAACCTGGGACGAGTTTCGTCAAGTTGCTCAAAAGTTGACTGTCCGGAGCAATGGTAAGAATCAATATGGGATGCTGCTGCCTTTAGGGAAAGGAGAATGGACAGTTTTTACATGGCTACCATTCTTATGGAGTGGAGGAGGTGAATTATTGACCTCGAACGATGAAGTAAATTTAGCAAATTCAGGAGCGATCGCGGCTCTGGATTTCTGGAGCACTTTGGTTAAAGATGGTTCTGCCATTCTTTCCCAACCTGAACGCGGCTATGAGTTGGATGGTTTCTTAGCAGGTAAGGTAGCTATGCAGTTAACAGGGCCGTGGACGCTGCGACAACTTGCTGCAACCCAGGCAGATTATGCAGTTATGCCAATTCCAAGGGGTAAGCAACAGGGGACTAGCCTGGGAGGTGAAAATTTATTTGTGTTCAAATCTACCCCAGAAATGGAACAGGCTGCATTGACGTTTGCCGAATATGTGTTGAGTGAACCCTTTCAAACCGAGTGGGCAATTGAAACAGGTTATCTACCCGTTAATTTACAGTCGCGACAAAATCTAGAATATCAGCAGTTCGTTACCCAGCAACCTGCCGTTCAAGTGTTTTTAGATCAAGCAATTCATGGGCGATCGCGCCCCATTTTCCCAGGATATAACCGTCTTTCTGAGAGTTTGGGACGGGCGATCGAGGCAGTATTACTCGGGAAAGAGACCCCAGAAACCGCTTTAACCACAGCCCAGAGACGATTTGATCTCATCACCCGACCCTGGCTGCTCTCCTCCCTCGCTCCCTTGATACCAAGCTCCTGCTTGATCATGCTGTTTAGGAAGCTCTAGCTTCCCTGGGGTGTAAAGCTTAGGGGCTTCAGCAAGCCTGTCAGGCTGAACGAAACGCAGTGCAGTGAAGCATCTCGGTCTGCCGTTTCTGGCTAGGATGCTTTGCTGCGCTCAGAATGACAAAGCGTGAAGTTAATTCAGGCTAGCTAGGCGATGGGAAAGCGGGAGCTTCCCCCAAGGGGTTCCCAAGCGGGAGCTTGGGAACCAGGAATCAAACCAGGAAACACAACAAAAAGTGCTCCCCATCGGGGGAGCACTAACAAAACCACTCGGAGACTATCTATAAGTCAGCCATCAATCAACCAACGATAGAAGGTGCCTCAGCAGCAGCCAAATCCAACGGGAAGTTGTGCGCATTGCGCTCATGCATCACT
>Ga0224723_1000186_pt1 | contig 43136 bp, 43 predicted proteins | sample Balambano_FR2_Me_FD_161647 | JGI IMG/M metagenome (GOLD analysis project Ga0224723, IMG submission 161647) | Freshwater sediment microbial communities from Lake Towuti, South Sulawesi, Indonesia - Balambano_FR2_MetaG | ecosystem: Environmental > Aquatic > Freshwater > Lake > Sediment | place... | reverse complement strand
GGCTGGCCGCGCGCGGCCAGCCGCTCGGCCAGCACCGGCGGCGTGGCGGTGACGAGGATCACGATCAGGCCCGGAAACCCCTCCCACGCCGCCCCCAGCATGGCGCGCGAGCCGTTGAAGATCACGTCGCGCCCCTCGGTCATCGCCCGTTCGACCGACAGAGGGATGCCGTAGCTGAGCCCGTGCGCCTCCCAGGAAAGCACGAAGCCGCCCGCGTCCCGGCGCCGGGCGAACTCTTCGGGCGTCACGCTCTCGAACGGCTCGCCGCCCGCTTCTTCGGGCCGCGTGATCACCCGGCGCACCACATGCAGGTCGGGCCGGGCGCGGCGCGCGGCCTCGATCAGCGTGTCCTTGCCCGCCCCCGAGGGCCCCACCACGGCGAAGATCCGCCCCGGCATCAGGCCGCCGCCCGGACCGGCGCAAAGGCCGACACGTCCACCTCGCGGTCGCAGACCTGTGCCCGCGCCTCGGCATCGTGGAAGATGCCGAGGATCGCCGCCCCCCGCGCCTTGGCCTCGGCGATCAGGTCCAGCACCACCGCGCGATTGGCGGGGTCGAGGCTCGCGGTCGGCTCGTCGAGCAGAAGCGCCGGGAACGGATGGGCGAGCCCGCGGGCGATGTTGACCCGCTGCTGTTCGCCGCCCGAGAAGGTGGTCGGCGACAGGCCCCAGAGCCGCGGCGCGATGCCAAGCCACGCCAGCAGCGCCTCGGCCCTTGCCCGCGCCTGCGCCGCAGGCATACCGAGCGCCCTGAGCGGCTCCGCCACCACGTCGAGGGTCGGCACCCGCGGCACCACGCGCAGGAACTGGCTGACATAGCCGAGCGTCTCGCGCCGAAGCCGCAGGATCTCGCGCGGGGCGGCCCGTGCCAGATCGAGCCCGCCGACGACGATCCGTCCCGACTGCGGCAGGTAGTTGCCCCAGACCATCCGCAGCAGCGTCGACTTGCCCGACCCCGAGGCCCCGGTCAGCGCCACGCATTCGCCCGGCATCACCTCGAATTCCGCGCCCTCCAGAACGGGGATGACGGCGCCGCCCTGGGTATGCAGGGTGAAGCGCTTCGACACCCCGGCGACCGAAATCATCGCGCTCACAGCAAGCGTCTCCACTTGAAGAAGGCATAGGTCCCGACGGTCGAGGCCAGCATCATCAGAAGCGCCATCGGATAGCCCCAGGTCCAGTGCAGTTCCGGCATGATGTCGAAGTTCATGCCATAGGCCGAGGCGATCACCGTCGGCGGCAGGAACACCACGGCCAGCACCGAGAAGATCTTGATGGTCTGGGCCTGCGCGAGGTTGATGATGCCAAGCGCGGCGTCCGAAACCATCGCCACCCGCGCCGACAGGAAGTCGGCATGCACCCCGAGCGCCTGGATGTCCCGGTTCTGCGCCTTGATCACCGCGCGCAAGCCGTCGTTTGCGCGGCCCGCGGACGAGAACGAGAAGAAGCCGAGCGCCCGCTCCAGCGTCAGGAGCGAGAGCCGCACCCGGCCGATCAGGTCCCCCTCGCGGCCGATCTCGCGCAGGGCGGCAAGCAACTGCTTGTCATCGGCCGCCCCGCCCTCGCCGTATACGCTGCGCGCCACGGCATCGAGCGCCTTGCCCGCGCCTTCGAGATGGTCGGCCTGGCGCCCGATGATCTCTTCCATCAGGCTCAGGAACAGATGCGCACTGTCATGACACCCCGGCGCGACCTTGTCGGCGCGGTCGGGATAGGTCTCGAACGGCCGCGGCACATGGTGGCGCACGGTCACCAGCCGCTCCGGCGACAGGATGAAGGTGACCGGCCCCGACACATGCTCCTTCAACTCGTTCAGGCCAGGCAGCACCACGGTCATGTAGTCGGTCCCGGCCGCATGGTAGAGGCGGCTCGAGATCTCGATCTCTTCCATCTCTTCGAGCGAGGGCACCCCGACCCCGAGGTCGGCCACCTCGGCGACCTGCGCCGGCAGCGGCTTGTAGAGGTCGATCCAGAGCGCACCCGCCAGCGACGCGCCGGGCGGAAGGCGGTCGATCCTGGGGCCGTCGGTTCGATAGGCGTAGAGCATGGTCACACCTGCAGGACGGAAGAGACGAGAAGCTGCGTATAGGCTTCCTGGGGGTCGTCCAAGACCTGATCGGTCAGGCCTTGTTCGATCACCCGGCCGCCCTGCATCACCATCAGCCGGTCCGCGAGCAGCCGCACCACCGCCAGGTCATGGGTGACGATCAGCACCGAAAGACCCATCTCGCGCACCAGACCGCGCAGCAGGTCGAGGAGCCGCGCCTGCACCGAGACGTCGAGGCCGCCGGTCGGCTCGTCCATGAACACCAGCCGCGGGCCGGTGACGAGATTGCGCGCGATCTGCAGCCGCTGCTGCATGCCGCCCGAGAAGGCGGGCGGGCGATCGTCGATCCGGTCGGCGGCGATCTCCACCCGACCCAGCCAATCGGCGGCCGCAGCCCGGATCGTGCCGTAATGGCGGGCGCCGACGGCCATCAGCCGCTCGCCCACGTTGCCGCCGGCGCTGACCCCCATCCGAAGCCCGTCGCGCGGGTTCTGGTGGACGAAGGCCCAGTCGGTGCGCCCGAGCCGCCGCCGCTCGGCCTCGGGCATCGCCAGCATGTCGCGCCCGTCGAACAGGATCGTGCCGGCGTCTGGCGCCAGATGCCCGGTCAGGCAGGCGAGCAGCGTCGACTTGCCCGACCCGCTTTCGCCGACGATCCCCATGACTTCGCCCGGCCAGAGATCGAAACCGACATCGGCGCAGCCGACCCGTGCGCCGTAGCGGCGCGTCAGCCTGCGGACGCTCAGGAGCGCGCCGGCGGGGCCGGGACCAAAATCCTTGGCAAGGATTTTGGCCTCGCTCATGGGGCGGGCCGTTGCTTGCGGCAATGATCGGTGTCGGAGCAGACGAACATCCGCCCGCCCTGGTCGTCGACGATCACCTCGTCGAGGTAGCTGTCGGTCGCGCCGCAGAGGTGACAGGGGTGATCGGCCCGCGTGGCGGCAAAGGGATGGTCGTCGAAATCGAGGCTGACCACGGCGGTGTACGGCGGCAGAGCATAGATGCGCTGCTCGCGCCCCGCCCCGAACAGCTGGATCGCCGGGCTGTCCGCCAGCTTCGGGTTGTCGAACTTCGGGATCGGCGAGGGATCCATCACGTAGCGCCCCTCGACCCGGACCGGATAGGCATAAGAGGTGGCAATCGCGCCGTGGCGCGCGATGTCCTCGTAGAGCTTGACCTGCATCAGCCCGTAGTCCTCGAGCGCATGCATCCGCCGCGTCTCGGGCTCGCGCGGTTCCAGAAAGCGCAAGGGCTCGGGGATCGGCACCTGGAAGACCAGGATCTGCCCTTCGGCGAGCGGCGTCTCGGGGATCCGGTGGCGGGTCTGGATCAGGGTCGCGGTCCCTGTGTCCTCGGTCACCGCCACGCCGGCGGTGCGCTGGAAGAAGCGGCGGATCGAGACCGCGTTGGTGGTGTCGTCGGCGCCCTGGTCGATCACCTTCAGCACGTCCTCGGGCGTCAGGCAGGCCGCCGTCACCTGCACGCCGCCGGTGCCCCAGCCGTAGGGCATCGGCATCTCACGGCTGGCGAAGGGCACCTGGTAGCCCGGCACGGCGATGCCCTTGAGGATGGCGCGGCGGATCATCCGCTTGGTCTGCTCGTCGAGATAGGCGAAATTGTAGGCGGCGGCGGTCATGGCGCGGCCTCGGCGGCCCGGGCCTGCGCCTCGGCGCGCAGCCGCCGGATCAGTTCCAGTTCGGCCTGGAAATCGACGTAATGCGGCAGCTTGATGTGCTCCAGAAAACCGGTGGCCTGGATGTTGTCGCAATGGCTGAGCACGAATTCCTCGTCCTGCGCCGGCGCGCCGGTGTCGTCCTCGCCCAGTTCGCGCCAGCGTAGCGCCCGGTCCACTAGTGCCATCGCGATTGCCTTGCGCTCGGTCTGTCCGAACACGAGGCCGTAGCCGCGGGTGAACTGCGCCGGCTCGGAGCGCGAGCCGGTGAACTGGTTGACCGTCTCGCATTCGGTCAGCTCCACCTCGCCGATCTCGACCGCGAAGCCAAGCTCGGGGATCTCCATCTCGACCGCCACCGGGCCGATCCGCAATTCGCCGACGAAGGCATGGGTGCGGCCGTAGCCGCGCTGCGTCGAGTAGGCGAGCGACAGCAGGAACCCCTCGTCGGCCCGCGCCAGCGCCTGCAGCCGAAGCGCACGCGCTGCCGGCAAGGCCAGCGGCTCGCGCGTCAGGTCGGGCGGCGCGGTGTCGTCGGGCAGGGCCGGCTCGATCAGCCCGTCGCGGTCGAGAAGCCCGGTCACATGCGGCATCGGGGCATCTCCGGGGGCCGCCTGCGGCGCCGGCGGTACGGGCGCATCCCCGCAGGCCGGCGCGACGTCGAGGAGGCGGTGGGAATAGTCGAAGGTCGGCCCCAGCACCTGCCCGCCGGGCAGGTCCTTGAAGGTGGCCGAGATGCGCCGCAGGCAGGCCATCGCCGCCGTCTCGACCGGTCGCGAGACGCCGAAGCGCGGGATTGTGGTGCGGTAGGCGCGGATCAGGAACACGGCCTCGATCAGATCGCCGCGTGCCTGCCGGATCGCCAGCGCCGCCAGATCGGGATCGTAGAGCGAGCCTTCCGCCATCACCCGGTTGACAGCCAGCGCCAGCTGCTCGCGGATCTGCGCGACCGACAGTTCGGGCACCGCGGGATCGCCGCGGCGGACCTCGGCGAGGAAGGCATGGGCGTTCTCGATCGCGCGCTCCCCGCCCTTGACCGCGACATACATCAGACAGCCTCCACCTTCGTCGAGCGCGGCAGGCCGGCGATCCGGTCGCCGCAGGTCAGGAACAGGTCGAAGCCGAGCGGATAGCGCGCATGATTGGCGGCGAGCGCGGCCGGATCGGGGAGCCGCAGCCAGGCCTCGCCGCGGATGCCCGGGCCGGTCAGCCGGGCGTTGGCGGGCTCCAGCGCGGCCACCTCGACGATCAGCGTGGCGCTGCGATCGGGATATTCCGCGCTGCCGGCGGCGTAGCGGCCGACGGGGTCCAGACCGTCCCAGGGGCCGACGGCGAAAACGGCCGCATCGGCCCCGACCAGCGGCGCGCCGCAGTGAAAGCCGATCCAGCGGGTGAGGTCGGCGGTCGCGTGCGACGGCGCCAGATGCACGGGCGTCGTGGCATCGGCGAGCGTCAGGAGCAGGACGCCGGCCGCGGGCGAGAGCGGCGCGGGCGGGGCGGCACCCTCCAGGCGCGCGATCCGGCCGGGCCGGGCAAGCGCGTCCAGCACCGCCCGGAAGGCGCGCGCCGCGGCGAGGGGCGGATCGGCGAAGCCGCCGCCGAGCGGGTCGGGCCCGGCCGGGCGCATCATCCGTCCTCGCCGCGAACGAGCGTGAAGAACTCGACCCGGGTGGCCGCGGCGCGCGCCGCCCGCCCGGCGCGCCGCGCCTCTTCCTCTCGCGCCAGGGGGTCGAGTACGGCTGCGCGGACGGCGGCCGCCTGCGGCCCCTGCATCATCGCATCCATCAGTGCGGCCCGGCGCGCATGGTCGCGGTCGCGCCCCTGCACATGGGCATGCCCGACCTCGCCCGAGGGGAGCCGGAGGGAGCAGCGCGTCACCGTCATCTCGCCGAGGTTGAAGGCGGCGCCGGTGCCACCGATCCGGCCGCGCACCATCACCGAACCGGTCTCGGGCGGCCGCAAAAGGTTGTGGGCGGGCAGGTCCGCCGGCATCAGGGCGGCGAGTCGGTCGGGCCGGGCGCGCGCCAGAAGCCCCATCCAGGCCTTTCGATCGGCCGTGCCTTCGGCTGTCACCTCCGCCCCCTTTCCGGCCCGCGGACCCTTGCGGGCGCGCCGCTGGTCCTATACAACTAGACAGGTTCCTAGACCCGTGCCCCCGGCCATGCAAGACCCCAGCGGTGAAGCTTTGATGACGTCGGCCGGCACCGGGCACCGCGCGCTCTGGAAGTCGATCGCCGGCGCGCTGTCGGCCGAGATCGCTGCAGGCCAGTACGGGCCCGGCAGCCGCCTGCCGAGCGAAAGCGATCTCGCCGCCCGGTTCGGGGTGAACCGCCACACCGTGCGCCACGCGCTGACCGATCTCGCCGCCCGCGGGCTGACGCGCTCGCGGCGCGGCGCCGGCGTGTTCGTCGCCGCCCGGCCGACCGACTACCCGATCGGCCGGCGCGTGCGCTTCCACCAGAACCTGGCGGCGGCCGGGGTGGCCGCTGCCCGCCGGGTGCTGCGGCTAGAGACCCGGCCCGCCGGCCCGCGCGAGGCGGAGGCGCTGGCGCTGCCCGCCGCTGCGCCGGTGCATGTGTTCGAGGGGCTGTCGCTTGCCGATGGCGCGCCGATGGCGCTGTTCCGCTCGGTCTTTCCGGCCGAGCGGCTTCCTGGCCTCGCCGCGCGGCTGGCGCGGGAACCGTCGATCACCGTGGCGCTGGCGGCGGAAGGCGTGGCCGACTACACCCGTGCCTCGACCCGGCTCACGGCCAAGCTCGCCACCCCGCTGCAGGCGGTGCATCTCCACCTCGCCGCCGGCGCGCCGATCCTGCGCTGCGTGGCGATCAACGTCGATGCAGAAGGCCGCCCGGTCGAATACGGCACCGCCTGGTTCGCGGGCGATCGGGTGACGCTGGTGGTGACCCCGGATCCGACGTGACGGAATGCGCGCACAACTGTCGCGAAAACGCCGCACCCTGTCATTGCGGCGATACAGATTCGGCTTATCCACAGGGGAATCCGGCGTTTCGCCGCCCAGCCCGAGTCCCGCGATGGTCCTGCACCTGCCTCCCCTGCGCCTGACCGGCGCAGAAATCCTGCGCGACGGCGAAATGCAGCGCCGGTCGGTCTCGCTGGCGGAGGGGCGGATCACCCGCGGGCCTTTGCCAGAGGTGGACCTGACCGACTACTACGTGCTGCCGGGGATCATCGATCTGCATGGCGACGCCTTCGAGCGGCATCTGGCGCCCAGGCCGAGCGCGCCCTTCCCGCTGGCTGCGGCGCTCGCCTCCACCGACCGCGACGCCGCTGCGCATGGGGTGACGACCGCCTTCCTGGCGCAGGGGTGGAGCTGGGAGGGCGGCCAGCGCAGCCCCGAACAGGCGATCGCGATGATGGAGGCACTGGCCGCCTACGAGCCGCGCCGGCTGACCGACCTCCGGCTGCAGCTGCGCGCCGAGACCCATATGGTCGATCACGGCCCGGCGCTGATCGAGGCGGTCAGGCTCTACCGGATCGGCTACGTGGTGTTCAACGACCACCTGGCCGAGGGCATGGACAAGCGGCGCAACGCCCCGGCCGACTTCGCGCTCTGGGCCAGCAAGATCGGCCAGCAGCCCGAGGAGCTGCTGTCGCGGCTGGAGCGCGCGGCCGTCCGCGCGCGCGAAGTGCCGCGCCATCTCTGCGCGCTGGCCGAGGCCTTCGACGAGATCGGCGTGGTCTATGGCAGCCATGACGACCCCGACGGCGAGACCCGCGAGCGCTATTCGATGATCGGCGCAAGGGTGGCCGAGTTTCCGCTCAGCCGCCGCGCCGCCGCCGCCGCCAAGGCGATGATGAACCCGGTCATCATGGGAGCGCCGAACGTGGTGCGGCGCGGCAGCCAGTCGGGCAATGTCGCCGCGACCGACCTGATCGCCGAGGGGCTCTGCGACGCGCTGGTGTCCGACTACCATTATCCGGCGCTGGCGATGGCGGCCTGGGACCTGGTCGATCGCGGGCTGGCCACGCTGCCCCGTGCCTGGGCGATGATCTCAACGAAGCCCGCCGAGATCCTGCGCCTGCCCGATCGCGGCCGGCTCGACCCGGGCCTGCGCGCCGATCTGGTGGTGGTCCGGCGCGAGACGCGGGTGGTGGAGGCCACGATCTGCGGCGGCCGGCTCACCTATCTTGCGGGCGAGGCCGGGCGGCGCTTCCTGTCGCATCCGCAGTCGTCACTCCGGATGGCGGCGGAGTAGCCTCAGCTGCCGTGGCGGTCGAGAAAGGCTTCGGCCGTGAGCGTCCGGAAATCGTCCAGCGCCTGCCGCAGCCGGTCGTGCGGCCAGTCCCACCAGGCCAGTGCCAACAGACGCGCGGCGACCGCCGCGGGAAAGCGCGGGCGCAGCAGCGCGGCGGGCACTCCCGCCACGATCGTGTAGGGCGCCACGTCCCGCGTCACCACCGCGCCCGCGGCCACCACCGCGCCCGCGCCGACCGTGACCTCGGGGCGCACGACAGCGCCGTGGCCGATCCAGCAGTCCGGCCCGAGTACCGTGCGCCGCGCAGCCCGGGCCGCGAAGAAGGCGGCATCGTCCGCCGCATCCGGCCAGTACTGGCTGGAGCGGTAGAGGAAATGATGCTGGCTCGCGCGGGTCATCGGATGGTCGGTCGGGCCGATCCGGGTGAAGGCGGCGAGATTGGCGAACTTGCCGACCGAGGTATTGGCGATGTCGGCGTAGCGGTCGCAATAGGCGTAGTCGCCGAACGCCGAGAGGCGCACCCGCGCGCCGCGCCCGACCTCGACGTAGGCGCCGAAGGTCGACTCCGCGATCTCGCAATCCGGGTGGATGACGGGTGCGTCGGCGGAAAGTGTCGGCATGGAGACCCCGCTTCCGCCCCTCTGCGCCGTCCCGCGCCGCGGTTCAAGCCGCCGGGCGCCGTACCGCGACAGCGCCGCGCGAGGGGGTTCGATGCCCCCGAGGGCGGCTCCCCGCTCAGACCCCGCTCGTGTCGCCCTTGATCAGCCGGCGCCGGAGCCAGCCCGACAGCGTGTCCATCGCGATCACCATCAGGACGATCAGCACGAGATAATAGGCCACATCCTCCCAGTCCTTCTGGGTGGCGATAGCCTGGGTCAAGAGAAGCCCGATGCCGCCGCCGACGATGGCGCCGATCACGGTCGCGCTGCGGGTGTTCGATTCAAAGGCATAGAGCACCTGCGCCAGCAGGACCGGCGTGATCTGCGGCAGCACCCCGAAGCGCGCCCGCTGCAGGGCGTTGGCGCCGGTCGACCGGATGCCCTCCACCTGCTTCTCGTCGATGTTTTCGAGCGTTTCCGAGAACTGCTTGCCGAAGGTGCCGATGTCGGTGATCAGGATCGCCAGCGCGCCGGTCATCGGCCCGGGGCCGAAGGCGCGGGCGAGGATGATGGTCCAGATCAGCGAATCGACGCCGCGCACGAAGTCGAAGAACCGCCGCATGCCGAAGCGCACCGCCCAGACCTTGGTGAAGTTGGCGGCGGCGAAGAAGGCGATCGGCAGGGTGATGATGGCGGCGATGAAGGTGCCGAGGAACGCCATCAGGATGGTCTCGCCGATCGCCCAGGCCACGTCCTTGTGCCGCCAGAGCCCGTTGTTCCAGAAGTCCGAGATCATGCCCGCGAGGTTCGACCGCGCCGGATCCAGCCGCTCGCCCGAGACCGCCAGCGCCGCCAGTTCGCCGATCCCCTTGCCGTGGAACGCGCTGTCGAGGGTGAAGAAGAACAGCGCCCAGCCGCCCTGATAGCGGAAGGTCTCGGTCCGGTTGCGGGTCATCGAGAAGCGCCCGGCATCGGTCGTCACCGAGATGCGGTTGTCGGCGACGTTGATCCAGTCGGGCACCGGCCCCTCGGGCAGGGTCAGGACCAGAGACCCGCCCTCGGGGCGGACCGTGATGACCCCGTAGCCCGGATGGCGGTATTCGGCGCTGCCGTCGGCGCGGTAGACCACGCTGTGCCCGTCATAGAGGGTGATGCCGACCTGATCCTCGGCCACCTCGACCCATTCTGGCAGCTTGCCCTCGGGGTACGTCGCCCGCGTCTCGCCGTCGATCGAGACGGTCACCTCGCCGGTGCGGTTGTCGCGGGTGACGTGAGTCTTGTGGATCCAGAAGTCCGACATCAGGATCGCCGCATTGTCCATCCGCGCCCGCTGCGCCAGGCCGGGGATGTCGAAGGCGAAGAAGATATAGACCAGATAGAGAAGGATCGCCGCCGGCACGAGCATCGCCGTGCGCCGCTTGCGGGCGAAGAGCGCCAGCGTCGTATCCCGCACCGTCGGGGCAGAGGCATCGGCGGCGGTCATCGTCAGTGCCCCTTGACCAGTTTCAGCCGGTAGCGGCTCGACAGCTGATCGACCAAGACGATGGTCAGGAACAGCATCAGGAAGATCGCGACCACCTGGTCGTACTTTCCCGACCCCCATTGCATCGCGATCTTCAGGTCATAGCCGATCCCGCCCGAGCCGACGAAACCGAGGATCGCCGAGGCGCGCACGTTCACCTCGAAGCGCTGCAGCACATAGCTCAGCCAGTCCGGCGCGACCTGCGGGATCACGCCAAGCCACATCTTCTGCGTCCAGTTGGCGCCGACCGAGGTCAGCCCCTCGACCGGTTTCGGGTCGGCATTCTCGGCCACTTCCGAGAACATCTTGCCAAGCGCGCCCGCAGTGTGCAGCGCAATCGCGATCATCGCCGGCACCGGGCCGCCGCCGAGGATGTAGATGAGAAGAAGGGCGATCACGATCTCGGGGATGGCGCGCAGGGCATCCAGGAACCGGCGCACCACCGGGATCAGCCGCGGCCAGCGCGCAAGACCCCGCGTCGCCCAGAGCCCGAGCACCGCCGCCATCAGCGCGCCGAGAAGGGTGGAGACGGCGGCGATGTTCACCGTCTCGACCAGCGAGGGAAAGAACTCAAGCACATAGCCGGGGATGTTGGCGCGGTTGGCCCAGGCCTCGGTCACGACCTCGGAGGGAAAGCTGAAGAACTGGCCGAGCCCGGGCAGGAAGTCGCCGGCGTTGCGCTCCTGCGCGACCAGGAACCCCGACAGGAGCAGCAGCAGGAAGATCGTGACGAGGATGCCCGAATAGAGCTGCTTGCGGCGGTTGGCCGCGATGTAGTCGGCCGTGCGCAACGCCAGCGGCACGGGGCCGGTCGCAGGCGGGGTCAGGGCGGCATCGGCCATGGCGGTTCCCGGCGACAGGTGTCCGGGCCCGGCGCTTCCGCCGGACCCGAGGATCAGAAGATCACATGCCTTCCTGCAGCTTGCGCGCGGCGATCACGCCTTCGTAGACGTCATGCGTCACCGGCACGAAGTCCATCGCCTCGCCGGCGGCCACGCCATAGGCGCATTCCTTGTCGGTCTCGTGCAGGTCGGCGGTCAGCTGGATGACCTTTTCCTTCACATCGGCCGGCAGCGCCGAGCGGATCACCATCGGGCCTTCCGGGATCAGCTTCGACTGCCAGATCTGCACGATGTCGTTCATGTCGACCAGACCGGCATCGGCGGCACGGCGGAAGGCGCCCGAGTTGTAGCCGTCTTCCCAGTTGCCGAGACCGTCGGCCCAGCTCACCGCCGCGTCGAAATCGCCGTTGGCGACGCCGACGATCGACTGCTCATGCCCGCCCGAGAACTTCACCTCGGAGAAGAACTCCTCGAGCGGCCCGAAGGCGGCCACCATCTCGGCGCCCGGCACCAGATAGCCCGAGGTCGAGTTCGGTTCGGCAAAGGCGAAGACCTTGCCCTTGGCGTCCTCGATCGTGGTGATGCCGCTGTCAGCGCGGGCGAAGCCGATCGAGTAGTAGCCGGTCGAGCCGTCCACGTTCTGCTTGGTCAGCGCCAGGTCCACCGCGGTCGGATCGGTCAGGTAGATCTTGGCATAGGCCGAGGCGCCGAGCCAGGCGAGGTCGAGCGTGCCGCCGAGCAGGCCCTGGATCACGCCGTCATAGTCGGCCGGGGTGAACAGCTTCACCGGCACGCCGAGCGCTTCTTCGATCTTGACGCGATAGCATTCCTGCGAGGTCAGGCGGTCCTGGGCGTTCTCGCCGCCGAGGATGCCGATGTTGAATTCGGTGATCGCATGGCCGTCGGCGAAGGCGGCCGAGGTCAGGGCGGTGGTGACGGCCAGAGTGGCGGCGAGCTTTTTCATGATGGTCTCCAGGTGGGGCCCGCTGCCGGGCCGGGTGAAAGGTCAGGCGTTCGCGAGCGTCGCGGCATAGGCCGTGTCGGGTGGCAGCGCGTCGATCGAGGTCGAAGTCGCGGCTTCGGAAAAGCTCGCGTCGGCGCCGTAGATGTCGCGCGCCGCGGCGGTCGTCAGCTGGTCCGGTCGGCCGTCGAACACGATCCGCCCGTCGCGCATGCCGATCACCCGGTCGCAGTAGCGCCGCGCGGTGTCGAGCGTGTGGAGGTTCGCGATCACCATCCGGCCATCCTCGACATTGATCCGTTTCAGCGCATCCATCACGATCTGCGCGTTCATCGGGTCGAGGCTGGCAATAGGTTCGTCGGCGAGGATGATCTGGGGGTCCTGCATCAGCGCGCGGGCGATGGCGACGCGCTGCTGCTGGCCGCCCGACAGCGCCTCGGCGCGCTTGGGCGCCTGCTCGGCGATGCCGAGCCGGTCGAGGATCGCCAGCGCCTTGGTGATGTCGGCCTCGGACCACAGGTTGAAGAGGGTGGCGAGGGTGGAGCGGCGGTTTAGGACGCCATGCAGCACGTTCGAGGCCACGTCCATCCGCGGCACCAGGTTGAACTGCTGGAAGATCATCGCGCAATGGCTTTGCCAGGCACGCATTTCCGCACCCTTCAGGGCAAGGATGTCGCGCCCCTCGACGAGGATCCGCCCCGCCGTGGCATCGGTCAGCCGGTTCATCATGCGCAGGAAGGTGGACTTGCCGGCGCCGGAACGGCCGATGATGCCGACAAAGGACGGGCCGTCGACCGCGAAGGACACGTCATCCACCGCCGCCTTGGCGCCGAACCGGCGGGTCACGTTCTCGACCTGCAGCATGCTGTCTCCGCGCTTGTCGCGGCGGTGCTACGGGCGCGGTGCGACCGGACTGTTACGGAAGGTTGAAACTTTCATGACAGGCCGGCGACCGCGCGCAGGTGTCGCGCCCGCGGACCCTGGCCGCACCGGAGCATCCGCGGGGTGGACGGCGGGACCGGAATCGGCATAGCTGCCGGGAATGGCAGGGGCGCGGCGCGAGGCAGAGGCGATGGAACGGATCACGCTGGCCGGCGGGCTGACCCTCAGCCGGCTGGTCTACGGCATGTGGCGGCTCGGCGACGACCCGGACACCTCGGGCGGGCATATCCAGGCCAAGATCGAGGCCTGTCTCGATCAGGGCATCACGAGCTTCGACCAGGCCGACATCTACGGCGGCTATACGGCCGAGGCGCTGCTCGGCACGGCGCTGAAGGCCGCCCCTGCCCTGCGTGAGCGGATGGAGATCGTGACGAAATGCGGCATCGTCGCCCCGGTCGGCCGCCATGCCGCGGCGCGAGTCAAGCATTACGACACAACCGCCGCGCATATCGCGGCCTCGGTCGATGCCTCGCTCGCCGCGATGGGGATCGAGCAGATTGACCTTCTTCTGATCCACCGCCCCGACCCGCTGATCGACCCGGCCGAGACCGGCGCCGCGCTCGACGCGCTGGTGGCTTCGGGCAAGGTGCGCACGGTCGGGGTATCGAACTTCCGGCCCTGGGATTTCACGCTCCTACAGTCGGCGATGACGGCGCCGCTCGTCACCAACCAGATCGAACTCAGCCTTCTGGCCCATGCGGCCTTCGTCGATGGCGATCTGGCCTTCCTGCAGGAACGCGGACTGCCGCCGATGGCCTGGTCGCCTTTGGCCGGCGGGCGGCTCTTCGCCCCCGGGCATGCGGCGCTGCGGGCGAAGCTGGCCGAAGTCGGCGCCGGCTTCGGGGTGGGCGAGACCGCCGCCGCGGTGGCCTGGCTCCTGCGCCACCCCGCGCGCATCCTGCCAGTGATGGGCACCAACAGCCTGCCGCGGATCCACGCGATCGGCGATGCCACGAAGGTGGTGATGGACCGGCAGACCTGGTTCGAGCTCTACAGCCTGGCGCTTGGGCGCGAGGTCGCCTGATGACCGGCGATCCGGCGCTGGCCGGCAGCTTCGTGCCCGAAGGCGAGAACCAGCGCGCCTTCCGCGATGCGCTCGGCCGCTTCGCGACCGGGATCACCGTGGTGACGGTCGCCGGCCGCGACGGGCCGGTCGGCTTCACCGCCAACAGCTTCGCCAGCGTCTCGCTCGACCCGCCCCTGGTGCTGTGGTCGCCGGCCAAGTCCTCGAGCCGCTTCGCCCATTACGCCGAGGCCGAGTATTTCGCGATCCATATCCTCGGCGCCGAGCAGGAGGAGCTGAGCCGGCGCTTCTCGCGCGGCGGCGCGGGCTTTGAGGGGCTGCCACCCGTGGCGACGCCAGAGGGCGTGCCGGTCATCCCCGGCACGCTGGCGCGGTTCGACTGCGTCCACCACGACCGCCATGACGGCGGCGACCACCTGATCGTGGTCGGCCGGGTCCTGCGCGCCACGCACCGCGACGGACCGCCGCTGGTGTTCCACGCCGGCGCGCTCGGCCGCTACATCCCCGGGCTGTGACGGCGACCGACGCCAAGGGCCGCGGTCGGGCCGAGGCGCAGGCCGGTCCGGGGCGGGGCAGGTGCGGCGTCGCCTCCTTGAAGGATCGAGAGACCGGGGCGGGTCGGCTGGAAATGCGGCCGTCGCTGGACCCGGCCCTATTCATGCAACCGGCCCCCCGCCGGTTGGCCGGGAGACGAAACGCCCGTCGTCTGATCCCGCGGTCTGAAGGTGCGATCCGTTCGCGGAAACGGAAATCGGCACGATGGGACAGGTTCGTCGCGGGAGTGCCACGACCACGTCCGCCGTCCGAGCAGACACAGAGCGATCGCAGGCGTCGCGCGCGGTGCTGGGAAGGGAACTCGGCATCGATCCGGAGACGGCGGCGAAGGGGCGCAAGCGGGCGATAGTCGAGCACCAGAAGGCGGGGCCGAGGGAACCGCGAACTACCGTGCGGACCGACGCCGAGGGGCGATGGTTGTCGCGTTCGGGCGGTCCACGCCGCGGCCGCTGGGTGACGGCCGCCAGGCCTTGCAGCCCTAGCGCCAGCGGGACAAGCGTCACCCCTTCGGCTTCCTTCACCCGATCCACCGGATGCCGCGGCTGATGAGCCTGCGCGCGCGGCCCGGCGTTCAGCGGTTCGCCCGTGCCAGCAGCACGACCGCCGCGGCCCCCACCAGCATCACGAGGATCGCGGCCGGTGCGGCGTCGCCGAGGTTCTCGAGGCTCGCCTTCTCGAACACCCTTGTCGCGAGCGTGTCGTAGTTGAACGGCCGCAACAGCAGCGTGGCCGGCAGTTCCTTGGCGCAATCCACAAACACGACCAGCAGCGCCGTGGCGACCGACCGGCGCATCAGCGGCACGAACACCGCCGCCAGCGTGCCGCCCGCGCCGCGGCCGAGCGAGCGTGCCGCCATCGGCATGCTGGGCGGGATGCGCCCGAAGGCGGCATCGACGGCGCCGACCCCGATCGCGAAGAAGCGCACGCAATAGGCCAGCACCAGCGCCGCCGCCGTGCCGGTGAACAACAGGCCCGGGTCGCTCCCGGTCAGCGCCAGCACCAGATCGGCCAGCCGGTTGTCGACGGCGGCGAGCGGGATCAGGATGCCGAGCGCCAGCACCGCCCCGGGTGCGGCATAGCCGAGCGTGGTCACCGGCAGGAGCCGCCGCGCCAGCCCGCGCCTGCCGATCCGCACCGCGTAGACGAGACACAGCGCCGCCCCGACCGTCAGCACCGCGGCCGCGCCGCCGGCGGCCAGCGTATGGAACAGGGCCCGGCCGAGGCCCGGCGACACCCAGCCTTCGGGGTTTCGCAGGGCCAGCGCCAGGATCACCCCGACCGGCAGCAGGAAGCCGGCCGCAAAGGGGACGAGGCAGAGCGCCGACGCCAGCGCCGCAGGCCAGCCCGTCAGCCGGCGCGGCACCAGCGGCCGGGTGGCGCGCGACACCGGGTGGACCCGCAGGTTGCGCCGCCCGAACCGTTCCATCGCCACCAGCGCCAGGATCACGACCAGCGCCACCAGCGCCAGCTGCGCCGCGCCGCCGACATTGCCGCCCGTCAGCCAGGTGGAGAAGATGCCCGTGGTCAGCGTCTGCACGCCGAACTGCTGCACCGTGCCATAGTCGTTCACCGTTTCCATCAGCGCGAGCGCCACCCCCGCTGCCAGTGCCGGACGGGCGAGCGGCAGGCCGACGCGCCAGAACAGGCCCCAGGGCCCGGCGCCGAGCGCGCGTGCAACCTCGTAGGTGCCGCCGGGCTGATCGCGAAAGGCGGCCCGCGCCAGCAGATAGACGTAAGGATAAAGCGACGCAGCCAGAACGACGCCCGCCATGGTCGGCGAGCGGACCTGCGGAAACCAGTAGTCGCCGGGCGCGGTCCAGCCCATCGCGGCGCGAAGTCCGGTCTGCACCGGACCGGCGTATTGCAGCAGGTCCACCAGCGCGAAGGCACTGATGTAGGCCGGAACCGCGAGCGGCAGCAGCAGCGCGTGATCGAGGAGGCGCGACAGCGGAAAGCGATACATGGTGACCAGCCAGGCGGCGCCGGTGCCGGCCGCCGCGGTCAGCGCCCCGACCACCAGCATGAGATAGCCCGTCGTCGCCAGATAGCGCGGCAGCACGGTCGCCAGCAGGTGCGGCCAGATGTTCTCGGCCGGTGCGAGCGCGAGCCAGACCACGGTCAAGATCGGCACCACCACGAGCGCGGCGATGACGACCGCCCCCGCGGACCAGAGGTCGGGCCAGAGCCGCGCGGAAACCTGACTGTTTTGGTCGACCATGGCCCGCCCCGGTTACAGCATGGGCCGGCGCCTGTCCAGAACGGCCTCCGGGGGTCCGGGGCGTCTGCCGTTCCTGCGCGCGCCGCGCCGTCAGCCCATGCCGAGCGCGGCCTTGTACATCTCCATGATCGCTTCTTCCTCGGCGATCTCGTCGGGCTTGCGCTTGCGCAGCGCGATGACCTTGCGCATCACCCTGGTGTCGTAGCCGCGCCCCTTGGCCTCGGCCATCAGCTCCTTCTGCTGCTCGGCCACGTCCTTGCGTTCGGCCTCGAGCTGCTCGTAGCGCTCGATGAACTGTCGGAGTTCGTCGGCGGTGACGGCATAGCCGTCGGTCGGGTCGGTCATCGCGGTGCTCCGGTTCGGGGTCGGCCTTCCCTACTCCGCAGGGGCTGGCGGGTTCAAGGCCGCGCCGGACCCGGTCCCTTGCCAGCCACCCCCCCGGCTTGCTAGGGCAGATCAGCGGCAGCGGGGGCGGCGATGGACGCGTTGATCTGGATCGGCACGGCGCTGTCGGTCGCCGGTGTCGGCGGTCTGATCTGGTGCATCCTCCTTGCGCTCAAGGCGCGGCGGCAGGGACTGCCCGGGGCCGAGATGCGCGCGCGGCTGCAAGGGATCGTGACCTACAACCTCGCGGCGCTCGCGGTGTCGGCACTCGGCCTGATGCTGGTGGTGGCAGGGCTGATGCTGCGCTGAAGCTCAGGCGGCATCAAGCTCGGCCAGGCTCCGGCCGGTGCGGATCAATTCGTCGATCAGCGGGGCCACCTGCCAGTGGTCGGGCGCCGTCTCGCCCCAGCGGCGGATATCGGCGCGCAGGACGATGAGCCCGCGGCGCGCCGCCCAGAACATCGGCCCGCCCTCCCACCGCGGAAAGGCGCCGCCCGCGACCATGGCGGCATCGATGTCCGAGGCCCGGGCCGCCACGCCCTCGCCCAAGAGCCGCGCCCCTTCGTTCGCCAGCGCCGTCAGGCAGCGGCGGCGCATTTCCTCGGCGCCGAGCCGGCGCGGCACGATCGCCTTGGCCCGGCGCAGTTCGGCCAGAAGCTCCAGCACCTCGGGATCGTCCGGCGCTTCGGCAGGCGCGCCGGCGCGGTAGTAGCCGGCGGAAGCCGCGTCCCCCAGCCGCCCGGCGGTGCGCAACAGGCTGCCAAGACCGGTCCCGGAGCCGGACGGGTCGGGCGGGAACCAGCGGTCCGGGCCGGCGCGGTCCTGCGCCTCGCAGGGCCCGAGCGGCAGGCCGAAGGCGCGCAGGGCCGCATCCAGCGCGGCGGGAGTGGCGCCCTCTTCCAGCACATGGTCGGCGGCTTGGAACAGCGCCGTCTGCAGCCGCGGCAGAATCAGCCCCGGCGCAGCGGCGGTGCGGACGGCCAGGCAGCCCATGCGCCGCGCCAGCGCAAGGCCCGTGGCCACCGCTTCGGGCGCGGAACCGGCGCCGACCGCCAGTTCGACCAGCCGCGGCGGCGTCAGGCGGAAGCCGATCGCGCCCGAGCGCCCCGCGCCGGCGGCCAGCGCCGCGAGATCGGGCGCCGCGGCGGCGCTGGCCAAGAGCGCCCCGGCCGGCAGCGCCAGCCCCGCCGCCGTCCGCTCCTCGCCGGGCGGCGGCGCCACGACCACGAACTCCGCCTCTGCCAGCGCCGCGGCGTCTTGCGCCGGCGTGATGCGGGCCCAGGCGGCATCGCGGTCGGCCCCTGTCAGATTGCCGGCGGCCACCTGCCGCTCCTGCTCGGCCGCGATCCGGCCGAGACCGGCAGCCAGCGCCGCGCGGTCCGCCGCGCGCACCGTCACCGCCAGCCCGGCCGCCGCCAGCGCCAGCGCCAGCGCCGCGCCATCGGCGCCGAGACCGATCACGGCGGCGCGGTCCACGCGGCGCGCGGCCACCCCTTCGGACGCGCGGGCCGCCAGCCGCTCCGACCGGAAGACATGGCGCAGCCCGGCGCTTTCGGGCGAATCGCGCATTTCGGCGAAGGCGGCGCGCTCGAAGGTCATGCCTTGCGCGAAGGGCAGGAGTTGCGCCGCCTCGACACAATCGACGATCCGCGCCGGCGCGGGCAGCCGCCCCGCTACCGCCTGCCGCGCGGCGGCCACCTCGGCCAGATAGGCGGCCGGGTCGGCCAGGCCGTCGCGGCGGTCGCACGTCGGCACCGGCTTCCGCCCGGCCGCGGCCTCGGCCCCGAGTTCCGCCGCCAAGGCGAGCGCCGCCGCCGCCAGATCGCCCTCGACCACCGCGTCGATCAGCCCCATCGCCAGCGCCTCCGCCGCCGGCACGCGCCGCCCGGTCAGCATCAGGTCGAGCGCCCGCGCCGCGCCGATCAGGCGCGGGGTGCGCTGCGTGCCGCCCGCGCCCGGCAGGAGGCCGAGCGACACTTCGGGAAAGCCGAGGCTTGCATCGGGCGCGGCGATGCGGTGATGCGCGCCGAGCGCCAGTTCCAGACCGCCGCCGAGGATAGGGCCGTGCAGCGCCGCCACCACCGGCTTGCCCGTCGCCTCCAGCGCCGCGACCACCTCGGCGAGCCCCGGCGGGACGGCCGCCCGCCCGAACTCCGCAATGTCGGCCCCGGCCGAGAACCCGCGCCCCGCGCCGCGGAGCACCAGCGCCTGCACGCCGCCATCCGCCGCCGCCGCGGCGATCGCGGTCATCAGCCCGGCCCGCAGCCTCGCGCCGAGCGCGTTGACGGGCGGCGCGTCCATCACCAGGACGGCCACCGCGCCCGTCCGCTCCAGACGCACCGCGCCCTGTGCCTGCGCTTCCATCCCGGCCCCTCCCTCGCCCCCCGTACCTACCTTGCAAGCCCTTGAACGCTCTTGGCAATGGCCAAGGCGCGGCAGCGCCGCGTGCGGACGGCCGGGCGAAGCGGGCCGGAGCGGGTCCCTCGCGCCCGCGCAGCGCCCGCGGCCGGCGGTCGTCCGGCCGCGCGAGCCCGCCCGCGCCGCTTCCGTCGGGGGCCGCGAGCCGCTATGGTCGGCCTCGCATCGCGCCGCCCGCAGGTCAGAGGAGACCCCGCATGGACATCCGCCCGATCACCGACCGCTACGCCGTGTCGCCGCAGATCGCGCCCGCCGACCTGGCCGCAATCCGGGCGGCCGGTTATGCCATGGTGATCGACAACCGGCCGGACGGCGAGATCCCGCCCGAGGTCCATACCGAGCCGATGCGCCGGGCGGCCGAGGCCGCGGGGCTGGTGTTCGTCGTGAACCCGGTCATCAGCGGCGCGATGACGATCGACAACGTCACCGCGCAGCGGGCGGCGATCGACGCGGCGACCGGGCCGGTCCTCGCCTATTGCGCCTCGGGCAACCGGTCCTCGATCGTCTGGGCGCTGGCCGAGGCCGGCCGGCGGCCGACTGACGAGTTGATCGGCCTGCCGGCGCGGTTCGGCTACCAGCTCGAGCATCTGCGCGGCCAGATCGAGGCGCTGGCCGGCAAGGGCTGAGACGGCCCGCGCGGCGCGGCCGGCCTGCACCGGCTCTCAGCCGCCCGCGACGGCGCGCAGCGGCTCGCGCAGGACGGTCTCGGCGCCCTGCGCGGTGGGCAGCAGCCGCAGCGCGCGCATGCCGCGGTTCTGACCGAGCTTGCCGGAGGCCACGCGCCGGCCGTCGAGCCCCTCGAGCACGACCCGCTCCACCGCCGCCATCGGCAACGGCATCAGGTCGCCCGGCTTCAGCCCGATCACCGCCGACAGCGGGATCGTGACCCGGTGCAGGACCGCATGGAGGCGCGATTCGGCGGCCATCACCTGATCGGCGAGCGCCTGGGCAAAGCCCGCCCCGGCCGCCGCCGCAGGGTCCTGCGGCGCCAGACGGGCCGGCCGCGGCCCGCGCCCGTCGGCGGGCAGGGCCAGCAGCACGGGGCCGGACTTGGCGCCCTTCGACAGGCTCACCTCGGCCGACAGCACGCGGAGCGGCAGGTCGTCGAGCAACAGCCCGAGCGGGCGCGGATCGTCCAGGAACGAGGCGTAGCGGAAGCCGCCGGCCCAGACGAGATCGCCATCCTCGGCCAGCGCGAGTTCCAGTTCCTCCATCGCGCGGTCGATGAAGCCTGCGACCATCGCGGCATCGGTGCGCGTCGGCTTGCGGCTGGCCGGGGCGGCAGGGCTGACCCGGCCTATCATCTGCATCTCGATCATGCCCGACAGGACGGGCGGCGACAGCACCAGAAGCCCAAGCCCCTCTTCCGGGCCTTCGAGCACCGCGATCAGGCCCCGTTCGGGACAAAGCTCCAGAAGTTCCGCGGGCGTCCGGCGGTCCGAGGTCACCCGCCCGACATCGACCATCAGCGCCATCGCCGCATTGGCCGCGCGCGCGAACGACAGCCGCCATGCCCGGTCCGCCCCGGGGCCGCCCTCGGCCAGCCCGGCCCGCACCGCCGCCGCGAGCTTCCGCCGCATCACCGTCTCCGTCACCTTGCGCACCCCTTCCGGAACCGCCTGACCATCCGCCGCACAGCCTAGGCCGAGCGCGGTTACCAAGCGGTTGATGCAGTCAGACCGCGGCAGGCGCGCGCAAGGGCACCGTCACCCGGAAGGCCGCGCCGCCCTGTCCCGGCAGATAGTCGATGCTGCCGCCCAGATTGGCCATCACCTCGCGGCAGATGGCAAGGCCCAGCCCGGCGCCGCCGGCCCGGGTCTGGTCGGTCAGCCGCGCGAATTTCTCGAACACCATGGCCCGCGCCGCCTCGGGAATGCCCTCGCCGTTGTCGATCACGTCGATCGTCACCCGGCCGCCGCGCTGGCGCACCCGGATGCGCAGTTCCGGCACGGCCGCCAGACAGTACTTCCGTGCGTTGGAGATCAGGTTGATCAGCACCTGCGTCAGCCGGTCCGGGTCGGTCCTGATGTGGATTGCCTCCGGCCCCGGATCGCGCATGACGGCAAAGCGCCGCTCTGGCCGGGTGCTGCCCGCCGCCGCCAGCGCCCGGTCGATCACCTTGTCGAGCCGCACCGTCTCGACCGAAAGCCGCACGGTGCCGTTCTCCAGCACGCTGAGGTCGAGCAGGTCGTCCAGCAGCCGGGTCAGCCGGATGGTCTCGTCATGGATGATCCGCGCATGGCGCGCCGCCATCTCGGGGGGCGTGTCGCCGCCCATCATGATCTCGGAAAAGGCGCGGATCGAGGTCATGGGCGTGCGCAGCTCGTGGCTGATCTGGCTCAGGAAACTGTCCTTCTGCACCGACAGCTGGGTCAGCTTCTCGTTCGCCTCGCGCAGCTGGCGCGCGGTGCGGGCCAGTTCCTCGGATTTCGCCTCGAGCTGCGCCGAGTATTCCATGATCTGCGCCGTCTCGTCGGCCATGGCCATCAGCTCGTCCACCGACACCTTGGCGCCGCCGGCCACCTGCGCGATCATCGCATGCGCAGTGGCCGCGCCGATCGAGCCGGACATCTCGCGCTCCAGGGCACCGATGAAGCCCGGCGTCGGATCGGGCAGCGGCGAGGCCTTGCCCTGCGCCCGCGCCTCGCGCCGGAACAGCGCCTCGGCCGCCTCGTCGCCGAGGATGCGCTGCGCCATCACCAAGAGGTCCTCGGCGCTGGCCTGGCCCCGGCCCCAGCCGGGCGCGCCCGGACCCTCCTCGAACACGTTCACGAAGGCTGCGCCCTGCACCCGTTCGAGCGGCGTCGGGAAGCTCAGCACCGAGCCGAGGCAGAAAGCCGCGGTGTTGAGCGCCAGCGACCAGAACAGCGCGTGCAGGAGCGGGTCCATGCCCGTGACGCCGAACAGCGCCTGCGGCCGGAGCCAGCCGATGCCGAACGGCCCCTCGGCCAGCATCACCTGCGAGAACACGGCATCCGGCCCGAACGAGGGCAGGAACAACGCATAGGCCCAGACCGCGCCGCCCGCGATCAGGCCCGCCGCGGCGCCGATCCGCGTGGCGCCGCGCCAGAAGATGCCGCCCAGCATCGCCGGCAGCACCTGCGCCGCGCCGACGAACGAGATCAGACCGATCGCCGCCAGCGCCGCGGACCCGCCCGACAGCCGGTAATAGGCATATCCCATCGCCACGATCGCGGCGATCGCCAGCCGGCGGGCGAGCAGCGCGATCCCCCGCAGGTCGTCCCGTCCGGCCTGCGCCGGGCGGAGCGCCAGCCACAAGGGCATCACGATGTGGTTCGACACCATCGTGGCCAGCGCGATCGCCGCCACGATCACCATCGAGGTGGCGCTGGAGAAGCCGCCGAGGAAGGCCAGCATCGCCAGCCAACCCTGGCCGGTGGCAAGCGGCAGGGTCAGCACGAACAGATCGGGGTTGGAGCCTGCCGGCAGCACCGCCAGCCCGGTCACCGCGATCGGCAACACGAACAGGCTCATCGCGAAAAGGTAGAGCGGGAAGGCCCAGGAGGCGGTCGCGAGGTGCCGTTCATCGACATTCTCGACCACCAGCACCTGGAACATGCGCGGCAGGCACATCACCGCCGCGCCCGCCAGCATGGTCAGGCCGACCCAGCGGCCGGGGTTCAGCGTCCATTCCGCCAGGGGCGACGCCTCGATCGTGGCGAACATCCGGGCCGGACCGCCGCCGAGGCCCCAGACGACGAACACGCCGACCGCCGTCAGCGCCACCAGCTTCACCACCGCCTCGACCGCGATCGCCATCACCACGCCGTGGTGCTGCTCGTTCGCATCGAGCGTCCGCGTGCCGAACAGCACGGTGAACAGCGCGAGCCCGACCGCCACCCAGATCGCCGTGGAATCGCGGCCGGGTTGCGCCCAGCCGTCGGGCACGCCGGCGGCGAAGGCCCCGAAGGACAACGTCACCGATTGCAGCTGCAAGGCGATGTAGGGTGTCGCGGCGGCGACGGCGATCAGCGTCACCATCACCCCGATCATGTTCGACTTGCCGTAACGCGACGAGATCAGGTCCGCGATCGAGGTCACGCGCTGGCGGCGCCCGATCCGCACCAGCTTGCGCAGGCACCACCACCAGCCGACGAACACCAGCGTCGGGCCGAGGTAGATCGTCATGAACTCGAGACCCGAGCGGGTGGCGTAGCCGACCGCGCCGTAGAAGGTCCAGGCGGTGCAGTAGATCGACAGCGACAGGGTGTAGACCAGCGGCGAGCGCAGCCAGGGCACGGGGCCGCGCGCGGCCCGGCGCTCGACCGCGAAAGCGACCCAGAACAGAAACAGGACGTAGGCCAGGCAGACCGGCACCAGCAGGTTGAACGGGATCATCCGGCGCTGTCTCCGCCCGCCGCGGCGGCAGGATCGCCCTGATCCGGCGGCGGATCGTCCTCGGTCGAGAGCAGCGGCCGCGACAGCAGCCGCGCCGCCAGGATCAGGACGCCCCAGACCCCGAACAGGTAGAGCCCCTCGGCCGCCGTGTGGTGGCCCTCGGCGGTCGGGCGCCACAGGATCGGCAGCAGCAGCAGGAAGGCGCCGGCGACCGGCAGCATCCGCGCGCCATCCATCAGCCGCCGCCGCCGGTAGCGGTCGGGCGCCAGGAACAGCGGGGGGCGCGGCCGCCTCACGGGCCCGTCAGCGCCCGCACCGAGGCGAGGATGTCGGCGTTCGAGAAGGGCTTGGTCATGAACCGGCTGACCCCCGCCCGCTCGGCCTCGGCCCGGTCGCGGCTCTGGCCGCGGGCCGTCAGCATCAGGACCGGCAGGTCCGCCGTCGCCGCATCGGCCCGGAGCGCCGCCAGCACCTCGTAGCCGCTGCGCCCGGGCAGCATCACGTCGAGGATCAGCGCGTCGGGCCGGAGACGGCGCACCTCGGCCTCGGCGCCCGCGCCGTCGGCGCAGAGGCTGACCTCGAAGCCGTCGCGAGTCAGGATGAAGCGGATCGCCTCGGCGATGTTCGGCTCGTCCTCGATCACCAGCACATGCTTCGGCATCGGCCCTCCCCGGCCCTGCCCCGGTCCCGCCGCCCGGTCCTCCCCTGGTCCGGACTATCGGCGCAAAGCCTGCGGCTGTCAAAACCGCAGATCGGCCGCGCAGCCGGTCAGGCGTCCTCGGCCATGATCGAGGGCTCGCGCCGTGCCGCGCAGCCGCCGCGCGGGCAGATCCGGCAGGAGGTGCCGACCGGCAGCGCCGGTCCCGCCGCACCGGCAGAAAGCGGCAGGATCAGCATCGCCGCGCGCGCCACCGGCGGCCCGCCGAACCCGCCCGGATGGGCAAGGCTGCACCAGCCGAGCGTGCGGAACCGCCGCGGGATCCGGCCCGGCGTCTCCACCACCGCCGCCACGGGCGTTCCCGGCCGTCCGAGCGCGGTGTAGAGCGGCCAGAGCGGGCAGGCTGCGCCGAACCGCGGCAGGTCGAAGCCATCGACCGGCTTGCGGAACACCGGCGTTCCCGAGGCGTCGCAGATCACCAGACCGACCGCGACCCCGGGCAAGAGCGCGAGCCGGCGCAGGACCGCGATCACGTCGGTGCCGTAGACCGCCGCAAGACGCGCGGGATCGGCGTCGCCCGCTGCGAGAGCCGCGGCAAGCGGCGCCGCGGGCAGGGCTGCGGCATCGGCCCGGAAGGTCGCGAGCCAGTCGCGCGCAAGCCGCCGCGCCGCCTCGCTCGCCAGCTGTGCCGCGGCGGCGTCGAGCGCCTCGCCGGCCGCCGCGGCGGCGTCCGGCTCCAGCGCCGGCAGGTGCCAGCCCTCGGCTGCGAGCCAGGCCTCCACCTCGTCCAGCGGCGCCGCCCCGCCCCGGTCGAGCGGCGTGTCCTCGGCGTCGAGATAGGCTGCGAGCGCCTCGGCACCGACCGCCAGCCGCTCGCTGTCGGCATGGAGGTTGGCATGGAAGCGGCGGCGCCAGTCCGGCGCGATGTCCTCGGTTTCGGCGAGGATCGCCGCGGTCGAGCGGACCGCACTCGCCGCCGACAGCACTTCATGCAGGGCGGCCGAGAGGTGGGGATCATGCGCGAGGCGGTCCGACAAGGCGGCCACCGTCCGCTCCAACTGCCCGATCCGGCGGTGCTGCGCAGCCGCGAGACCGGCCCAGCCGGGAAAGCGGGCGGTGAACTCCTCGATCCGGTCCACCTCGGGCGGCGTCCCGTCGCTGCCGGCGGCGGCGTCGCGCAGGTCGGCGGCCAGCATCGCCCCGGTCCCGGCCGACAGCACCTCGGGCGCCACCCCGAGCGCCGCGGCGAGCCGGCCAAGCAGCGGCGGCGCGACCTGCCGCCGGCCGTGCTCGATCAAGTTCAGATAGCTCGCCGAGATGCCGACGCCGCGCGCCAGATCGGCCTGCGTCACCCCCAGGACCCGGCGCCGCTCGCGCACCCGGTCGCCCGTCGCCGCCGCGGGCATCGCCGCACCTCCCTGTCGCGGCGACAGATTTACAGCAGCGGCACGGTTTTACAACAGCAGAGAACCGGCGCAGCGTGCCGCGGCGGCCGCGGGGCTAGGGCAGCGCCTTGTCGGTCACCGCGCTGGTCCAGGCCCCTTCCGGCGCCTGGGAGATCACCGGATCCGACCCGCCGGCGAGCAGCACCTTGACCGTGCGGTCGGCATCGGCGGGGTCGAGCCGGCCGTCAGACCCGGCGGTAAGCTTGGCGATCTCGCCCATCATCCGCTGCTGATGCGCCTCGGTCTGGGCCCCGGTCTCGTCGTTCTCCAGAACGATCATCGCCGCCTCGTCGGGGTTCTCCTCGGCATATTTCCAGCCCTTCATGCTGGCGCGCACGAAGCGCACCATCTGATCCTCGAAGGCCGGATCGGCGAGCCGGTCCGCCAGCACCCAAAGCCCGTCCTCCAGCGTCGCCACGCCCTCGTCCTCGTACTTGAAGGTGGTCAGCTGCTCGGGCATGATGCCGGCGTCGATCACCTGCCAGTATTCGTTGTAGGTCATGGTCGAGATGCAGGCCGCCTGCTTCTGCAACAGCGGATCGACGTTGAAGCCCTGCTTGAGCACCGTGACGCCGCCCGCGCTGCCGTCGGTCGGGATGCCGAGCGTCGCCATCCAGGACAGGAACGGATATTCGTTGCCGAAGAACCAGACTCCGAGCGTCTTGCCGGGGAAGTCGGCCGGGCTTTCGATGCCGGTCTCCTTCAGGCAGGTCAGCATCATCCCCGAGGACTTGAAGGGCTGGGCGATGTTCACGAGCGGCAGGCCCGCCTCCCGCGCGGCGAGCGCGGCCGGCATCCACTCGACGATCACATCCGCCCCGCCGCCGGCGATCACCTGCGGCGGCGCGATGTCGGGGCCGCCCGGCTTGATCGTGACGTTGAGGTTCTCTTCCTCGTAGAAGCCCTTGGCCTGGGCCACATAATAGCCGGCGAACTGCGCCTGGGTCACCCATTTCAGCTGCAGCGTCAGGTCATCGGCCGCCTGTGCGGCCCCGCCGCCGAGCACCGCCAGAACCGCCCCCGTCCAGATCCGCTTCATCCGATCATCCTCCTTGCTGCGGGCTGCGTCGCCCGGCCCCATACCGGCCCTGTTGCGAGGGGTGCCAGAAGGTCACCCGCCGCTCGATCAGCGCGATCAGGCCATAGAAGGCCGAACCCGCAACGGCCGCAACCGCAATCTCGGCCCAGACCATGTCGAGCGCAAGCCGACCGACCTCGGTCGAGATGCGGAAGCCCATGCCGACCGTCGGGCTGCCGAAAAACTCGGCGACGATGGCCCCAATCAGCGCCAGCGTCGAGGCGATCTTGAGCCCGTTGAAGACGAAGGGCATGGCGGCCGGCAGGCGCAGGTGCCACAGCGCCTGCCAGTAGCCGGCGCTCCAGGTCGCCATCAGGTCGCGCTGCATTGGGTCCGCCGCAGCGAGGCCCGCGACCGTGTTGACGAGCACGGGGAAGAACACCATCACCACCACGACAGCCGCCTTGGACGGCCAGTCGAAGCCGAACCACATCACCAGGATCGGAGCGATGCCGACGATCGGCAGCGCCGCCATGAACCCGCCGATCGGCAGAAGGCCGCGCTGCAGGAAGGGCGAGCGGTCGATCAGCACCGCAGTGGCGAAGGCGGCCGAACAGCCGATCGCATAGCCCGCCAGGGCCCCCCGGACGAAGGTCTGCACGAAATCCGCCCAGAGCAGCGAAGCATTGCCGGCCAGCGCCGCGGCGATCGCGGTGGGCGGCGGCAGGATCACCGGCGGCACGCCAAGCCCGCGCACCAGCCCCTCCCACAAAACGAGGATGGTCACGCCGAAGATCGCAGGCACCGCGAGCCGCGCCGCCCGGTGCCGCATCAGGCGTGATGCGGCAAGCCGGATGTTGAGCGCCCAGGCCGCCGCCCAGAACAGCATGCTGCCCAGCACCCAGATCACCGCCAGAGCCCCATGCGCCGGAGCGTCAGCCGCTCGGCGCCGCCGATCAGGCCGACCAGCGCCGCCGCCAGCAGCGCCGCGGTGAACAGCGCCGCCCAGATCTGCACGGTCTGGCCGTAGTAGCTGCCCGACAGCAGCCGCGCGCCGAGGCCCGCCACCGCCCCGGTCGGCAACTCGCCCACGATCGCGCCGACCAGCGATGCCGCCACCGCCACCTTCAGCGAGGCGAAGAGATAGGGGACCGAGGCCGGCAGGCGGAGCTTCCACAGCGTCTGGCCCGGGCCGGCGCCGTAGGTGCGCAGCAGATCAAGCTGCATCGCATCCGGGCTGCGCAACCCCTTCACCATCCCGACGACCACCGGAAAGAAGCTGAGATAGGCCGAGATGATCGCCTTCGGCAGCAGACCGGTGACGCCGAGCGAGTTCAGCACGACGATGATCATCGGCGCGATGGCGAGGATCGGGATCGTCTGGCTCGCGATCGCCCAGGGCATCACGCTGAGGTCCATCGCCCGGTTGTGGACGATGCCGATGGCCAGAAGAATTCCCATGCCGGCGCCGATGCCGAAGCCGAGCAGCGTCGCCGACAGCGTGACCCAGCCGTGATAGACCAGACTGCGCTTCGAGGTGACGGGCTGGCCGGTGAAGCCCTTCCACATCTCCGCCGCCACCTGATGCGGCGCCGGCAGGACCGGGCGTTCCTGTGCCATCGTGGCCGGCACGATCTCGGCCAGGCTCACCGCCTGCCCGGCGCGGCCGGCCTGATCGCGCACCCAGGGCGCGTTCAGCCAGACCGCCGCCGCGTACCACAGCACGAAGATCACCCCGAGCACCGTCAGGACCGGACGAAGGTTACGCATCCGCCGGCCAGCCCATCAGGACATCCGGCAAGCCTTCCTCGTTCTCGCCGCGGGTCCGGCGCAGATCGGCAAATCCGTGCCGGGCGTAGAACCGCCGCGCCCCGGCATTCGCCTCAAAGGTCCAAAGCGTCAACCCGGCCGGATGGGCCGCCTTCGCATGATCGAGCAGCCGCGCCCCGATCCCCTGCCCTCGCCAACCCTCCGCCACGGTGAACGAGACAATGCGTGCCGGTTCGCAGGCGATATAGCCGCAGACGAGGCCTTGAGCTTCAGCCACGGTCACCTCGCAGCTGGCGAAAAGTTCGGCCCGCATCCAACCGAGGGTGTCGTCCAGAGCGTGAAGGTCGGGCATCCAGTCCGTGCCGTCCAGCCAGGTCTGCAGGATCGCCGCGCAGGCGGGCGCATCGCGCAACGTGCCGCCGCGCAGGTCCACCTCAGGACTCATACGAGTGCCCCGCCCGCAACCCGTCGCGGACCCGCGCCGAGACCGCGAGGAATTCGCCCGTGTCGCGGATGTCGAGCGGCCGTTCGCGCGGCAAGGGGCTGTCGATCACGTCGGTGATCCGGCCCGGCCGCGGGCTCATGACCACGATCCGCGTGCTCAGATACACCGCCTCGGGGATCGAATGGGTGACGAAGCAGACCGTCTTGGCCGTCGCGGCCCAGAGTTTCCGCAGTTCGGCGTTCAGCCGGTCGCGCACGATCTCGTCGAGCGCGCCGAACGGCTCGTCCATCAGGAGGAGGTCCGCATCGAAGGCGAGCGCACGCGCGATCGACGCGCGCTGCTGCATGCCGCCCGAAAGCTGCCAGGGGTATTTCGCCGCGAAGGCCGACAGGTCCACCAGATCGAGCACCCGGGCGACGCGCGCCGCCTGTTCGTCCCGCGCGAACCCCATGATCTCGAGCGGCAGCCGGATGTTGCCGGCAATCGTGCGCCAGGGATAAAGTCCGGCCGCCTGGAACACATAGCCGTAGGCCCGCGCCCGCCGCGCCGCGTCCGGGTCCATGCCGTTGACCGCCAGCCGTCCCGCGGTTGGCGTCTCGAGCGCCGCGACGGCGCGCAGGAAGGTGGTCTTGCCACAGCCGGACGGCCCGATGAACGAGACAAAATCGCCCTTGCCGACCGTGAGCGTCACGTCCTTCAGCGCCTGGACCGGCCCGTCGGCGGTCGGGTAGACCAGATCGACGCCCTCGGCCTCGATCACCGGCGCAGCGCGCGGGCCCATCACCGCGCCCCGCCCGCCGTGGCCGGTCCCGGCGCACGGTCACATGCGTGACGAGATGGCACAAGACACTTGACGCCGGCGCGGCGGGACCCCACTTCTGCGCGAAAGGGAGGAGTCCGATGCAATCCACGCTTGCGTTTGCCCCGAATGACGACGACCTTGAGGAATTGTTCTTCGACGTGCCGGTGCTGACAGACGCGCCCGCGCCGCGCAAGGCCGAGGACGCCGGGATGCCCCGGCCGGACCGGACGCGCCCGGCGCGCCGCGAACCGGCGGAAGCGGTGACGGCCTGACCGGCACGGCCGCCGGCCGCCACCTTGCCGGAGCCGGCCCACGACGGGCCTGATGACGTGGCGCTTCACGACGGCGGAGACCGCAGCATGTCCGAATGCCGCATCGTGCGCCCGGTCACGACCTATGAGGGGAAGCAGGGCTTTTCCTATCTCGAAGGCATCTCGCGCGAAAGCGTCGGGTCGCAGGGCATCTGCATGCACCTTCTCACCATTCCGCCGGGCGGTCGCGCCCGCGCCCACAAGCATGCCACCCACGAGACCGCGATCTTCATCCTCGAGGGCGAGGCAGTGATGTACTGGGGCGACCGGCTGCAACACCGGATGGTCAATGCCGCCGGCGACGTCGTCTACATCCCGGCCGACATGCCGCACCTGCCGATGAACCCCGGCCCCGGCCCTGTCCGGGCGGTGATTGCCCGCACCGACCCGCACGAGCAGGAAAGCGTCGTCCTTTTGCCCGAACTCGAAGCGCTGGTCCCCGGCTAGGGGCATCCCTACACCCCGCGCATCAGGCCGCCGTCCACGCGGAGGCTCTGGCCGGTGATGTAGCCCGCGCCCTCGGACAGAAGGAACGCCACCGTCTCTGCGATCTCCTGCACCGAGCCGTAGCGCCGCATCGGCACGCTGGCGGCCCGTTCGGGCGGGCCGGGCAGGCTGTCGATCCAGCCCGGCAGGACATTGTTCATGCGGATGCCCTCGGCAGCGTAACGGTCGGCGTAGAGCTTGGTGAAGGCGCCAAGGCCGGCACGCGCCACGGCCGAGGTCGGGAACAGCGCCGACGGCTCGTCCGCCCAAGCGGTCGAGATGTTGACGATCGCCCCCGCGCCGCGGCTCAGGAACACCGGCGTCACCAGCCGAACCGGGCGCACTACGCTAAGGAAATAGACATCGAGGCCCGCGTGCCAGTCCGCGTCGGTCAGATCGAGGAGGGGCGCGCGCGGACCATGGCCGGCGCTGTTGACCAAGGCGTCGATCCGGCCCCAGCGGGCCATCACGGCATCGACGAGACGCGCCAGATCCTCCGTGGACTGGTTCGAGCCGGTCACCCCAACGCCGCCGAGGCTTTCGGCCAGCGCCTCGCCCCGGCCCGAGGAGGACAGGATGCCGACGCCGTAGCCGCGCTCCGCCAGGAGCCGGGCGCAGGCTGCACCCATGCCGCTGCCGCCGGCGGTGACGATGGCGACCTTCTGCACCGGGTCAGACCCCGCTGGCCGGGACACCGGCCCGCTGCACGGGGCGCGGCGCGGTCAGTTCCTTCCAGGCGCCGAGCGCGCGGTTGACCGCCGGCCGGGCCTCGCGCGGCACGAAGCGGCCGTGGCCCTCCTGCGTCGTGACCTTGCCTTCGGTCACCGCCACCTGGCCCCGCGTCAGGGTGAAGCGCGGCAGGCCGGTCACCTGCCGGCCCTCGAACACGTTGTAGTCGATCGCCGATTGCTGCGTGGCGGCGGAGATGGTCTTGCCCGCGGCAGGATCCAGCACCACCAGATCGGCATCGGCGCCGACCAGCACTGCCCCCTTCTGCGGATAGCAGTTGAGGATCTTGGCGATGTTGGTCGAGGTGACGGCGACGAACTCGTTCGGCGTCAGCCGCCCGGTCACGACGCCATGTGTCCAGAGCATCGGCAGGCGATCCTCCAGCCCGCCGGTGCCGTTCGGGATCTTGGTGAAATCGCCAAGGCCGAACCGCTTCTGCGCCGTGGTGAAGGAACAGTGGTCGGTCGCGACGACCGACAGCGAGCCGGACTGCAGGCCGGCCCAGAGGCTTTCCTGGTGGCGGCGGTCGCGGAACGGCGGCGACATGACGCGCCGCGCCGCATGGTCCCAGTCGGGGTTGGCATATTCGCCCTCATCCAGCGTCAGGTGCTGGATCAGCGGCTCGCCCCAGACCCGCTTGCCGGCCGCCCGCGCCCGGCGGATCGCCTGGTGCGCCTCATCGCAGGAGGTATGGACGACATAAAGGGGCACGCCCGCCATGTCGGCGATCATGATCGCGCGGTTGGTCGCCTCGCCCTCGACCGCAGGGGGGCGGGAATAGGCATGCGCCTCGGGGCCGGTGTTGCCCTCGGCGAGAAGCTTCGCCTGAAGCTCGGCCACCACGTCGCCGTTCTCGGCATGGACAAGCGCGAGGCCGCCGAGGTCGCCGACGCGGCGGAACGATGCGAACATCTCGTCGTCGTTCACCATCAGGGCGCCCTTGTAGGCCATGAAATGCTTGAACGAGGTGATCCCGGCCTTGACCGAGTCTTCCATCTCGTCCCAGACCTGCTGCCCCCACCAGGTGACCGCCATGTGATAGGAATAGTCGCAATTGGCCCGGCCCGACTTGTTATGCCACATCTGGGCGGCATCCATCAGCCCCTGCCCCTGCCCCGGCAGGATGAAGTCGACGACCATCGTCGTCCCGCCCGACAAGGCCGCCCGCGTGCCGGATTCGAAATCGTCCGCGCTGTAGGTGCCCATGAAGGGCATCTCGAGATGCGTATGCGGGTCGATGCCGCCGGGCATGACATAACAGCCGGTGGCGTCGAGGATGGTCGTTCCGACAAGGTTGTCGCCGATATGGGTGATGACGCCCCGGTCGATTAGCACATCGGCCTTGTAGGTCAGATCGGCGGTGACGATCGTGCCGTTCTTGATGACGGTGGTCATGCCTTGGTGCTCCCAACTTTTGCCAGACTTTCCTGAACTTGTGCGGTCTCGTGGAACGCCCTTCCGAGAACCAACACAAGGTTTAGGGCCTCACGCATTGCAAACGTCACCTCGAAGTTTGGCGTCTTATTGTTCTTGCCATCTCGAAAAGTGATGGTTTCGTCGCCAAAGTCAATGCGAGCGTGGGAAACTGCATTGCGGATTGAACGCAGAAGGTCTCGATTGAGCAATTTCCTGTTTGCGTCGGAAAGTTCATTGTCAGATTGGGCACGCTCGATAACGATTTCCATGAGGCCATGACGTTTCCAGTGTTCCTGAGGAAAAACAAGAAGAGTGTATAGCATTCCGAGCAGACGCGTTTGGCGATGCAAGAATGGGCCACTGAACTTCAATCCAAATCTTGGAACTACGTTTGAAGATGCACTGTTGATGGATATATCTTTATCCAGAGCCTCCTCCAAGACGTAATGTTCAATAAGAGCAGCCGTGGGCACCCAGTTATTCACCTTAGTCATTCCAACACAGCCGCCAACCCTGTCAGCGTGAAGCTTCGTAGTTTCATCTGCCAATCTGTTGAAAATGTCGCTCGATTCGACCAATGATTTCTTTGATTTCCCGCAGATCGTTCGTCAGGATGGGCAGCATCGCCTCTATGGATTTCGCAAGATCAAAGATCTTCTGTTTTGTTGCGGGACCATCCATGCTCTCCAGCATACGCATAACCTCCTGTGCATTTGGTGGACAGTATCACTCCACCACTCCCGCCGTCTCCAGCACCGAATAGAACAGCACGTCCGTGCCCGCCGCCGCCCATTCGGGTGTGATCTCCTCGGCCTCGTTGTGGCTCAATCCGCCGACGCAGGGGCACATGATCATCACCGTCGGCGCGACACGGGCGGTCCAGCAGGCGTCGTGGCCGGCGCCGCTCACGATGTCCATGTGGCTGAGGCCCAGCTTCTCGGCAGCATTGCGCACCACCTTCACCAGTCCGGGGTCGAAGGTCACCGGGTCGAAATGCCCGACGACCTCGATGCTGCAGCCGAGGCCCAATTCGGCGGCAACCGCACGGGCGGCACGCTCCACCTCGCCCCGCATCAGGTCGAGCTTCACCTGCTCAGGCGAGCGGATGTCCACCGTGAACACCACCTTCCCCGGGATCACGTTGCGCGAATTGGGAAAGACGTTGACCTGCCCGACCGCCCCCACCGCATCCGGCTGGTGGCTCATCGCGATCCGGTGCACCGCTTCGGTGATCCGCGCCATGCCGAGACCCGCATTCACCCGCATGTGCATCGGCGTCGAGCCGGTGTGCGCGTCGCGCCCCGTGAGCGTGATCTCCAGCCACCACAGCCCCTGCCCGTGGGTGACGACGCCGATCTCGCAGCCCTCAGCCTCGAGGATCGGTCCCTGCTCGATGTGCAGCTCGAACATCGCGTGCATCCTGCGGGCGCCGACCGGTTCGGTCCCCTCCCAGCCGATCCGGCGCAGTTCCTCGCCGAAGGTCTTGCCCTCGGGGTCGCGGCGGCTCTTGGCATAGTCCTCGGTATGGATGCCGACAAAGACGCCCGAGGCGAGCATGGCGGGAGCGAAGCGCGCGCCCTCCTCGTTCGTCCAGTTCGTCACCACAATCGGGCGGCGGGTCCTGACGCCGAGGTCGTTCAGCGTCCGCACCACCTCGAGCGCCCCGAGCACGCCGAGCACGCCGTCGAACCTGCCGCCGGTCGGCTGGGTGTCGAGGTGGCTGCCCATGTAGACCGGCAGCACGCCGGCGTCCTCGCCCGCGCGGGTCGCGAACATCGTGCCCATGCTGTCGACGCCCATCGTCATGCCCGCAGCCTCGCACCAGCCGCGGAACAGGCGGCGGCCTTCGGCATCGGCATCGGTCAGGGTCTGGCGGTTGCTGCCGCCCGCCGCGCCGGGGCCGATCTCGGCCATCGCCATCAGACTGTCCCACAGCCGCGCGCCGTCGATGCGCAGGTTCTGCCCCGGAGGCCGCCCCGGCTCTGCCATGTCGGCTGCCCCCTTCTGTCCGCCGCCAGCCAATGCCCCGGCCGATGCCCCCGATCGGCGGGTCACGCCGGAGGCGACCATAGCGGTAGCGCAGGGTCAACGGGAAACTTGTAAGGGCCCAAGGCGCGCGCGGCGTCAAGGGAGCGTCTTCAACACCCCGGCCATCGTGCCGATCAGTTCGTCGATCTGGGATGTCTCGATGATCAGCGGCGGCGACAGGGCGATGATGTCGCCGGTGGTGCGAATCAGGATCCCGGCCTCATAGGCGGCGAGGAAGGCCGCGAAGGCGCGCTTCGTGGGCTGGCCCGCGATCGGCTCCAGTTCCACCGCGCCGATCAGGCCGAGGTTGCGGATGTCGATCACATGCGGCAGGACACGCAGCCCATGCAGCGCCTCCTGCCAGTAGGGGGCGATGGCGGCGGCGCGCTCGAACAGCCCCTCGTCGCGGTAGGTGTCGAGCGTCGCGATCCCGGCAGCGCAGGCAATCGGATTGCCCGAATAGGTATAGCCGTGGAACAGCTCGATCATGTGATCGGGGCCCTGCATGAAGGCGTCATGCACCGCCGCCGTCGTCAGCACCGCGCCCATCGGGATCACGCCGTTGGTCAGCCCCTTGGCGGTCGTCATCATGTCCGGCGTCACGCCGAAATGCTGCGCGGCGAAGGCGGCGCCGAGCCGGCCGAAGCCGGTGATGACCTCGTCGAAGATCAGTAGGATGCCATGCTTCGCGGTGATCGCGCGCAGCTTTTCCAGATAGCCCTTCGGCGGGATCAGGACGCCCGTGGAGCCGGCGACCGGTTCGACGATCACCGCGGCAATGGTTTCCGCCCCGTGCAGCGCCACGATCCGCTCCAGATCGTCGGCGAGCGCGGCGCCGTGTTCCGGCTGGCCCGCCGAAAAGGCGTTCTGCCCCGGCAGATGCGTGTGCGGCAGATGATCCACGCCGCCCAGAAGCGTGCCGAAGACCTTGCGATTGTTCACGATTCCGCCGACCGAGATGCCGCCGAAATTGACCCCGTGATAGCCGCGCTCGCGCCCGATCAGCCGGGTGCGCGCGCCCTCGCCCCGCGCCCGGTGATAGGCGATGGCAAGTTTCAGAGCGGTTTCCACGCTTTCGGACCCTGAGTTCGTGTAGAACACATGCTCCATGCCGGGGGGCGCGATGCCGATCAGGCGGTTGGCCAACTCGAAGGCCGCGGGGTGGCCCATCTGGAAGGCGGGGGCATAGTCCATCTCGCCCGCCTGCCGGGCGATCGCCTCGGTGATCCGCGGCCGGCAATGGCCGGCGTTGCAGCACCAGAGGCCGGCGGTGCCGTCCAGCACCTGCCGCCCGTCGGCGGTGGTGTAGTGCATGTCGCGGGCCGCAACGAACATCCGCGGCGCGCGCTTGAACTGGCGGTTCGCGGTGAACGGCATCCAGAAGGCGTGAAGATCGTTCGGGGTCGGCTTGCGGTCCAGGGCCATGGGTGTGTTCTGCCTTGAGGCGCCGCCGGCGGCGAGCGGGCGCCGGGAGCGGGTGGAAGATGGCGCGGCCGGCGGGTGCCGTGCCGGCCGGCGGGCCCGGCGGCGGCCGCGATGCGCCTGCTTACCTGCGGCGCGCGGCGGGAGCAAGCGCGGCCGCCGGCTCCCTGGGCCGGATCGTGCCGCGGCGAACGGTTGCGGCCCGCGTCGCAGCGGCGCTAGACTGATGGCCGGGGCGGGAACGATCGGGACGCACGATGCAACGCAGGCAGGCGACGGCGCAAGCACGGCGGATCACGGCCGAGGCGGCGGCGGCGCTGGTGCGTCCGGGCATGTGGCTCGACTACGGCGCGGGCGTGGCCCAGCCGGACCGGTTCGATCAGGCGCTGGCGGCGCGGGCCGGCGAGCTGCGGGGCGTGAAGATCCGCGCCTGCCTGTCCACCCGGCCCCGCGCGGTGCTCGAGGCCGATCCCGAGGGCGACAGCTTCCTGTGGTTCTCGCTGCATTTCAGCGGCTACGACCGGCGCAAGCACGATGCCGGCCGCGCCCATTACCTGCCGGTGAACCTCGGCGAGGTGCCCGACTATTACCGCCGCTTCATTCCGCCGGTGGACATCGCCATCCTCAAATGCGCGCCGATGGATGCCGGGGGTCAGTTCTGCTTCGGGGTGGCGAACCTCTGGCACCGCGCCGTGATCGAACGGGCGAAGCTCGTGATCGTCGAGGTCAGCGAGGGTGTCACACAGGCGCTCGGCGAGCAGAACGGCGTGCATCTGGACGAGGTCGACTACATCATCGACGGCGACGGGCTGCCGCCGCCGGAACTGCCGAACCCGCCCGCGACCGAGGTGGACCGGGCGGTGGCGCGGCTGATCGCCGCCGAAGTCGAGGATGGCGCCTGCGTGCAGATCGGCATCGGCGGCATGCCGAACGCGGTCTGCAGCCTGCTGGTGGACAGCGGCGTGCGGGATCTGGGCGTGCACACCGAGATGTTGACCGACGGCATCATGGCGCTTTACGGCGCGGGCAAGATCACCGGGGCGCGGAAGCGGCTCGATCCGGGCCGGATCGCCTACAGCTTCGCGCTCGGCTCGCGGAGCCTCTACGACGCCGTGGACGGCAACCCCGATTTCCACTGCTGCCCGGTCGATCACACCAACCTGCCGCACCAGATCATGCAGAACAACCGGGTGGTGGCGATCAACAACACCACGCAGATGGATCTGCAAGGGCAGGCGGCGAGCGAAAGCGACGGCCACCGCCACATCAGCGGCACCGGCGGGCAGCTGCAGTTCGTGCGCGGCGCCTATGCCTCGGCCGGCGGAAAGAGCTTCATCTGCCTGGCCTCGACCTATGACAAACGCGGCGACCGCCGCAGCCGGATCGTCCTGAACCTGACGCCGGGCAACATCGTAACGACGCCGCGCACCGACATGATGTATGTGGTGACCGAATACGGGATGGCCTGCCTCAAGGGACTGACCGTGGCCGAACGCGCGCAGGCGATGATCGGGCTGGCCCACCCCGACTTTCGCGAGGGGCTGGAGCGGCAGGCCCACGAGGCCCGGCTGATCCCGCGCGGGTACTTCTGACCGGCGGGCCCGGTCGACCGGATCAGTGACCGCGGCCGGCCAGGAACGTCGGCTCGTTCTTGCGGAAGAACACGCCGACACCGTCGATCTCGCGCAGTTCCGGCGTCAGACCGCGCGACGCAAGGAAGTCGTGGACCGCCGCCTTGGAGGCCGGCACCACGTGGTAATCGTCCACCACCACCCAGCCGCCGTCGGGGATGCGGTCGTAGAGCGACCGAAGCGGGTCGATCGTCGATTCGTACATGTCCCCGTCCAGCCGCAGCACCGCGATCTGCGCGCTCGGCACCTGCGCCATGGTGTCGCGGAACCAGCCCTTCAGGAACACCACCCGGTCGTCGAGCAGGTCGAACTTGGCGAAATTCGCCTTGACCCGCTCCAGCGAGACCGAAAGGTCAGCATATTCGTGGAAGTCCGAGCCGGTGTCGGCCGGATAGGTCTCGGGATCGGGCCGCGGCAGCCCTTCGAAGGAATCGCAGACGATCACCCGCCGATCCGTGACGCCATAGGCGTTGAAGACCGCACGGGCCATGATGCAGGCACCGCCGCGCCAGACCCCGGTCTCGACGAAATCGCCCGGCACATGCTCGCCGATCACCGATTCCAGCACCTGCCGCAGGTTGGCCAGGCGCTTCGTCCCGATCATGGTGAAGGCGACGGACGGCCAGTCCAGGCCGTGTTCGCGCAGGTTTGCGTCGAACCCGGTCTGGCCGAGTGCGGGCAGCGGCGCGTCCTCGTAGATCGTGCCGTCCAAGGCGCGGGCCACCAGAGCCAGGTAATGCTCGCGCAGGTTAGCGATGTATTCCAATCTGTCGCCGCCCCCACGGCCCTACGCCCGACGGGCGCGCAAACAACGCCGAACGCCGGCGCTGGCCTCAGGCGCGGGCGTGATCCTTGCGGAACCGGCGTCCGTTCAAGGTGTCGCGCACGGCCTTGAAGGACTTGCTTAGCGCGCTCTTGGGTTTCTGGGAAGTCTTGTAGGACCCCGCGTAGACCGGCTCGAGCCCGCCGGCATCGCTCAGCGCTTCCGGCGGGACGCCGGTATGCGTGAATCCCGTCAGGGCGCTGCCCGCCCGCGCGCGTCGCGTTGCATCGAGAAAGGCATGGCCGTACTTGCGGTCGGGCTCGAGATGACAGCCCTCGGCCCATTCGTTCCAGGCATTGACGAACACCAGCCGGTCGTCCTGTCCGGGGCGTTCGGCGATCGTCCGATCGATCGCCGAGGCGAGCCAGAACTCATAGTTCTCGGGCGTTCCGTTCAGGATCACCGTGCCGATCGGTCCCCGCCGGGCCGAATTGTCCCAGGACGGAAACACGCCGCGGAACACGCTTTCGCCCTCGCGCCGCGGCCGGTTCAGGTACATCTCGGCGACGTCCCGGAAATCGGGGCAATAGCCGAAATAGTCCGCGTGAAACCGCAGATGCGGCGCCAGGTTCTCGGAGACCATGTTGTGCGGCGGAAACTCTACCCCCGAGTCGTAGCCGAACTGCCGATAGTCCCAGTTGGAATGGGTCAAGGCAGCGGCGATGTGAATCTCGCCGAGCCCGACCTCGCGGCAATAGGCGCGCCAGACCTCGGCGCTCTGCTGCGCATCCGGCAAGTGCTGCGGGCGGTAGACGAGAACCAGCGGCGCGCCATTCACCCGGATGTAGCGGCGGTCGCGCAGGTAGGGTTCAAGCGACTTGATGAAGTCGAGGTCGTCATCCGGCAGGTAACGCTGCGCGATCAGCAGTTCGTCCTCCTGCGCGTCCCAGCGGCGGTTCCAGTTCTCGTTGGCCCAGCACAGGCAGAACGGCATGTCGCTGTCCGGGTCGGCCAGCATGTCCTCCAGCGGCCGCTCCAGCAGCCGCTTTCCCGAGAACCAGTAGTAATAATAGCAGAACCCGTCGATCCCGGCGGCCTTCGCCATCTCGATCTGGGCGTGCCGGGTCTCGCGCACCCGAAGGTCGTAGAAGCCGAGATCGGTGGGCAGGTGCGGCTGGTAGTGCCCCTTGAACAGCGGCTGCGACTTGGTGACGTTGGTCCACTCGGTAAAGCCCTTGCCCCACCACGCATCGTTCTCCGGGATCGGATGGAACTGGGTCAGGTAGAAAGCGATCACCCGCACCGAGGCGCGGTCGGACTTGCCGCTGCGTCGGCCGATCGGCAGGGTCGCGTCCGCCGCCTCTGGCGCCGTGGTCGTCGGCCGGGCGTCGCGCGCGGGGTCGACCGGCAGCGTCGCCATCAGGTCGGTCCAGTAGCGGGTGGTGGCGGCATCGGCGGCGGTTACAGGCAGATCGAGCAGGGACAGGGCGCGGTCGGCGCGCTCTTCCGGCACGGCGCGGCTGACCACCTGATAGACATGCGCAAAGCGGTTGCGCTGCAGCGCCGCCTTCACGTCCTCGGGCAGGCGGTTCCAGCGGTGCACGAACTCGGTCATCTCGGGCGTGCGCACGACGAATTCGGCCCGCTCGATGGCCATGCCCTGCGAGCGGTAAAGCTCCTCGACGTTCTTGATGCCGAAGAAGCGCACATGGGTGCGGTCGAGTAGGCCCCACTGGCGGTACTCGAAATCCTCGTCCACCAGATTGCCGAGCACGGCGGCATGGCCCGCATGCGGCAGCGACAGGATCACCGCGCCCCGGTCGTTCAGCAGCGACTTCATCCCGCCGAGGACTGCCCAGGGATCGTAGACATGTTCAAGCACGTCCGCCGCGATCACGTAGTCGAACAGCCCTTCGCGGTCGCGCACGGTTTCGGACCAGCCGGCGTCGTTCAGATCCATCGGAAAGACGCTGCGCGCGAAGGGGCGCAGCTTCTCGATCGCCGAGGGGTCGATCTCCAGCGCCGCCACATCGCAGCCGAGCGTGCCCGACAGGTGGCGCGTGATCGAGCCCGGGCCGGCGCCGATTTCGAGCACCCGCGTCCCCGGCCTGACCATCCTCAGCACCCGGGCGGGAGCGACGTCGCTGTCGAGGTCGATATCGTACTCGTAGGTATGCCGGTCCGAAGCCATGTTCACCTGCACTCCATGCTGCGGGTGCGAATATCACCGAAGACGGGGCGCGCCAAGGGCCGACGCCCCCGGCCCGCCATGCCGGCGGCGAACCTGCGCCGGTCCCGCAGAACCACCGAAACGTCGCGCCCTATTCTGCGGCGCGGGCCGAGGGGTTGTTTGGATGCGTCGTCCAGTTGGCGTAGTCGCCGACGCGCGCGCCGGTGCGCGGATCGACGTCGCCGACCGGCAATTCCACCATGGTGATGCAGTCCTCGACCGGGCAGACGTTGACGCACAGGTTGCAGGCCACGCATTCGGCGTCGATCACCTCGAACACCCGGCCGGGCTTCATCGCGATCGCCTGGTGGCTGGTGTCCTCGCAGGCGGCGTAGCAGCGGCCGCATTTGATGCAGAGATCCTGGTCGATCCGCGCCTTGGTGACGTAGTTGAGGTTCAGATACTGCCAGTCGGTGACGTTCGGCACGGCCCGCCCGACGATCGCCCGAGTGTTGGTCAGGCCCTTTTCGTCCATCCACTGCGACAGGCCCGAGATCATCTCCTGCACGATCTTGAAGCCGTAGGTCATGACGGCGGTGCAGACCTGCACGTTGCCGGCGCCGAGCGCCATGAACTCGGCCGCGTCGCGCCAGGTGGTGATGCCGCCGATGCCGCTGATCGGCAGACCCGCCGTCGCCGGATTGCGGGCGATCTCGGCCACCATGTTGAGCGCGATCGGCTTCACCGCCGGCCCGCAATAGCCGCCATGCGCCCCCTTGCCGTCGATCGTGGGCTCCGGCGCGAAGCTGTCGAGGTTGACCGCGGTGATCGAGTTGAGCGTGTTGATCAGGCTGACCGCATCGGCGCCGCCGCGCATCGCCGCCTCGGCCGGCTTGCGGATGTCGGTGATGTTCGGGGTCAGCTTGACGATGCAGGGCATCCGGCTGTTACTCTTCACCCACCGCGTGACCATCTCGATGTAGTCCGGCACTTGCCCCACGGCCGAGCCCATACCGCGCTCGCTCATGCCGTGCGGACAACCGAAGTTCAGTTCCACCCCGTCGGCGCCAGTGTCTTCGACTGCGGCGAGGATCGCCTTCCACGCCTCCTCGACGCAGGGCACCATCAGGCTCACGACCAGCGCGCGGTCCGGCCAGTCGCGCTTGACCGCCTTGATCTCGCGCAGGTTCACCTCCAGCGGGCGGTCGGTGATCAGCTCGATGTTGTTCAGCCCCAGAAGCCGGCGGTCGGCGCCCCAGATCGCGCCGTAGCGCGGGCCGTTGACGTTGACGATGGGCGGGCCCGCCTCGCCGAGCGTCTTCCAGACCACCCCGCCCCAGCCCGCCTTGAAGGCGCGGCGGACGTTGTAGTCCTTGTCGGTCGGCGGCGCCGAAGCCAGCCAGAACGGGTTGGGGGACCTGATCCCGACGAATTCGCTATGCAGATCGGCCATCGTCTCCTCCTAGGGGCGGGATGCGGGTGGGCACGCGCAGCAGGGCGGCGCCGGTCAGGCGCCGAACAGGAAGTTCCACAGCCAGCCGATGATGATCCCGCCGACCTCGCCGAACTTCGGGATGACATAGGCCCAGCCGGCCGCGCCGACGACATTGTAAAGCTGGAAGCGCCAGAACGGCATCAGCGCGATGCCGCACATCAGGAAGGCCACGGGCCGCAGCGGGCCGAAGAAATGCCCCATCAAGATCGCGAGCGGCCCCCACTTGGCGAAGGTCAGCGTCGCCTGCCGCACCAGGTCCGGATGGTGCCTGAGCGGCCACATCCCGAGGATCCGCTCGCCGTAGATCAGCCCTAGGAACCACGAGAAGGTCGAGCCCAAGACCGCGCCGATCGCCGCGCCAAGGAAGATCGGCAGGAAGCTGAGCTCGCCCGTGGCCACGAAGGCGCCGACCCCGACCAGGATCGCGGTCGAGGGGATCAGGATCGACAGGAAGGCCGTGGTCTCGGCCGCCGCGAACACCAGCGCGATCCAGAACGCCCAGCCGCGATGGGCGCCGACGAAGTCGATCAGGCCGGCGATGACGGAATCCATTCTGCGCCTCGGGGCATGGGTCGGGGCTCCCTAGCCCGGCCGCACCGGCGCTGCAACCGGCCGCGGTCATCGCCGCGCCATCAGCGTGGCGTGGATGTCCTCGGCCGCATCGCGGCCCTCGGCCACCGCGGTCACGGTCAGGTCCTCGCCCCCCGCGGCGCAGTCGCCGCCGGCCCAGACGCCGGGCAGCGACGTGCGCCCCGGACCGGTGACGGCGATCTTGCCGCCCGACAGCG
>Ga0224723_1000185_pt1 | contig 43238 bp, 42 predicted proteins | sample Balambano_FR2_Me_FD_161647 | JGI IMG/M metagenome (GOLD analysis project Ga0224723, IMG submission 161647) | Freshwater sediment microbial communities from Lake Towuti, South Sulawesi, Indonesia - Balambano_FR2_MetaG | ecosystem: Environmental > Aquatic > Freshwater > Lake > Sediment | place... | reverse complement strand
CGCGCGGCTGCGTCCCGCTGAGGTGGTGGTCGGCTTAAATGGGGAATCGTGGTGGACGGCGCGTCCGCGCGACGAGATGGATACCGTGCTTCAGTCAGAAATTCAGGCGCTGCGGCGCGGTCAGGGAATGTAGGGGCGTATTCCCCTGTAGATGCGCCCGCCGCTGAATGTCTTCAGGATCGTTTCTGCTGAGCGATTGGTGATCGCCGCCAGCTCGCGCGGTGACTGCGGCTGGTTGTTGTACTTCAGCAGCACGCGGAAGATGACATCGACGGTGGACGCCTGACTGCTGATAAAATTCGGGTCTTCGGCGGCCTGCTGCATCGCCAGCCGCAGTTCGTCCAGTTGAAAGACCTCACCCGTTTCCGGATCAATATAATCCACCAGGTTATCGCTGACCTGCTGGGTCACCCGGTCGCGCTGATCGGGCCTCAGATGGCTGATCAGATACGTCCGCAAATCCTCGCCAGAACGCTCCCACCACTCATAATCGATGTGGAATTTGGTGTCGAGAGTGGGTTTGACGAGCGCGCTGGGTTTGCTGGGTGCGGACATAAGTGAGTTTTCCTGATGATGCCGACTGGAGGCGATTAATCGTCCGCCAGTTTCCAGTAATGACCGCCGACGTTCTGAAAGTCCGGATTGGCTTCCAGCGTGGCGATGATCGGTCCCGGTGGGCAGCGGCGCAGCACATTAACGGCGCTGTAAATGGTCTTGACGTGGGCGGTTCCCTGTGGAGTCAGCCTGCCAAGCGGCGGGATGACCAAGCGCAGCAGACCGGACAGGGAAGTGCGGCCACGCTGAACCTGTGCCACCAGCGCATCAAGCGACTCCAGGTCGTCAATGCCCAGGATCATGAGGTCATCGTAATCTGCCCCGATTGATCGCTTGTGATTCTCGAACAGAATTTGATCGCCTTTGGCCGCAACCAGACGAATCCACTCGGTGCGTGGGCGATAAGCGTTGAAGTCGATGCGGATGCGGCCCGGTGTCCCGGTCTGGCTGGCCGTCACATAAGCGCCGATCGGGATGCGGTGCTTGCGGTAAAACTCTCCCAGGCCGAACACGTACCGGCCTTTTGGCACGATCCAGCCGTTATATTCGGTGTCGTCCTGGCCGTCCACCAGCGTGATCCAGATATGCTGCGTAACCTGCGCGCCAGGGAAGACCTGCGCCATCTTTGGGTTCAGCGGCAGTGTGCCCGCGCGCCGGTGTGGGTAGATCAGCGTAATCGTCGCTTCTGCAACCGCTTCTGCCTCCAGATCGGAAAGTTCATCTCCGATCTCGGCTTCGATCTGCGTTTCTTCGGCGCTGAGGACGTCGCGTTCATAATCGACCACGCTGTAGCGCAGAGGCGCGGGTGTATCCTTGACCTCCGCCGGTTTGAGGGCGGAAAGATACCACAGCACCTGTCCTCGCGGCCCGACCTCATCGAACCGGCGATCCGCGTTCAGCACATAATTCAGGGAAAAGATTTGCAATTCCACCGGTGCGTCGCCGATCCCGCCGATCTGCTCCAGAATTTCCGGGGTCGTCAGTGGGCCGCCGCCCATGATGTCTAGCACTGCTTCCGCCAGGTTAAGATGGCCGTCGTTGGGCTGAACCAGCAGTTCGCGCGGGAACCACTGCTGCGTGACGGAGATCAGTTCCGGGGCACTGCTGAGTTTGTCCTGAAGAGATGCGGTGAGTGCGTCGCCGGAAACGCGCATTATCTCGTCGACGGACAGCGGTTGCTCACCCATCAGCGGATTGTGACCGTTGGTATCGCCCTGGCTCAGTTTGTGCGGCGTGGCGAGGCTGGCCGCAAATTCACGTGTTTTGCTGCTGTCTGGCTCGAACTGGACGCCGATCACGCTGAAGTCGCCATAATCCGGATTTTGACCTGGGCGCACCTCGACAACACGGGCGGTGGCATATTCCATCTGCGGGAACACCAGTCGCTGGCCCACTTCGTAACTGTGAGATGGATTATAGACCTCGACATCCTTGTAACGTTGTTCGAGGGCGACGGCTTCCTCGGCCAGCACACGTTCAACCAGTGCTGCTGCAAGCTGTGGGGTGGTCAGTGGCGTTTCCCGCTCGACCAGCAGGTTGATCAGATATTCGATTTCGTCCGGCGTAATCTCAAAATTGCTTGACCAGCGGTGGCTCGACATCTGGGCCGGGTATCTCCGAAGTAGGCACGATCCGTAACTGGGGTTATGGGCTGCGGCACGGACCGACGCTGCTGTTAACTGGCAGTCATTTCCATGCAGAATTCTAACTGTTTCTAACCGGCGGTCATTATAGGAGCATCATAATGCGATTGCAAGCGCCGGGTCGATTTAGGCGGCGAGTAATTACTTTTGAGGCTATAAGGTGCGCTGGCGCATCTGGTGCGTCAATGCAAGGTCATAACGGCTTTCCGACAGGCGCGCAGGGCCGTGCGCTCCCCCAAACGACAGTCGGCTCATGCCAGCGTTCACAGGCGGATACACTACTCATGCGCGCAGCGTCATGACCGCGTTGGTGTCTCTTTTTTGGCTGCCACGCGCATACCCTGACGTTCGTGCATTCGGGTTCACCCCTAAGTCATGAACTGGCGTGGGTCAAAAGTGAAATGCACCCGTTGACCTGCCGCTCATTCCTCGATTATACTTAATCCCTGTTTAGCGTAATGTTGAGGGAGCATTCATGTCAACCAAACGGACGTGGCAGCCGAAAATCCGCCGCCGCAAGCGCGTTCACGGGTTTCGCCAGCGGATGCACACACGCGGTGGGCGCGACGTGATCCGCCGCCGCCGGGCGCGCGGTCGTCATCAGTTGACCGTCAAGCCGGAACATGTGAAGAAGGTTAACTGGAAGTCTTAAGAAGCCTCATTGAGAAGGCACAGGCTCAACAGGGCGCAAAGCGAGACATCCTGTAAGAGATGGGCCTTGCAACGGCTTCTCGGAAGGCCCGTGTCCTGGCGATGCAGCGACAATACAGGCTTCACCAGACCAGGGATTTTGAGCGGTTGCGCCAGGAGGGGCATGTCTACCGGCATCCGCTCCTGGTCGTCAATGTCGCGCCGAACCATCTTGCGCATAACCGATACGGATTTATCACCAGCCGGCAACTTGGGAAGGCGGTGGTACGTAACCGTACCAGACGCCTGATGCGTGAGGCGGTGCGGCAGCTGCATCCACACCTCAACTCCGGTTTCGACATGGTATTGATCGCGCGCCCCCGCCTCGCCGGACTGCCCTTTGGCGATGTGTATGAAGCAGTTCAGGAGATGGCAAGGCGGGCGGCGATCCTGGTGGAAAGACAGAACCCGACATGAAGTGGCTTGCTCTTGGGGCCATCCGGCTTTATAAGAAATTCATCTCGCCGCTGCTGCCCTCCGCTTGCATTTATGAACCCACGTGTTCGCAGTACACGTATGAAGCCATTCAGATCCACGGCGTAATCAGGGGGACATGGATGGGGATGAGGCGCATCGCGCGCTGTCATCCTTTCAGCGCGGGCGGCTATGATCCTGTTCCTCCGAAGAAGGTTAAACATTGATGTCCAGACAGCTCTCCACACGTACATTTCTGGGCGGCCTGCTGCTTGTGATCGCCGCCGCATCCGGGTGTGTTGGGGTTCGCACCGGGGTCAGTTGGGCTGATCTGTCCCTGGTAGGGGAGGCGCAGAATATTCTGGTGGCCTACAACGACCGGCTGCTGCTGGTTGATCCTGCGGACGGTGAATTGGTCCAACTGCGAGATGCTGAGGGACGGGTGCGCAACGATGAGGATGGCCGCCCACTGCGCTGGGAACTGAACGGTGATGAAACCGGCTCCCAGTTCTTCTCGGCTCCCATCTTTGTCGCTGACGACGAAGTGCGGGCGGTGGATTACAGCGGGCGCGTCTTTGAGATCAATTTCGACGCGGCGCGCATCGACGATCCGGACTTTTTTGATCTGGAAGGGCAGGTGCTGGCCGATCAACGTCTGGTCGATAATGTGCTGCTGGTCCCGTTTATGGAGCGCGATCTGGTGGCCTATGACCGGGATACGCTGGCCGTGCTGTGGCGTTTTGAGACCGAACGCGGCATCTGGTCGCAGCCGCTGGTGATGGATGATGTGGTGTACTTCACCTCGATGGATCATCACTTTTACGCCGCTGATCTGGAAACGGGTGAGGAAATCTGGCGCGTCGATCTGACGGGCGCGCTGGCCTCGACCCCGCTGTATGACCCGGAAAGTGAGCGGTTTTACGTCGGCAGCTTCAATCGCAGGCTGTTCGCCGTCTCGATGAACGGTCAGATTGTGGACGAGTATCGCAGCGAGGACTGGATCTGGAGTACGCCGGTGCTGGTCGATGATGTGCTTTACTTTACCGACCTCAGTGGTCATGTTTACGCGCTGAACGCCGCTGACTTCTCGCAGGTCTGGAAGGTGCGTCCGTCAGAGGACGGCATCCGCCCCAGCCCGCTGGTTGCTGAGGATACGGTCGTGGTCGCATCACGGGGTGGCCGCATCTACTGGCTGGATCGTGAAACCGGCGCGACACGGACGACAGGCGAGGAAAACGCGCCGCTGGTACGCGCTGTTGGCGAAGAGATATTATCGGATATACTCTTGATCGAACCGAACGAAACCAACGAGTTGTCCGAGCCGCTGGTTATCGTCAGCACCGTCAATAATGGGCGTCTGCTGATCGCTTTCACGCTGGAAAACGGCGTCGAGTTGTGGAGATACCCGCGCTAAAGGCGCGGTAAGGGTGACTGCCGCATGTGGGATCTGATTATCAATCCGTTTTCGACGATCCTGACGGCGCTCTACGCGCTGCTTGGAAATAACATCGTGCTGGCGATCGTGGTCTTCACGATTGCGATCCGCCTGGCGACCTCGCCTCTGCTTTTGCAGCAGCAGCGTTCGACCCGGAAGATGCAGGAACTTCAGCCCAAGCTCACGAAGCTGAAGGAAAAGTACAAGAACGACCGTGAAAAGCTGGCTCAGGAGCAGATGGCGCTTTACCGCGAGGCCGGGATTAACCCACTGGGCGGCTGTCTGCCTCTGCTGGTTCAGCTTCCCATCCTGATCGCGGTCTACCAGGCGATCATCCATGCGCTGGCGGGAACGCCCTTCCAGCTGATTGATCTTTCCGGGCGGCTGCTCCTGCCTGGGCTGGATAATCTCGTCCCGCTGGATAACACCTGGATCGGGATGGATCTCACGCTGCCTCCGACCACCAATCCGGCTTACGCCCTGGCGCTGCCGCTGCTGGTGCTGGTGACGACCTGGCTGCAATCGAAGCTGACGATCCCCGCTGTGCCCAAATCGGCGGACGGCAAACCAGACCCCACCGCGTCGATGACCGCTTCCATGACGACGATCATGCCGTTGATGTTTGGCTTTTTCTCGCTGTCGTTTTCAGTGGGGCTGTCGATCTATTTCGTGGTCAGCAACATCATCGGTATCGTGCAGTATACGCTGATGGGCAAGGCGCAGTGGCGCAGCCTTCTGGGGATGGCTCCCGCGCCGCAGCCTGCCACACAGGTCGTAACCGGCAAGGCGACGCCCGTGGAGACCGAAGCGGCCTCCAAATCTGTCGCCAGCAAGAATGGCGCGTCTCCCCGGACGACCCAGCCGCCTGGCAAAAAGAACAACAAGGCCAGGGCGAAGTAATTATTTAGATGACTCCATATGCCGGGGCGCTCCTCAACGGAAACGTTCCGGCCTGTTTCTTGAAAAGGTCGATTAATGGATACTCAATCAGTTGAAGCGACAGGCGAGAATGTCGAGGCGGCCATTTCCTCCGGCCTCACAAATCTGGGTGTTGGCCCCAGCGATGTGATTGTAGAAGTGCTGGAGGAGGGCAGCCGGGGCATTTTTGGCATTGGCGCAAAACCCGCTCGTGTGCGGTTGAAGCTGCTGCGCCCACCGGCCCCGCCGCCGCCCGCTGCACCCCCGCCCTCAACGACGAGAAAAGACATCGACGTTGAGGACGACGAGTACGAATATGAATTCTTCGCCAGCGATGCCCCGCTCAGTGAGGCGGTGGGTGAAGATGGCACCGTAGGCCGCGAGGTGCTGGCCGAACTGCTCCATCATATGGAAATTCGCGCCGAGATTATCATCCGCCGTGCGGAACCCGGTCAGCCGGGGGAGAGCACACCCTGGCTGCTCGATGTAAACGGCCCCAACGTCAACGGCCTGATCGGACGGCGCGGAGAGACGCTGGCTTCGCTGCAATACATCACCCGGTTGATCGTCAGTCGTAAACTTCAGCGACGCGCCAATATCATCGTCGATGTCGGCGGCTACAAATCGCGCCGATCTCAGCGGCTGCGAGAGCTGGCGCTGCGTATGGCCGACCAGGCCATCCAGCAGGCACGCACCGTGTCTCTGGAGCCGATGCCGCCCAACGAACGGCGCATCGTTCATTTGACTCTGCGCAACCGGACGGATGTTTACACCAAAAGCACTGGCGAAGGCGATGCCCGCAAAGTGACCATCGTCCCCAAATGATGGCGCGGGCACTGCGATGACAATCCATCCTGTCGACTACCTGCTGATCGGTCATATGACCGCCGATCTTACCGCTTCCGGGCGGGAGATCGGTGGCACGGTTTCCTACGCTGCCGGGACTGCCGCCGCGTTTCAGCGTCGCGTTGGCGTTCTGACAAGCGCGGCTCCCGAAGACCCGCTGCTGGGTATTCTCAGGCAGTTTGCGGATGTCGTTGTGCATTCCGCCGGGCACACCACCACCTTTGAAAATATCTATCAGCCGCAGGGCCGGGTGCAGTTCATTCGCGCCACCGCCGAGCCGCTGCGACCGGATTTAATCCCGGCGGCCTGGGTCAATGCGCCGCTGGTTCATTTTGCCCCGATCGCCGACGAACTGAATACCGCCGTTGTCGAGCGCTTCCCGAATTCAACCCGTTTGCTGACCTTGCAGGGCTGGCTGAGGCGGTCTGATGACGATGGCCGTGTGCGTTTCCGGCGCTGGTTTGATGAGGACGTACTCCACGCTGTGGATTTCGTGATCTTCAGCGAGGAGGATATCGCGGAAGCGCCGGAACTGGAACATCAGATCGCCCGCGTCGCCCGCTGCCTGATCGTTACCCGCGCTGAACGCGGCGGCACAATTTATGTGGATGGTCGCGCCAGCAGTTATCGGGCGATTCCGGCTGAGGTCACGCATCCGACCGGGGCTGGAGATATATTCGCCGCGTCCCTGTTATGTGCGCTGTCGGCAATGAACTTTAAGCTGGATCAGGCCGTGTGCGTGGCGGCAGATCTGGCGTCCCGATCCGTGACGCGCTCTGGGCTTGCCAGTGTGCCGACGTGGGACGAGGTGCAGCACGCGCTGAAACATTATGAGGGAGCATGACCGACCGAATTCTGTATAACGGCAATATCGTGACGCTGGATTCCGCTGCGCGCCGTGTGTCTGCGGTGGCGATCGTCGGTGAGCGGATCATCGCCGCCGGAAGCGATGACGACATTCTGACCCTGGCGCATCATGGGACGATCAAGGAAAACCTGGAGCAGCAGACGGTGATCCCAGGTCTTACAGACGCGCACCTTCACTGGCAGTGGACGGCGCGGGCGCTGCAAGAGGTCGATGTCTTCGAGGTTCCGAACAAACAGGTCGCGCTGGAACGGGTCGCGGAACGCGCTGCGCAGACACCCGTGGGCGAGTGGGTGACGGGCCACGGCTGGTCGCAGTCGATGTGGCCCGATGGCGCGTTTCCGACCGCCGCTGATCTTGATCGGGTCGCGCCCGATCACCCGGTTTATCTGCGCGCCAAGAGTGGGCACGCGGTGTGGGTTAACACGCGCGCTCTGCAAGCCGCCGGTATCACCGCCGAAACCCCCGATCCTGATGGGGGCCAGTTCAGCCGCGATGAGTCCGGCGCTCCTACTGGCATCCTGTTTGAAACGGCGATCGACGCAGTGGCGCGGCATGTGCCTATCGCGTCGGTCGATCAGCTTGCCGATCAGATGGCTTCTGCCCAAACGCTCGCGCTGGCTTCTGGGCTGACCGGCTTTCACGATTTCGACGGCCCGGACTGCTTGCGCGCGCTGCAAATCCTGCGCGAACGCGGAGAATTGTCACTGCGTGTGGTAAAAAATATCAACAAGGAGTGGATCGCCCACGCCCATGCGCTGGGCATTCGCTGGGGCTTCGGCGATGACTGGCTGCGGGTCGGGGCGCTGAAAATTTTTGCGGATGGCGCGCTTGGCCCGCGCACCGCGCTGATGCTTGATCCTTACGAGAATGAGCCGGATAATCGCGGGATTGCCGTGAGCGACTATGAGGAAATGGTCGATCTGGTGACGCGCGCGACCGCCGCTGGACTGCCGTCCACCATCCACGCGATTGGCGATGCGGCTGTGCGCCGGGTGCTGGATGTGTATCAGGTCGCGCGCGAGGAAGAAGTGCGTCTGCGCATCCCGCGTCGGAGCCGTCGCCACCGCATTGAACATGTGCAGATCATCCATCCTGATGATCACCACCGGCTGGCGGAACTGGACATCATCGCCTCCATGCAGCCGATTCACGCCGTATCTGATTATGAGATGGCGGATCGTTACTGGGGAACACGCAGCCAGTGGGCCTATAACGCCCGGCTTCAGATCGATCAGGGTGTCCAGGTCGCGTTCGGCTCCGACTCGCCGATTGATCCGTTCGCGCCGCTGGGCGGAATCCACGCCGCTGTCACCCGCCGCCGCGCGGATGGATCGCCGGGGCCGGATGGCTGGTATCCTGATGCGCGTCTGACAATTGAAGAAGCCCTGCGCGGTTTCACGATCGGCCCGGCCTACGCTGCCGGATTGGAAGATCGCTTGGGACGCCTGGGACGTGGCTGCCTCGCCGATCTGGTGGTGCTGGATCGTGACCTGATGAGCATTCCCGCCGATGAAATTCTGGATGTGGCGGTCGTGGCGACGATGGTCGGGGGCCAGTGGCGTCATGGCGGCGTCTGAATGTTGATATAAAGTATAGGGCTGCGCCTTGTGCAGAAACCTCGTTGGTAACAAGTATTCAGGAGTAAAAATCTCAATGGCTGATCGTCCCGGAATGAGGGTGGGTGACAACGAACATCATGTGCAGAACGACATGCTCCAGGTGGGGCAGTCCGCGCCCGATTTTCTGCTGCTGACGACGCGGATGCAGCCGCGATTGCTAGGGGATTATGGGGATAAAGTAAAGATCATTAGCTGTGTGCCCTCGGTGGATACCAGTGTGTGTTCTGCGCAGACGCGGCGCTTTAACCAGGAGGCGGCATCACTCGGCGATCCGATCGTTGTCCTCACGGTCAGCGCCGATCTGCCGTTCGCGCTGCGCCGTTACTGCGAAAACGAAGGCATAGACCGCACCGAGACGTTATCGACCTATCGTGATATGAAATTTGCCGATGATTACGGCGTCCATGATACCGACTGGCGGGTGTGCCAGCGCGCTCTTTTTGTGCTTGATCGGAACAACGTCGTCCAGTTCGCCGAATATGTGCCCGTGATCGGCAGCGAAGTCAATTTTGACGCTGCGCTTGCCAAAGCGCGCGAACTTATCTAGGAGACCATCATGACCGATGTGCGTTTGCAGCGCCTGGCCGATGTGCTGGTGCAGTATTCTGTCGAAGTCAAACGTGGCGATTGGGTGCATCTGGGCGGCGATGCGTCCGGGCTGCCCGCGCTGCGTGCTTTGTACCAATCTGTGGTGCGCGCGGGAGCCAATCCAACCATCTCGATCAGCGATGAATTTATGGGCCGAACCCTGCTGCGCGAAGGCAGCGAGGATCAACTGGCGTGGGTCAGCCCGTTAGAAACGCTGCTGACTGATCAGGTCGATGCCACGATTCGGCTTATAGCGAGCAACAACACCCGTGCCATGACCAGTATCGACCCGAAGCGCCAGCAGCACATGCAGCTTGCGCGCGGGCCAATCATGGAGACGATTATGCGCCGTTCTGCTGAGGGCGCGCTCAATTGGGTGCTGACCCTGTACCCCACTGAGGCCGGCGCCCAGGAAGCCAATATGAGCCTGGAAGAGTACGCCGATTTCGTCTACAGCGCGACCTTCTGCGACCGCGAAGACCCGGTGGCGGAGTGGCGCAAGGTTTCTGAAATGCAGCAGCAGAAAGTAGACTGGCTGAAGGGCAAAAAACACGTCCGCCTTCAGGGGCCAAATATCGATCTCGAACTGTCGATCGCAGACCGGGTCTTCCTGAACGCCGATGGCCGCCGCAATATGCCCGATGGCGAAATCTTCACAGGGCCGGTCGAAAACTCGGCCAACGGGTGGGTGCGCTTTACGTATCCCTCGATCGTCAATGGCAAGGCGGTCAGCGGCATCGAACTCAGGTTTTCCGAAGGCAAAGTGATCGAAGCCAGGGCTGAACAGAACGATGATCTGCTCCAGTCACAGTTGAACGCCGATGAAGGCGCGCGCTATCTGGGCGAATTCGCCATCGGCACGAACTTCGGCATCAACCGCTTCACCGGCAACATCCTGTTCGACGAAAAGATCGGCGGCACGGTACATATGGCAGTGGGGCGCAGCTACCCGGAAACCGGCGGCGTGAACCGCAGCGTCATTCACTGGGATATGATCTGCGACATGCGCACGGACAGCGAAATCCACGTTGATTCTGAACTGTTTTACAAAAACGGTCAGTTCATCGTCTGAAAGTGTCTTATCAGATCTGCTGAACCGCCCGCGCACTAACCCGGGGCGCGGGCCTTTTTTCCTCACAGGAGCGCGTCAATGAGCGATGTACGGATGCTGCGGCTGGCCGACGTGCTGGTCAATTATTCCACGCAGGTTCAGAAGGGCGAATGGGTCGGCATTCTGGGCGATGTGTCCGCGCTGCCGCTGCTGCGCGAGGTCTACCGAACGGTGCTGTGCGCGGGTGGCAACCCAACTTTGTTCATCAGCGACGAGACCATGAACCGCATCTTCGCCCGTGAAGCCAGCGAGGAGCAGATCAACTGGCTTGATCCCACGCAGACGCTCTATATCGATCAGGCTGATGTCTTTATCCGCGTCGGTTCCAGCACCAACACCCGCGCCATGACTGGCATCGACGCCCGGCGGGTGCAGGCCATCAACGTGGCCCGCCGTCCCTGGCTGGATCGCCGGCTGACCCGTGCAGCCGAAGGAAAGTTCAAATGGGTGGGAACGTGGCTTCCTACCGATGCTTCTGCTCAGGAAGCCAATATGAGCCTGGAGGAATATGCCGATTTTGTCTACGGCGCGACCTTCTGCGACCACGACGACCCGGTAGCCCAATGGCTTAAAATTTCTGAAATGCAGCAGCACAAGGTCGATTGGCTGGCCGGAAAACGTGACGTGAAGCTGCGCGGGCCGCAGGTCGATCTGTCACTTTCCATCGAAGGGCGCACCTTCATCAACAGCGATGGCAAACATAACATGCCCAGCGGTGAAATCTTTACCGGGCCGGTGGAAGAGTCCGTCAACGGGTGGGTTCGTTTCAGCTATCCGTCCATTGTCGGCGGGCGCGCGGTCAGCGGCATCGAACTGCATTTTCACGATGGCAAAGTCATAGACGCAAAGGCAGAGCAGAACCAGGATTTGCTCTACGCGCAGTTGGATACCGACGCGGGGTCGCGCTACCTGGGCGAATTCGCCATCGGCACAAATTTCGGCATCAACCGCTTCACCGGCAATATCCTGTTCGACGAAAAGATCGGCGGGACGATCCACTGCGCGATCGGTATGGGCTATCCTGAGACCGGCAGCCTTAATCGCAGCGCTGTACACTGGGATATGATCTGCGACATGCGCACGGACAGCGAGATTTGGGTGGATGGGGAACTGCTCTACCGGGACGGGGCTTTCACAGTTTAGGGGCTTATGCGTGAGGGAGTCGTGAAGACTCCCCCGCCGCCGATCCGATCAGGCTTCAGCCTGGCGCGGGCTGCCTGCGAACGGGATGTAACGGCGCACACGCGCTTCCATCGGTTGCCACACCGAGCGTTCGCCCGTGCCCAGCAGCATGATGCCGATGCAGCAGATCAGCACGATGGTGTTATTGTCATTACGACCCGCCGTTGCCATCGCCACCAGCATTTCGATGCCGAGGATCAGCGCCATCCAGCGCCCGCCGATCCCGAAGATAAACGACAGCACGGCGGCGATCTCCACAATGCCGACAAACAGCACCGTCGCTTCGGGGATCGGGAAACCAAGATTGTCGAAGAATCCTGTCATCACGCTGTGATTGGTAAACTTTTGCAGCGCAGGATCGTAAACGATGTACGCGGCAATCGTGCAGAGCAGATAGGGCAGTCGCTTGATGAATACGTCCACCAGCGTTTTCATAATCGATGCTCACTTTCTTGTGAAAAACGCAGCAAACCCATCCTTCTCATTGTAAATCAGTATTCTGAATTTTCAAAATATGCTAAACATTAGGGGTTGATAAATCATGGGAGCCAAGTGAGGCCCCATGATGAGGGTTGATCAGGCGTTGTCGGTGTCGATCGCGGTGTGGGTCAGCTCGTACACATCGCCGATCGTCGCCCCGCGCGACCGGGCGATGCGTTCATAACGTTTCTGAAACTGCATCGTGGCATAGGTGGTGAACGAGTCGAGGTTAAGCCCGAACGGAATCGGATCGTAGCAGGCGAATGCCTCAGTCACGACGCCCAGCGCGGGAACGAGCAGGGTGTTCATGGTCGTTTCCGCCGTCTCCCAAAGATCAGGATGTTCCGCGACCAGCCGGGAGATCAGGTAAATGCCATACGCGATGTGGCGCGACTCGTCCTGTTTGAGCAGATCGATCCCCTTCATCGTCCCCGGCATCAGTTGATTATCGCGCAGAGCGGTGTAGTAGCTGTAATAACCCGTCTCGGCCAGCACCCCTTCGACGATCATGTTGTATGTCACCGACGCGATCACCTGGGCCTCTGGCGACGGATCAACCGCCAGGCGATCCAGCGCGGCGGGCAGCGCTTCGTAAATCAGCGTCCTGTAGCTGCCCAGGTGATAGTGCGACAAATCGCCAGGATTACCCGCCACTTCCACCAGGAAGCGGTTGAAAAAGTCGGTATGTTTTGCTTCTTCCCATAAAAATGTCGTCAGGAATAACTCTTCTTCGACCCGGCCCTCACGCGCTACCGTCATGATCAGCGGCAGCAGATCGAGCGTCACGGCCTCTTCGCCCGCCTGGAACAGCGCGGTCAGGCGCAGGATGATGTCGCGTTCGTCATGGCTCAGGCGCTGCCAGTCCGCTTTGTCCTGCGTCAGATCCAGGTCGGATGGATTCCACACACCATAACGTTTGGCTTTTTCAAACAGCTTCATGGGCGGCGACGTGCGATCCAGCCCGCGTGTGGTGGTCGCAAAGTGCTGATGTGGCGTGGAGATCATGTTCAAATTCCTCTCGATTCGCATCTTGTCCCCTGATTATAGCTGTGGCTATGGCAGCTTTCACACATCCGCGACGATGACTCGGCATCGAATCTCTCGAAAAAGTGTGCTACAATATGAACCCGCAGACGAACTGACGTTCCAAAAAGGAGCCGCAATGCCGTTTGAGCTGGTCTCCGAGTTCAGGCCCACAGGTGATCAACCGCGCGCCATCGAACAGTTGGTGGACGGGGTGCTGAAGGGCCATCGCCACCAGACCCTGCTGGGTGCGACCGGCACGGGCAAGACCTTTACGATCGCCCATGCGGTGCAGCATCTTCAGCGCCCGACGCTGGTGCTGGCGCACAACAAGACGCTGGCCGCGCAGCTTTACGCAGAATTCAAGGACTTCTTCCCTCGCAACGCCGTGGAATACTACGTCAGCTATTATGACTATTATCAGCCGGAAGCTTATGTGCCGCGCCATGACCTGCATATCGAGAAGCAGACGCAGATCAACGAACATATCGAACGGCTGCGGATCGCGTCCAAAGCATCGCTGCTGTCGCGCCGCGATGTGCTGATCGTCGCTTCTGTCTCATGCATCTACGGCACGGGCGACCCGGAAACGTGGGGTAAGGTCGTATTTGAAGTTCGGGTAGGCGATACGCACCGGCGCGACACCCTGCTGCGTCGTCTGGTTCAGCAGCAGTACACCCGCAATGACATGGACTTTGCGCCGGGGACGTTCCGCGTGCGCGGCGATACGCTGGAGATTTACCCGATCTACGAAGATGCCGCCTACCGGGTGTCGATGTTCGGCGATGATGTCGAACGCATCACGCGCTTTGACCCGCTGACAGGTGAACTGCTGGCCGATCAGCCGGTGGTGGTGATCTTCCCGGCCACGCAGTACGTCGCCGACCAGGACAAGCTCAAGGCCGCGCTGCGTGATATTGAGGCCGAGCTTGAAGAACAGGTCGCCTACTTCAAGCGTGAGGGCAAACTGGTCGAGGCGCAGCGCCTGGAACAGCGCACCCGCTTTGATCTGGAAATGATCCGCGAAGTCGGGTTTGCCAGCGGCATTGAGAATTATTCGCGCCATCTGGAACAGCGCGCCCCCGGCACACCGCCCCATACGCTGCTCGATTACTACCCGGACGACTATCTGCTGGTGATCGATGAAAGCCACATGACGATCCCGCAGGTGCGCGGTATGTACAACGGCGACCGCGCCCGGAAGGAAACGCTGATCGAGTATGGCTTCCGCCTGCCGAGTGCGCTCGATAACCGCCCGCTGAAGTTCGACGAGTTTGAAGATCGCATGGGCCAAACGATCTACACCACGGCAACCCCGGCGGACTATGAAAAGAAGGTCAGCCAGGCCGTCGTGCAGCAGATCATCCGCCCGACCGGCATCCTCGATCCGCTGGTGTTCGTCCGCCCGGTTGCCGGACAGATCGATGATCTGCTCCAGGAAGTAGCCGCGCGGGTGAAAAAGGGGCAGCGCGCGCTGATCACGACGCTCACCCAGCGCATGTCGGAAGAACTGGCCGGGTATCTGAACGAGATCGGCATCAAGTCTCACTACCTGCACGCGGAGATCGAGACGCTGGAACGGGTCGAGATTCTGCGCGATCTGCGCCTGGGCGTGTATGACGCTGTGGTCGGCGTGAATCTGCTGCGTGAGGGGATCGATCTGCCCGAAGTGTCGCTGGTGGCGATTCTGGACGCGGACAAAGAGGGCTTCCTGCGCTCCGAATCGGCCCTCATCCAGATCATCGGTCGCGCAGCCCGGCATATCGAAGGCAAGGTGCTGCTGTACGCCAACACCATGACCGATTCGATGAAGCGCGCCATCGACGAGACGGAACGCCGTCGTCGTGTTCAGGACGACTATAACCGCCTGCACAACATCACCCCAGCCAGCATCGTCAAGCAGGTGCACGATCTGACCGACCGGATTCGGATGCAGGTCGACAGCGCGCCGGAAACCGCGCATGGCGATCTCGACCTGGCGGGTGTCTCCCCGGCGGATTTGCACAAAATGATCAAGGAACTGGAAAAGGAAATGAAGAAAGCGGCGCAGTCGCTGGAGTTTGAGAAAGCGGCGGCGCTGCGCGATCAGTTGTTCGAGATGCGCGGCGCGCTGGCCGAAAAGGACACCGACGGCTCACTGATTGTGGGCTGAATTCGGGCGACGTTCGATTTTATGCCGGGGCGGCCACGGGTCGCCCTTTACGATCCCCGTTCGGGCGCTTCATCGCGCGGGCGCAGCAGCACATAATCAAACCCGTTCATCAGAATTGTCTCGACCGGTTCGTAATACGTGTCGATGGCGATGTTGACCGTCGGCGGGTAAAAGCGCGCGCGCAGGATGATCAGCCCGAACTCCTGCCGCTCCAGCATGGCGACCAGTCCGCTGCTGTCAACTTGACCGACCTGATCCAGAATGTACAGCACGACGGGATTGGTGATCACCTCGCGCCCGGTCAGCAGGCTAAAGGCGGCTTCTTCGCTCAAAATGGGTACATCGTCGGGGATCGCGCGCACCCGGTCGAGGATCAATTCACCGCCGGAGCGGTCGGCGCGGGTCGTCAGATGGCCGATGTCGGCATAGCCGCCCGTTACACGCCCGGCGGAATCATAAAATCCGTTGATCGCGTTCGGCGTCAGGTCCAGCACGTCGGCAATCGTCCCGAAGACCGGCCCGGTCGTCGGCATATGCAGCACCGATCGCGCGTAGCCCAGATACAGCAGCGGCACAAGGATCAGCCCCGCCATGCGGATCGGCCTGGCATAGCGGCGCAGCGGGTCGATCAACGCGCGGCTGTAGACATTGGGCTGAAACGTCCACGTCCGATTCAGCGTGCGCGCCGCGAAAATGCCGCTCAGAACACAGACCGCTGCGATCGATGTGGCGTAATAACTGTCACCCGCGCCCCATGTCCCGGCGCTGATCGCGTTCAGCGCGGCGTTGACTGGCAGCCACAGGCTGTAGATCGACAGCCGGTCGAAGTACAGTTCGTAAACGATCACGGCCAGCGCGGGGATCAGCAGGAAGCCGTGCAGATTGAACCACTGCCGCAGCAGACCGATCGCCTGCGCCGGGTCGAAGTCCTTTACGTTGGCGACGATGGTCTGCGTCCACCAGTGGCCGTCGGTGGCCCAGGTCAGCCACACGAAGATCGCAGCGCCCACGGCAGCAAAACCCGCGCCCCAGATAATCGCCCGGCGCGGCTGGCGTATAAATAAAAAGAGCAGCGCCGCGATCGCGCTAAAGGCTGCCAGCTGCTTGGTATAACCGGCCAGGATCAGCAGCGCCATGCCCAGCGCCAACTGTCGCCGCCGCCGCTGCTGATCGGCGATCTCATTGACGTGCGCCAGGACGACGATTGCCAGCGTCTCGAACAGGATCATCGGGATGTGCTGGCGGAACAGCGGGCCGATGTGATAGACGATGTTGGACGACAGAAAGGCCATGCCCGCCACCAGCGCGATCCACCGGTGCTTGCTTTCCCGGTTGACCGCATAAGCGATCGCGGCTGCTGTGATCAGCGTGGTGATGAAGCTGAACAGCCGACCATACCAGTATTCCGGCCCGAACACCCACGCGAACGGGATCAACAGCACATGATAGACGGGCGGGTAAATGCTGCCGTAAAATGGGTAGGCCTCGATGTCCTGATACGGCCAGCGCCCCTCGCTGAGCATCAGCACATCGACCAGTTCAAAGCCTTCACCCTGATCATAATCGAACGGGAAACCGATCAGGTTGATCGCGTAGACGAAATAGACGCCAACATAAAATGCCAGCACAACCGCAGCGATCAGCAGCAGTGCGCCGGAAAGCCGCTCTACAATGACCTCGGCTCCTCGTCCTGAGGCGCGGGCGCTTACACGTGGGGAAGGCTGCTCTAGGGATGTCGAAGTCATAAATGCATCACGCGGGGTCATCTTTGAGCGGGATCAGCGTCAGCCCGATCAGCGCGATGAGGGCGGCTAATGCGAGCGCGATCCGCTGCGCCGGGCCGATCCCGCCCTCACGCCCGGCATCGATCAGATCGATGCTGAGGACGCCGGCGAATGCCAGCAGGCCGACCGCCAGCAGCAGCAGGCCGAGTTGTCTCTTGGTAATGGTGAAGTCGTTGCGAAACATGGCGGCAGTATAGCATCCGGCGCGGCGCGCGGCGAGAGTTTCTACCTGTCTATTTTCATCGGCGTGGCGGCATGTTATCCTTGCACGCCAAGCGCAAAATTTCACCAATAACATCTCGCAGGAGAACAGGCCCATGTTGAAGACGCACACCTGTGGCGAATTGAGGGAATCGCACGCCGGTCAAACGATAACGCTGGCCGGTTGGGTCAATCGCCGCCGCGATCAGGGTGGGTTGATCTTCATCGATTTGCGCGATCGCTGGGGCATCACCCAGGTCGTGATCGATCAGAGCCAGTCGCCGGAGGCCCACGCCGCCGCCAGCGAGGCCCGCAGCGAATTTGTGCTGCAAGTCGAAGGCACGGTGCGCGTCCGCCCGGAAGGCACGGTCAACCCGGAACTGGAGACCGGCACGATCGAGGTCGATGGGCGCACGTTGAAAATACTCAACCGCTCCAAGACACCGCCCTTTTACATCTACGAAAATGACGAGCCGATCGACGAGTACCGCCGGATGCAGTATCGTTATCTCGACCTGCGCCGCCCATCGATGCAGCACAACCTGATCACCCGTCACCGGATTGTGAAATTTATCCGCGATGATCTGGACGAACGCGGTTTCGTCGAGATTGAAACGCCGATCCTCTTCAAGACCACGCCGGAGGGCGCGCGCGATTTTCTTGTCCCCAGCCGTTTGCAGCCCGGTAAATTTTATGCGCTGCCACAAAGCCCGCAGCAGTTAAAGCAGCTCCTGATGGTGGCCGGTTATGAACGTTACTTTCAGATCGCCCGCTGCTTCCGTGATGAAGACCTGCGCGGCGAACGTCAGCCGGAGTTCACGCAGCTTGACCTGGAGATGAGTTTTGTCGAGCGCGAGGATGTGATACAGCTTAATGAGGGCCTGGCAACACGCCTGGTCGAGCAGATCGCGCCCCATAAGCGTCTGCTGTCTAAGCCCTTCCGCCGCCTGACCTATACCGAGGCGATGGAAAAATATGGATCAGACAAACCCGATCTGCGCTATGACCTGGAAGCGGTGGACATCAGCGATCTGGCCGGGAAAAGCGGCTTCAGTGTGTTCGTCAATAACGTCGCCAGCGGGCTGACCGTCAGGGCAATCTGCGCGCCGGGGCTGGCGCGGGATCGCAAGGAAACCGACAAGGCCATGAGCGGCGAGGGACTCAAACGTGTGGCAAAGGAGTTGGAAGACCTGACCAAAGCGGAAGGCGGTCGCGGCCTGGCGTGGATGGCGCTGCCGCTGGAAGAAGAGGGCGAGGTCAAAGGGCCGATCGGCAAGTTCTTCACCATTGAGCAGAAGCTCGAATTATTCGAGCGAACCAACGCCGGGCCGGGCGATATGATCCTGTTCATCTCCGATAAGCGCGAGGTGGTGTGCAAAGTGGTCGATGCGCTGCGCCGTCATCTGGCCGCTGCGCTTGATCTGGCCGATCCCGATGTGCTGGCCTTTGCCTGGGTGATCGATTTCCCGATGTTTTACTGGGACGCGGAAAACAAGCGTTGGGACCCGTCTCAGCACCTGTTCACGTCACCCATGCCGGAAGACATCCCGATGCTGGAAACCGATCCGGGCGGGGTGCGCGGCACGCAGTACGATATGATCTGCAACGGCTACGAGGTGGCGGGCGGCAGCATCCGCATTCATCAGCGCGAACTTCAGGAACGCATTTTCCCGCTGATCGGCATGACGATGGAGCGCGCGAAGGAACAGTTCGGCCATATGCTGGAGGCATTTGAATATGGCACGCCGCCGCATGGGGGAATTGCCTGGGGCATTGACCGGCTGGCGATGCTGTTTGCGGGCGCGCCCAACATCCGCGAGGTGATCGCTTTCCCCAAAACGCAGACCGGTTCCGATGTGATGGCCCACGCCCCATCAGAAGCGGAAGAGGCGCAGTTGGCGGAACTTTATATCCGCGTGATCGAAACCGAGCCGGAACAAAGCGGAAAGTAAACGCCGCGACAAGGCGCGCCGCCTCAGACCTCGTAATTTACAGGGGGACATGGACTTGTCCCCCTTGAGGGTTGAGGTTATTTCTCGCCGCGCGCTGGCCCCAGCAGCAAATTCTGAACCAGGCCGCCCAGCGCGCCGCCGCCAAAAATGCCGACAAAATAAGGCAGCACATAATCAAGGTTGCCAGCCACCAGCGCCGGCCCCAGCGTGCGCGCCGGGTTGAGTGACGCGCCGGTGTATGGCCCGCCCGCCAGGATGCACGCCGCCAGCGTCAGGCCGATTGCCACGCCGGATAAGCCGCCTGCGCGCCCGAACACACCGGCCTGGAAGATCGCGCTGACCAGGATAAACGTCAGCACCGCCTCAAATAACGCCGCGATCCACACGTCGTCGTTGGTGTAAAGCCCGCGCGTCTCGCCCAGCGCCTCCGTGCCTTCCTGGATAAACCCGATCAGCGCCGCCGCCAGAATCGCCCCGGCAAACTGCGCCGCGATAAAAGCCGTCGCGCGGATCGGGTTGATCTTAGCGTTGATCAGCAGCGCCACCGTCACCGCCGGGTTGAACTGTGCGCCCGATAAGCCGCCGTAGGTGTAAATCAGCCCGACCAGCACCAGGCCGTGCGCAAGGGCAGGCAGCAGCGCCGTCGTCTCACCGGCGTTGTTGATCACGGCATAACACCCGATAAAGACCAGCACGAACGTCCCGATCAATTCTGCCAGCGTATCTCGAAACAGCGTGACCATGTGTCCTCTACTTTCCGAAGTCATGCAAGAATGCGCCACGTGATTATAGCCTGCACCGCTGTGTTGGGGCGGGCCGCAGGCAGTTCAAGTTAGGGTTTACACCGCTTTGCGGGTCTGATATAACTTGCAGCAACCTGCTGTGCGCGTGATGATGCGATGCGTTTGAGCCAACACCCCATGAACGGGACGTCAGCAGTTCGGTGTTGAGAGTGATAGGCCCGCGCTGGCTAAGACTCGATTCGCCGGGAAGACATCCCACCTGCGAAAGCAGGTTCATAACCAGAGTTTCACACGGTATGGCGGGTCCCCTGCAAATAAAAAGAGCATTCCGCACGGAATGCTCTTCGCATTTAAGCCGGCGCTGACCTATTCGGAATAATTCGGCCCGAAGACCTGCACCATCAGATCACCCAGGCGTGCGCGGTTCGGGATCAGCACATCGGCGCCCTGTGGCGTGCGCCAGCTTGTGAGATAGGTGTAATCGATCACGCCGCTGATGAGGTTTTCCTGCGGGATGTCTTTAACATACAGCGCCAGTTCGATCATCTGATCGAGCGAAAGGCCGGTGTACACGTTATCGCTCCAGGCGTTCAGCAGGCTCGGAGCCTGGAAGATCAACTGCGGCAGCATCTCCAGGTTCAGGATGCGGTCGCGGATCGCGTAGATCACCTGCTGCTGGCGTTCGGCGCGTTCGATATCGCTGTCGCCGTGTCGGGTACGGGCGAAGCGCAGCGCATCGTAACCATTGAGATGATGCGACCCCGCCGGCAGATAGAACGGATCATAGCCGTAATTCAGATCGGGGAAGCGTCGGTCGTTAATCGTATAGTCAATCGTCACGTCGATCCCGCCGATCGCGTCCACCAGCTCGATCACTGCGTTGAAGTCCACGGCCAGATAAGCGTGCACGCGGATGCCGAGGTTGTACTGGACGGTCTGCATCGTCAGCGTCGGCCCCATGCCGCTCTGCCGCACCTCGCCCAGCACCATCGCAGAATTGATGCGCTGAAGCTCATAATAACCCGGCACTTCGACAAACAGGTCACGCGGGATGCTCAGGATGCCGATTCGCGCGGTGGCCGGATCGATGCTGATCACCATCATTGTGTCGGTGCGATAGGCCAAACCCTCTTCACCGGGGCGTCGATCCAGACCCATCGCCAGCACCGTGAAGCGACCGTCGCCATCCCACGGCTCCAGCACAATGCTGCGACCGTCATCCAGCGTAAAGGTTTGCCCGGCCGCCAGCGCGCTCCCTTCGACGCGGAAGTTGGCCGGGGTCGGCAGCATCGCCAGATCAGAAGTGGCGGTGGGCAGGATCGCCGGCGCAGCGCGCGACGTGCGCAGCATCAGGAAAACGCTCATGCTGGCGATCACCACCACACCGAAGATGGCCGCCGCGATGATCACCAGTGACCATTCGCTCGCAGTGCTGCGACCCTTCACCCGGCGCTGACGCATCCGCGCCCGTGCTGCGGACTCACGGTACATGGGTGGCGGTGCAATGCGTGAGGCCGGCGGCGTGCTGGACGCCTGCGGCTTGAGATCGGTGCGCGGGAAATAAGCCTGTGGCGCGCTGCTGGGCGCGGGGGTGACTGGGGCGGCGCTTTTCCACGTCGGCGGCGCGGGTGTCCGGGGTTCTGGCGCATCCGGGGCCAGACTGCTGATCAGCGTGCGATCCAAATCTTGATCCTGATCGAGTTCTTCGTGCATAGTCGTTGTTGTTGACCGTTTGCGTTAAAGTTGTTTCTAACAACCTTTGAACAGTATAGGGTTGGCCTGATGTTGCGTCAATGGCACTTGAGCGTCGATCCCCCAACGATCGGCGCACGGAATATGGCGACCGACGAGGCGATTCTGACCGCCGTCTCACAGCATAATGTCGCGCCAACGCTGCGCCTTTACAGATGGACGCCGCCGTGTTTGTCGCTCGGTTATGGTCAGCCGTCCGCCGATGTCGATCCCGATCGGCTGGCCGAACGCGGCTGGCACTGGGTAAGGCGCATCACTGGCGGTCGTTCGATCCTGCATACCGATGAACTGACCTACAGCCTTTCGCTCCCGATGAATGATCCGCTGGCGGCAGGCGGCATCGTGGAGAGCTACCGGCGGATCAGCCGGGCACTGATGCGTGGGCTGGAACTGCTCGGCATGATCCCCCAGGCGGACAAAATGGCGGATGGCGTCAAGGGGAATGGGCCGGTCTGTTTTGAAGTGCCGTCGCATTATGAGATTACCACCGGGGATGGGCGCAAGCTGGTGGGCAGCGCGCAGGTTCGGCGCAGGGATGCGCTGCTCCAGCACGGCACACTGCCTCTGACCGGCGATCTGGCCCGCATCTGCGATGTGCTGCGCTTCGACAGCGAGGAAGAACGTGACGCCGCCCGGCGCAAGGTGCGGGATCGCGCCGCAACGCTGGCCGATGCGCTGAATCACGAGGTTGATTGGGAGACCGCCGCGCAGGCCATCGCGCAGGGCTTTGCGGAGACGTTCGAGGTCGATTTTCTGCCGCCGCCGCCGATCGACTCGGCTGAAGTTGACCGGCTGATCGAAGCTATTTATGCTAACCACGCCTGGATCACCCGTCACTGATCTGCGAGAAAGACCGTAATTTGGGAAAATTGTTGGGAAATAGTTTCCTTTATCCCAAAAAGTCGTTACAATAAACGAAAGCACGTTCTATGGGGTGCAGACAATGCGCGACCTGAAGCAGCTTTCGCTTTTCGCCAGCCAGCCGACCACGCCGGAGGAAATTGCACGCCATACGCCACTAAAAGCGACGATCGGGCTGTTCCAGCAGTTCCTGGTCAAAGAGGGGAAATCCGACCACACGGTGAAGGCATTTACGTCTGACCTGCAACTGGTCGCAGAGCGCCTGGGTGAAGACACGCCGGTCGGGGAGTTCACCACATCGATGCTGAACGACTTCTTGCACTGGCTGGAATATGGGCGCGATGTGCCGTGCAGCCGCAAATCCTATGCCCGGCGGGTGACGACGGTCAAGGTCTATTTTAAGTGGCTGTATGCGATTGGGGCGATCCCGCATGATCCGGCCAAAGCGGTTTTACAGCGATCCGGCCCCGCGCCACTGGCGGACATCCTGACGATGCCGCAGATGCGCGCCGCGATCGAGTTTTCTCAGCGGATGCGAAAGGGCCAGGCGCAGGATTATCGCCCCGAAATGCTGCTGAGGCTGCTGCTCGACACCGGGATCAAGAAAAGCGAGGCGATGCTGCTTACACCGAGGGACATCGACCGGCTTAACCCGCACCAGACGCTGTTGATCGTCCGCCATAAGAGCCGCAACGTCTACCGCGAACGCCGCATCGAAATCGACCCGGACTGGGTGAAGCTCCTCGACCTCTACCTCGACCAGTACACACCAAAAGACACCATTTTTAACTGCACCTCCCGCAACCTGGAATATATCCTGACCGACATTGGCAAGGGCGCGGGCATCGAGCCGAAGCTGTCGTTCGAGATGCTGCGCTGGACATGCGCAGTGCGCGATTTCCGTCAAGGGATGGATGAGCAGTTGATCCGCGAGAAGCTCGGCCTGAGCAAGATCAGCTGGCACGAGACCGGCACGAAGATCAAACGGCTGGCGGCGCTGGCTGAGGATCAGGAGAAGGGGATTCGCCGTCTGGCCCGCGCGGGGGTGTGACCTGTTGACCCAGGGCGCTCATTTGCTGGCGATCAGCTCGATTTCCAGCATCCGCGCCGGGAACCAGAACGCGAATAAGTTCTCATAGACGTTCGCCCAGCGATTAGCCCACCAGCCGATCCCCAAAATGCGGTGCGCCCGGCCAAACACCAGCCTGCGGCGCGCGATCTCAAAGCGTGCTTTCGTAAACCAGTTGGCCTGATCCGTATCTGCTGACCAGAAGCGGAACGTGTGATACGTAAAAAAGCGCACATGGGTCGGATCGCCGAACGCGCCGACACACGTGTAGTAGGGCACTTCGATCTGCACGCGCCCGCCCGGCTGGCAGATGCGGTGCAGTTCCTCCATCAGCCGGTTCAGATCGCGGATATGTTCCAGCACGTGGAACAGGATCACGCGCTCGACCGAGTTATCCGCAAAGGGCAGCGCTACGCCGTCGAAATTTGCTACCAGCGCGACACCCGGCAGCGGCACTACATCCACGCCGATCGTGCCGGGGATCAGCCGTTTGCCGCACCCAAGATTCAATTGTGTCATTGTGCCTCAGATATTCTTTTTCGCCTGAAGTTCAATAGACCCGCAGCAGCAGCCCCTTGAGATATTCGCCTTCCGGGAAGGTCAGCGCCACAGGATGATCGTCACCGGCACTGAGATGCGCTACGATCTGTGCCTGGCGTCGGCTGTCTTCCAGCGCGCCGAAGACGATTTTCTGAAACAGATCGCGGCTGATCGCGCCCGAACACGAAAACGTCATCAGATAACCGCCGGGCCGGATCAGCCGCAGTGTGTTCAGGTTGATGTCCTTATATCCCCGCGCCGCGCGATCAATCTGCTGCTTGTTGTGCGCGAATTTGGGCGGATCGAGGATTGCCACATCATAAGTCGCGCGCGCTTCCGCCTGATCGCGCAGAAATTCGAATACATCAGCCTGGATAAAGTCGGCCCGATCTTCCGGAACGCCGCTGGCTGTGTAATTTTTCTCGCCGAGTTCCAGCGCATCGCGTGAGGCATCGACATTGACCACCCGCGCCCTCGTGCCCAGGCCGAAGCGCCCGGTATAGCTGAACAGGTTCAGCAGCGCGGCATTGTCTTCATCGTCCAGCCCGCCCATCACATTGGCGAGACTCTGATGATTGCGCTTCTGATCCAGATACGCGCCGGTTTTATGCCCACGCCGTACATCGACGAAGTGACGTACCCGGTCGCCGCCCAACTCAATCAATTCGGGTGGTGCGTCGCCCCACAGCAGACCAACCTGTTCGCGCAGCCCTTCCTTGCGCCGGACATCGACATCGCTGCGCTCATACACGCCGCGAATCGTAATTCCGCGTTCCGACAGCGTATCGACAACCATTTGCGCGAGTGCCTTCTTGTGCTGATCGATGTGCAGCGTCAGCGCCTGCAACACCAGCCAGCCGCCGTAGCAGTCCACGAGCAACCCCGGCAGATAATCATTCTCGGCATTGATCAACCGATAGCCTTCGTGACGCTCTCCGCCGCGATGCGCTTCCAGATCGTGTTTGCGGGCATCGACCGCGCGCGCGATTATCCGCCGCCACCAGGGCGCGTCGATCGGCTCATCATGCCACGTGAGCAGCCGCACCTGAATCTGCGATTTGGCGTTCCAGTAACCGCGCGCCAGAAACGAACCGCTTTTCGAGACGACCGTGACGATCGCGCCCGGCGCTGGATCGCCTTCGATGCGATCGATCGCGCCGGAAAAAATCCACGGGTGCTGGCGGTGGATCGATTTTTCACGTCCGCCCGCGATCGTTATCATGCTCTCTGTCATCAGTCATACATTTCTGCGGCGATCACTCAGACCGTGCCGCGTTATAAAAGTTCTAGCTGCTGCGGCCCGTCGTCTGCTTCCTGTACTGGCAGATCGATCATCGCCAGCAGATCGGCCTCGCTGATGATCGCCACACCGAGCTGGGCGGCTTTTTCCGCCTTGCTGCCCGGCGAGTCGCCCACCAGTACATAGCTGGTCTTCTTGCTCACGCCGCTGGCAACCTTGCCACCATTCGCCTGGATCAGTTCGCTGGCCTGTTCGCGCGTGAGCGTGGGGAGCGTGCCGGTCAGCACAAACGACTTGCCGGCCAGTTTATCGCTGGCGAGCGCGGCTTTTTCAGACTGCATGTTGACCCCCGCCTGGCGCATTTTTTCCAGCACTTCGCGGTGATAATCGTCCGCAAACCAGTTCACGATGTTCTGCGCCAGCACCGTGCCGATCCCTTCGATGTCGTCAATTTCTTCTGCGGTGGCCTGCATCAGCACGTCGATCGAGCCATAGCGGTTTGCCAGCAGCGCCGCGACCGTGCTGCCCACGCCATCGATGCCCAGCGCGGTCAGGAAGCGCGTCAACGGGCATGATTTGGCGCGTTCGATACTCGCCAGCAGGTTCTCGACCTTTTTCTCGGCGAAGCCTTCGAGTTCCAGCAGCGGCTCCGGCCTGAGATAAAAAATGTCGGCTTCATCGCGGATCAGCCCCTTGTCGATCAGCGTTTTCACGGTCTGAAAGCCCATGCCATCGATGTCCATCGCCCCGCGAGAGACGAAAAAGTCAATGCTGCGCAGGACCCGTTCCGGGCAGCGTGGGTTGGGGCAGAAGTGATCGACCGCGCCTTCTGGCTGGTTGATCGGTGTCTCGCAGAATGGGCACTGTTCCGGCGGCTGGATAGGCGTTTCCTCACCGGTGCGCGCCCCCATGACCGGCCCGATCACATAAGGGATTACATCGCCGGAGCGCTTGATGATCACCCGGTCGCCGAGACGAATATCCAGGTCGTGGATAAATTTGTAATTGTGCAGCGTGGCGTTGACCACGGTCACTCCGGCCACAAAGACCGGCTCTAACTGCGCCACCGGCGTGATCTTGCCGCTGCGCCCGATGCTGACCGTCAGGCCCACCATGCGCGTGGTGACTTCCTGGGCGGGGAATTTATAGGCGATCGCACTGCGTGGGTCTTTGCCCACCACACCCAGTTCGCGCGCGATCGCCAGGTCATTGACCTTGATCACCAGTCCGTCGATCTCATATTCGAGTTGGTTTCTGCGGGATTCCCAGGCCGGGATGTGTTGGATAATGTCGGATAATGTGGGATAAAGCGCGGAGTCCGGCGCGATTCTGAAGCCTAAATCCCGCAGATACGTCAGCATATCCCACTGCGTTTGCAATGTTTTCCCACGCAGATCCACAATGGCGTAGAGATAGGCCGTCAGCGGACGGCTGGCCGTAATGCGCGAGTCCTTCTGCTTCAGCGTGCCCGAAGCCGTGTTGCGCGCGTTGATGTAGGCCGGCAGGCCAAGTTCTGCCTGTTTCTCATTGAGGCGTTCAAAATCGGATTTCAGGAACATCACTTCGCCGCGAACCACCAAGCGCTCTGGCGCGGGAGGGCCGTCGGCATTGACCGGTATGCGCAGGGGAACGGTGCGGATGGTGCGCACGTTGGCCGTCACATCGTCGCCGATCTCGCTATTGCCGCGCGTGGCGGCGCGGGTCAGCACACCGTTTTCATACGTGATCACGATGCTCAGGCCGTCGAGCTTGGGTTCCAGCGTATAGGCCAGCGTCGTGCCGGAAGGCAGCAGCCTGAGCGTGCGTTCTTCCCACGCCAGCAGTTCCTCGACGCTCAACGCCTTGCTAAGGCTGAGGATCGGCGCGGGATGCTGCACCTTCGGGAACTCCTCGGACAGATCGCTGCCCGCGCGCTGAGTGGGCGAATCCGGCGTGATCAGTTCCGGTTGTGCCATTTCGAGCGCCACCAGTTCATCAAACAGCGCGTCATATTCCGCATCGGTGACGATCGGCTCACTCAGCACATGATAGCGATAAATGTGCTGGTTTAATTCACGACGTAGCTGCGCGGCACGCTCGGCGAGAGAATCCTGGCTCATAAAGGTGTACTCACCTCGATTGCAAGTGATATGAGGGCGCTTATTCCGGCGCGACCAGTAAATAATCTGCCGCCGCCCAGCCTGTGCGCGCGGTATTGATCGGGTCCTGTACCTGCCACCACACCAGGCCGTCCATGTCTTCCGGCCCGCCGATAATACGCAGCGTAGACCCTTGTGGAATACGAAACAGGATGGTCGTCCCGAATACACCCGGCTGGTCGCGCACATTCAGTTCCTGATCGCCCACGTTGGCGACAATCACCCGCTCGCCTACGGCCAGCGCGCGCGGTGTGGGCGTGATCGGGATCGGCGCGAGGGTCGGCCCGGCCAGTTCCATACGCGGCGGCTGCTGCACCAGCGGCTCGATCTGCGGTGGCAGGGTGGAGGTAGCTGGTGATATGGGGAAGATCGCTGGGCGCAGGCTGCGTTCCGGCGAGATCACCACAATGCGGGGTTCGCCGCCGTCGCCTTCGCGTCCGCCGAGTGCCAAGATGAGCAGCACAATTCCCGCTGCCAGCCCGGCCACGGTGATCAGCATCAGCGCGATCGACCACAGCGGGATGTAAAACGGGCTGCGTCTGCGGGCAGGACGAACGGGCGGCACGGCTGAGGGCAGCCCCCCTCTCGCCAGGCGCGGATCGACGTTGGCCGGTCGATAGACCACGCCGGGGCCGCGCGGCTGCGCCGTCTGTGGTCTGGCAGGCGGCAGTTGCGCACTGGCAGGCCGCTGCCCGGTCGCCCACGGATCAGGCTGCTGCTCCAGCGGAGGCAGGGGAGCCATGCCGCGTGTCCCGCTGATCGTTTCGCCCTGTGTCTCGTCGAGAGCATCCGCCGGGCGCATTCGCCGTGTGCGATGATCGGTGCTGGGACGCGGGGTGTCGTCCGGCATGATCTCGGGTTCGTTGTTCATGCGGGGACTTGTCCTCGTGACCTCACCCATTCCAGGAAACGCTCGACCGGCCAGCTATTGATCACCGACCCGGCTTCGACCCATCCCCGGCGCGCGGTCAGAACGCCATAATCGGTCAGATCGAGTTCAGGCGCGGCGTGCGCATCCGTATTGATCGAGAGCAGAATGCTCATTTCCACGGCTCGCCGCGCGAACTGCGCTTCGAGGTCGAGACGGTGCGGGTTGGCGTTGATCTCCAGCGCCGTGCCATATCTGGCGGCGGCGGCGAACACGGCGTCCATATCGACATCGACCGGTTCGCGGCTGGGGATCAACTGCGCGCGCGGATGCCCGATCAGATCGACGTGCGGGTTCTCGATCGCGTTCAGCAGGCGGCGGGTGATCTGGTCGCGCGGCTGACGCAGGCTGACATGCAGCGACGCGATCACAAAGTCAAGCTGCGCTAAAATCTCATCAGGATAATCGAGCGAACCATCGGCATTGATGTCCATCTCCGTGCCGTGAAACACGCGGAAATCCGGCCCCAGCGCCGCGTCAACCTCGCGCACCTCAGCCTGCTGCGCCAGCAGACGTTCAATGCTTAGGCCGTTGGCGATCCCCAGGCTGCGGGAGTGATCGGTGATCACGATGTACTCATGTCCGCGCTGACGGGCCTGTTCCGCCATCTCGCGGATGGGCAGCGCGCCATCGCTCCAGGTGGTATGCATGTGCAGATCAGCACGCAGATCGGCGCGGGTGATCAGCGTCGGCAGCTTTCCGGTGGCGGCGGCTTCGATCTCGCCGGCGTCTTCCCGCATTTCCGGCGCAATCCACGGCAGCCCGACGACCGCGTAAACCTCCGCTTCTGTCGCGCACAGCAGTTTTTCCGCTGTTTCAATGATCACGTCGTTGTCATCGACCGGGCTGAAGGCGTGTTCGTTCAGGCTGAGGCGTTTTTTCAGCGCCAGTTCCCGCATCTTGATATTGTGCGCCTGGCTGCCAGTGAAGTAGCACAGGGCAGTCCCCCAGCGTTCTTTCGCCAGCACACGCAGATCGACCTGTAAGCCGCTGTGAAGTTCGACTGAGCTTTTGGTCGGCCCATGACCCAGGATGCGCGCCACACTCGGCATGGCGACGAACATATCCATGATCGGCGCTGCGTCATCCATGTGCGCCACCGCGACCAGCAGATCGATGTCGCCGATGGTTGGTCTGCCACGCCGCAGGCTGCCCGCGACCGTGCCTTCCAGCGCGGCGGGGATTTGCAGCAGCGTGTCGAGGATCGCCTGGGCGGCGGGCAGGGCCACGCCGATCGACGCGCGCCCGGTCTGGCGGGCCAGCGCCTCGATCCCTTCAATGATCTTCTGCTCACTCTTGGCCCCCATGCCGCTCAGATCGCGCAGTTTCCCCGCGCGGGCCGCCGTTTCCAGTTCGGGGATGCTGATCAGGCCCAGTTCCTTCCAGAACATCGCGGCTTTTTTCGGCCCTACGCCATTAACGCGCATCATATCGACCACACCGGGCGGAATTTCCGCCGCCAGCCGATTGTAGAACTCCAACTGGCCGGTTTCCAGCATCTCGTTGATCTTGGCCGCCAGCGTGTCGCCGATGCCGGGGATGTCGGTCAGTTTGCCTTCCGCCGCGATTGCCCGCAGATCGCGCGGCACTTCGCGGATCGTCTCCGACGCGCGCCGGTAAGACAAAATCCGGTGGATGACTTCGCCCTTGATCTGAAGCATGTCGGCCACGGTTTCAAAAATATTGGCGATCTCGCGGTTTGAAAGCGTCAAGCGGGAACACCTTCTAGGGTTCTAGAACCTTTGTGTCATGACACGATTATAACCCAAACCGCCCGATCGCAAAGAGCATTTGGCGAATTTCTTGACAGTCCTGATTCAACGCGCTACCATACGCGCAAAATGAATACCAGATAAAAATGTTGATCTGGAAGAGTACGCATGTTCACGGTGTTCAGAGAGCCGCCGCTTGCTGCGAAGGCGGTACACACAGATATGCGGAATGGCCCAGGGAGTTGCGCGGGCGAACGGCTGAAGTAATTCACTCAGCGCCAGTAGCCTAAGCCGGAAGCGCCCCGTTAGCGAAGCGCAGGGTATCGGCCTACGGGCCTGTATCTGAATGAGTGGCCGCGCCGCTGATCGGTGTGGCAAACAAGGTGGCACCACGGGAATTCCCCCTCTCGTCCTTGATTGGCGTGAGGGTTTTTGTTTTCTCAGGAGAGTATTACATGGTCGCTGCCACTGCGTTCTCACGGATCAGACCGGATATTTCTCCGTCCCGGGACGCGATCCACGAACTGTTCCAAAAGGGCGATTTCGTCCCCGTCCACCGGCGGCTGCTGGCCGACTTGGAAACGCCGGTATCCGTGTTCATGAAGCTGACCTCCGCCGGTGATAGCGTGTGCTTTCTGCTGGAAAGTGTCGAAGGCGGGGAACAGATCGGGCGCTACTCCTTTCTGGGGGTGAATCCCAAAGGCCTGATCACCTTCAGAGATAACCTGGTTACGCGCACCCTCAATGGCGAGACGACCACCCGCGCGCTCGAACCTGGCGAAGACCCGCTGCACCTGCTTCAGGCCGAATTTGAGCGCGTGCGCCCCGTGCCGATCGAGGGCCTGCCCCGGCTGATCGGTGGCGCGGTGGGCTACATCGGCTACGACATCGTGCGTTACTTTGAACGCCTGCCAGATTCCGCCGAACGCCAGCTTGACGTGCCGGACGCCGCGTTCATGCTGCCGGATACGCTGGTGATCTTCGACCACGCTAAACATCAGTTGATCGTCCTGGCGAACGCGCATAACACCGGCGATCCCGACGCCGCTTACAATGATGCGGTGCGGCGTATCGACCAGATCGTCGTCGCCCTCGGCAGGCCGCTGCCGCCGATACCGGCACTCACTGAGCCGCTGGATGAGGCGCTGGTCTCCAATATGCCGCGCGAGCGTTACGAACAGATGGTGCGCGACGCTAAAGAGTATATCGCCGCCGGCGATGCCTTTCAGATCGTGCTGTCGCAGCGTTTTTCCAGGCGCACCAGCGCCCCCGCGCTCACGATCTACCGCGCGCTGCGGGCATTAAATCCATCCCCTTACATGTTCTTTCTGAATTTCGGCGGTGACTTCACGCTGATGGGCGCATCGCCGGAAATGATGGTGCGGCTGGAGGACGGCATCGCCACCAATCGACCGGTCGCGGGCACACGCAAACGCGGCGCGACGGATGACGAGGATAAACGGCTGGAACAGGAACTGCTGGCCGACCCCAAAGAACGCGCCGAACACGTGATGCTGGTTGATCTAGGCCGCAACGATCTGGGCCGTGTGTGTGACTTCGGCACAGTCAAAGTTACCGATATGATGTATATCGAACGTTACTCTCACGTGATGCACATCGTCAGCCAGGTGCAGGGGCGTCTGAAAGCGGGCATGAACGCTTTTGACCTGTTCCGCGCCACCTTCCCGGCGGGCACGCTGAGCGGCGCGCCCAAAGTCCGCGCGATGGAGATCATCGAGGCGTTGGAGGGCACACGGCGCGGGCCTTATGGCGGAGCGGTCGGTTATTTCAGCTTCGACGGGTCGATGGACACCTGTATCACCATCCGCGCGCTGATCATGCAGGGCGATCGGTTATTTCTACAGGCTGGCGCGGGCATTGTGGCGGACAGCGATCCGGCCACCGAGTATGAGGAAACGCTCAGCAAAGCCAGGGCGCTGGCGGTGGCGATCCGTTACGCTGAACAGGGCCTGATGTGAGGCACGCTCATGAATAGATCACGACTAACGGCTGTACCATCATCTTTTACGGGAGGGATGCCTCCCCTATTGAGACGTAATGACTAACGACTGTCCACTTCAGGAGGCGGTACATGGCGCTGAAGCGTCTGATGTTTATTCGCAATGGTGAAACCGATTGGAACCTGGTAGGGCGCTGGCAGGGGTGGGTCGCCGCGCCGCTGAACGATCTGGGCCGGATGCAGGCGCAGCGGCTGGCGAACTTTATCCGCAATATCGGCCTGAACACGGTGTATTCCAGCGATAACCGACGCGCGGCGGAAACAGCGTCGGTGTTGGGGAATGCGCTCGGTTATGCGCCGATCCTGGATGCGCGGCTGCGTGAACGCCGGGTTGGCATCTGGCAGGGGTTGATCCTGCCGGAAATCCGCGCCTGGTATCCTGACGAATATGCCAGCCTGACCGCTGACCCGGACGGGTACGTGATCCCGGACGGCGAGTCGATCGATCAGGTCAAGGCGCGCGCGTCTCATGCGCTTAACGACGTGATTCAGAGAGCGGAAGCCGACTCGGCTCAGGTGACCGTGGCGATGGTCTCTCACACCACCGCGATCCGCGCGATGCTCGACGAACTGGTGACTGATGTTGACCTTAGCCACGTCAATTTTGGCAACACGTCGGTGACAACGGTGGTGAGGGATGGCGACGGCTGGAAACTGACCGCCGCCGCCGATGTCTCTCATCTGGAAGGACTGATGAGCCGTTACATGCCAGAGATGGAGGATGATGTGCCGTGATCCTGGTGATCGACAACTACGACAGCTTTACCTATAACCTCGTTCAGTTCATCGGCGAGATGGGCGCGGAACTGTGCGTGCTGCGCAATGATCAGACCACGGTGGACGACGTGCGCGCCATGAACCCCAGCCATATCGTGATCTCACCAGGGCCGGGCGATCCCGACGATGCCGGTATCTCGCTGGACGTGATCCGCGAGTTTGGCGCGGCGATCCCGCTGCTGGGCGTCTGCCTGGGGCATCAGTCCATCGGGCAGGCTTACGGTGGGGTGGTCAGGCGTGCGCCGCGTTTGATGCACGGCAAGACCAGTATGATTTACCACAAGCACGATCCGCTCTTTACCGGTGTCCCCAGCCCGTTTGAAGCGACACGGTATCACAGCCTGATCGTCGAAGAAGACACGCTGCCAGACTGCCTGACGATCACCGCGTTCACCGAACAGGGCGAGATTATGGCGGTGCGCCACAGGGAGCATCCGGTAGTCGGTGTGCAGTTCCACCCGGAAAGCATCCTGACCACTTTCGGGCCGCGTCTGCTGCGCAATTTTGTCGAGAATCAGTTCATGCGTGTGTCGTAAACACGTCGTAAACACAGGGAAAGACAATGGCTTCAGCTCAGGAATCAACCGTGCTGGCAGAAGCGGCCAGCGCCGACAAGAAGACCGTACTCTCCGGCATCCAGCCGACCGGGACGCTGCATCTTGGCAACTACATCGGCGCGCTGAGTGTGTGGGTCGCTAACCAGTCGCAGTATCACAATCTGTTTTTTATCGCCAACCTACACGCGCTGACTATTCCAGAGGCGATCAAGCCGGATTATCTGCGCCACAAAGCGCGTGAGATCGTGGGCATTTATCTGGCTTGCGGGCTGGATACACAACATTCGACCCTCTTTCTCCAGTCCGACATGCCACAGCATCCCTACCTGGGCTGGATCATGACGTGTCTGTCGCCCCTGGGCTGGCTGGAACGCATGACGCAGTTCAAGGCCAAGTCCAGCAAGGCGGAGACTGTTGGGGCGGGTCTGCTGGCGTACCCCGCGCTTCAGGCTGCGGACATCCTGGTCTACCGGGCAGATTATGTGCCCGTCGGCGATGATCAGAAGCAGCACCTTGAACTGACGCGCGATATTGCGCAGCGGTTCAATCATCTTTACGGCGAATACTTCCCGATCCCCCAGCCGCTGATCCGCGAACATGGCGCGCGCATTATGGGGCTGGACGATCCGGAAGCGAAGATGAGCAAAAGTACAGCCGAGACCAGCAGAACCCACGCCATCCGCCTGCTTGACGATCCAAAGGCGATCCGTAAGACGATCATGTCCGCTGTGACTGACTCCGGCGGCGAGATCAGCTTTGAGCGCGGCTCACCCGGCGTGCGTAATCTCCTGACGATCTACGAAGTGCTGTCCAGCAAATCGCGCGAGGCGATCGAAGCCGGGTTCGCGGGGCAGGGCTATGGGCAGCTCAAGAAAGAGGTGGCCGAAGCGGTGATCGAAACGCTGCGGCCTGTGCAGGAACGGTATCAACAGATCATGAGCGATGCTGCCTACGTCGAAGAGGTGCTGAAGGAAGGCGCGCGCCGCGCCAGTGAGATCGCCGACCAGACGATCCGTGATGTGCGCGCGAGGGTGGGGATTTAATGATGGATATCCAGCGAGCCATAGACCTGATCAGCCGCTTCGGACATCTGCAAACAGATGAAGCCGAAAGCGTCATGAACCAGATCATGCGCGGGGAAGCCAGCGAGGCGCAGATCGGCGCGTATCTGCTCGGCCTGCGCATGAAGGGCGAAACGCAGGCGGAAATTGTTGGCAGCGCTCAGGCCATGCGCGCCAACGCCGAATATGTGCCCACGCGCTATGCCAGTGTGGAACTGCTCGACACCTGCGGCACAGGCGGCGATAAATCCGGCACGTTTAACATCAGCACGACGGTGGCGTTTGTGGCGGCGGGGGCGGGTGTGCCGGTCGCCAAACACGGCAACCGCGCCTCCACCAGTCAGTGCGGCAGCGCCGATGTGCTGGCGGCGCTGGGCGTGAACCTTGAACTGACGCCGGAACAGGTCGGCGCGTGTGTCGATGAAGTCGGGATCGGGTTTTTGTTCGCGGCCAAATTGCATCCGGCCATGCGCCATGCGATCGGGCCGCGCCGGCAGCTTGCTGTGCGCACGATCTTCAATATTCTGGGGCCGCTGACCAATCCCGCCGGGGCGCGGATGCAGTTGATGGGTGTGTTCGCCGCCGATCTGACTGATCTGCTGGCGCATGTCCTCGGCGAACTGGGCGCGAAATCGGCGCTCGTCGTCAGCGGTTATGGTGGCCTCGACGAACTGACCACCACCGGCCCCAACACCGTCAGCCATTACGAGAATGGGCGCGTTTACACGTATACCCTCGATCCGCTTGAACTCGGTTTTGGGGGTGCGCACATTCATGACCTGTTGGGCGGTGACGCGGCCACCAACGCGGCCATCCTGCGCGGCGTCCTCAGCGGCGAAATCCGCGATGCGAAGCGCGATGTCGTGCTGCTGAATGCGGGCGCGGCGTTTCAGGCAGCGGGCAAAGTGCCGGATATCGCTCATGGCATCCGGCTGGCGGCGGAGGTGATCGACGACGGCGCGGCGCTGGCGAAGCTCGATGCGCTGATCCGTTGCAGCCAGTCGTTTGTCCAATAGTCGGTAAATTGAGGAGCGCCACAGCCCATGTACACTCGGACCGATAGCTTTCTCGACCGTATCCTGGCCCACAAGGTCGAGGAGAATGCGGCATGTAAGACGAAAAAACCGTTGGAACAGGTGCGCCCGCAGGCCGAAGCGCAGGCCGCCCCGCTTAATTTTGTGGCCGCGCTGTGCCATGACACGGTGGCGGTGATCGCCGAAGTCAAGAAAGCCTCGCCGAGCAAGGGTGTGCTGATCGAGGATTTTGATCCGGTGGCGATCGCGCAGAGCTACGCGGCGGGCGGGGCAGCGGCGGTCTCCGTGCTGGCGGACGAGAAATTTTTCCAGGGCAATGTACGCTATGTGAGCGCGATCCGCCAGGCGCTGCCGCACATGCCGCTGCTGTTTAAGGAGTTCGTGATCGATGGTTATCAGGTGTGGGAGGCGCGATCGGTGGGGGCGGACGCGGTGCTGCTGATCGCCGCCGCGCTGGATGACTCGCAGCTTGCCGATCTCTTCGCGCTGATCCGCGACCTGGGCATGTCGCCGCTGGTGGAAGTCCACAACGAGGCCGAACTGGAACGCGCGCTGACGATCGGTGCGGCGCTGATTGGGGTGAACAACCGTGACCTGAAGACCTTTGCGGTTGATCTTGGCACGACGGAACGCCTGGCGCGTTTGCTGCCAGCGTCGGCAGCCGTCACGCTGGTGGCGGAAAGCGGCATTCAGACTGCTGACGATGTGCGCGTGATGGGTGAAGCAGGCGCGCGGGCGGTGCTGGTCGGCGAGGCGCTGGTCAAATCTGGCGCGGCGCTGATTGATCGCGTGCGTGAATTCAGTGCGGTGAAGCTTACCCATGACGAAAGTTAAAATCTGCGGCCTGACCACGCTTGATGACGCGCGCATAGCGGTCGAAGCGGGCGCGGATCTGCTCGGCTTCAACTTCTATAAAAAGAGTCCGCGTTACCTTACATCTGACGCGGCGCAGATCATCTGCGACACGCTGCGATCCGACTACGGCGCAGATTGTCCGGCGCTGGTCGGCGTCTTCGTCAACGAGGGGGTCAGCGCCATCTCTGTGATCACCAATAAGGTCGGCCTCAACTTCGCGCAGCTCAGCGGCGATGAGTCTGACGCGATGCTGCGTGAACTACGCGGGATCGGCTTCAAAGCCATCCGCCCGATGAATGTCGCGCAGGCGCTCGACGACGCACAGTATTTCGCCGGGGTGATGCCCGCCAGCGAACGCGCGCCGTCGCTGCTGCTGGATGCGTTCAAATCTGGCGAGTATGGCGGCACTGGGCAGAGCGTGAGTGATGAGATCGCACTGGCGATCCGCGATCATGTGCCCCGCCTGATGCTGGCGGGTGGATTGAACCCCGACAACGTGGTGGCACGGATCGCGGCGGTGCAGCCGTGGGGGGTCGATACCGCCAGCGGTGTTGAGTTCGATGGTCAGCCGGGGCGCAAAGACCCGGATAAAGTGCGCGCCTTTATCCAGGCCGCCAAGTGATAACCTGCGTGTTGAATGTTGATGGAGTTACAGGACAGATGCGCGATGACGACGCTTAATACCACACCCTATATTCAGACTCAGACGGCAGAAGTGCCTGATGCGCGCGGTTATTTCGGCGAATTTGGCGGACGTTTCGTGCCAGAAACGCTTGTCCCCGCGCTCGATGAGCTGACCGCCGCCTACTTCGATGCGCTGGCCGATCCGGAATTTCAGGCCGAACTGGCCCGTCTTCAGACGACCTATACCGGTCGCCCGACGCCGATCAGCTTTGCCGCCCGCCTGACCGAACATCTTGGCGGCGCGCGCATTTACCTGAAGCGCGAAGACCTGGCTCACACCGGCGCGCACAAGATCAATAACGCGCTGGGTCAGGCCCTGCTGGCGAAGCGCATGGGCAAGCAGCGCGTGATTGCCGAGACAGGCGCGGGTCAGCACGGCGTTGCCAGCGCGACCGCCTCGGCGCTGCTGGGCCTGGACTGCCATGTCTACATGGGCAGCGTCGATATCGCCCGCCAGCAGCCCAACGTCTTCCGCATGAAGCTGCTGGGCGCGGAGGTGATCCCGGTCGAGAGCGGCAGCAAAACGCTGAAAGACGCGATCAACGAGGCGATCCGCGACTGGGTGACGAACGTCCGCAGCACCTTCTACCTGCTCGGATCGGCGCTGGGGCCGCACCCCTATCCCATGATGGTGCGCGATTTTCAGAGCGTGATCGGGGTTGAGGCGCGGGCGCAGATCGTCGAGACAGCCGGTCGCCTGCCGGATGTGTGCGTCGCGTGCGTCGGCGGCGGCAGCAACGCGATCGGGCTGTTCCATGCCTTCCGCGACGATGGGTCTGTCGATCTGATCGGCGTAGAGGCGGGCGGTCACGGCATCGCCAGCGGCGAACACGCGGCTCGCTTTGCCGATCCGGCTATTGGGCGGCCTGGTGTGCTGCACGGCACACGCTCGTTCGTCCTGCAATCAGACGACGGCCAGATCATGGAAACACACAGCGTCAGCGCCGGGCTGGATTACGCCTCGGTTGGGCCGGAACATGCCTATCTGCGCCAGAATGAACGCGCTTACTATACCCTGGCGACCGACGACGAAGCCCTGGCCGCTTTCGGGATGTTGTGCAAGCTGGAGGGGATCATCCCTGCGCTGGAAAGCGCCCACGCGGTCGCAGAAGTGATCCGCCGCGCGCCGACCATGCCGAAGGACAGCATTATCCTGGTCAATCTGTCAGGTCGCGGTGACAAAGACCTCGACACGGTGATCAAAACGCTGGGCACAGCATGAAGCGACGTGTGGTCAGCACCGGCGCACTGCTGGTCGATCCTGCCGGGCGGCTGATGCTTCAGCAGCGTGACGATCACCCCTGGCTGGTCTATCCCGGCTGGTGGACTACCTTTGGCGGCGCGGCGGAATTCGGCGAAACCGCTGATGACGCCATTCGTCGTGAGCTTCAGGAGGAGATCGGCCTGTCGCCGTCGGTATTTCTGTGGCGCGCCTTCGATCGTCATGTCGAGATCGCCGGTGAGCCGCTGATCGTGGAGCAGCATATGTACGCCGGGCGCATTGATCCGGTACAAACCCCGATCACGCTCAATGAGGGTCAGGCTTATGGCTTCTTCACCCTCGCTGACCTGGATGATCTGCCGGTGGCTTTTGATTTTAAGGATTTGCTGCGCGAATTTATCGCCGCGATCCCGGCGCTGGGGCTGGATCAGGGTTTGAAGGAGGCGACTTGATGGCGCGCTATCTTGAACTGCGCAGACACACCATGCGCAACAAACCCGGCGATCACGTCAATCAGGCCGGCGTCGATCGGGCGCGGCGGGTCGGCTTTGAAATGGGGCCGTTCGACCGCGTGATCACCAGTTCGCTGCCGCGCGCCTTTGAGACGGCGATCGCGATGGGGTTCGCCGTTGACGAGCAGAACCCGGAGTTCAGCTTTATCCCTGACGACGCGATGGCTGAGGTCAATTGGGAAGAAGGTTTTCCGGCGTGGGGTCGTGCCCTGCGACTCAACGGGCTGGCAGGCCATTATGTGCGCGAACAGGGGCGGCTGCTGCGGCGAACGATCGTCGCATCGCTGCCGGAGGGTGGGGCGGCCCTGGTGGTCTCTCATGGCGGCATCCTGGAAGCGGGCGCGGTCGGCTGCGCGCCAGACGGCGATCATGACGCCTGGGGGACGCACTGCGACTACTGCGAGGGCATCCGCCTGACATTTGACGGCGATCGTGTTATTGACGCGAAAGTGCTGCGGCTCGCCCCATGAAGACACGATCGGTCGTCGCGTCCCTGTTGTTCAATGAGGCCGGTGAGGTGCTGCTTCAGCAGCGCGATGATAAGCCAGGGCTGGTCTTCGCCGGGTTCTGGACGCTGTTTGGCGGTCAGGTCGAAGCGGGAGAAGCGCCGGAAGCCGCCATCCGCCGCGAATTGGACGAAGAGATCGGCTACGTGCCGCCGCTGGACTTCTGGCTGTCTTACGTGTGCCCGGTGCGGTCGATCCCCGGCGATGTCATGACCACCAACCATGTATTTACCGGGCAGATGGGGGTTCCGATCGAGACACTGACCCTGATGGAAGGCCAGGCAATGCGCTATTTTCACCTCGACGCGGCGGCCGCCATGTCGATCGCATTTCGGCAGGAGGCGGTGCTGCGGGCGTACATGGACGGCAAGGCGGTGGTCGAATGGGAATAACGCGGGGGATCACGCTGGCCTGCGCCTGGAATCCGCGTGGCGAACTGCCGCGCCTGATCCGCCTGATGCCGCAGATCAGGGCGCTGTACACGGGGCTGGCGGTGTCAGTGCCGCAGGACGATCTGAGGCCTGAATTGGCGCGTGAACTGGAAAGTCTCGGCGTACAGGCTATGCCATTTGTGGGCTGGAGCGGTCGTCATACCGTGATCCACCTGGCGCTGGACATGCCTGGCGCGCATCTGCATTATGTCGATCTGGATCGGCTGCTGCGCTGGCTGGAAACGCGCCCGCACGAACTGGCCGCGTGTGTGGATCGCATCCGCGAGTCAGACTGCCTGATCATCGGGCGCACACAGGCGGCCTATGAAACCCATCCGCGCTCGATGATCGAAACGGAGCAGACCGCCAACCTGGTGTTTTCGCACTGGTTCGGCCAGCCAGCCGATACCTGCGCCGGATCGAAGGGCTTCAGCCGGGCCGCCGCGGAATTTGTCCTCGCCCACAGCCCCAGCGATAACTCGCTGCGGATGGATGCCGAATGGCCGATCCTGCTGCGGCGGGCGGACTTTTCGCTTGATTACGTCGAGGTCGATGGCCTCGACTGGGAGACGGCAGATCGCTACCTGCCACACGCGGCGGACGCCGAGGCACAGAAATCGCTGGCTGCCCGTATCGATCAGGACGCGGATCACTGGCTGCTGCGTGTGCGCGTGGCGCGGGATATTGTGCAATTTGGACTCGCGGCCATGACTGCCGCGCTGGAGGCCTCATCATGACGGATCCGATCAACACACACACCGGGCTGGGCGCGATCGCGGCGATGTTTGCCGGCGCGCAGAAGGAACACCGCGCTGCATTCCTGCCATTTTTTACGGTCGGCTATCCCACCTATGACGAATCGATCGATATTTTAGCCGCGATGGCAGAGGAAGGGGTCGATGGTTTTGAGATCGGTCTGCCGTTCAGCGATCCTCTGGCCGACGGGCCGACGATCCAGGCCGCCAGCCAGATTGCGCTTGATCATGGCATCCGTGTGGCCGATGGTTTTCGCGCCGTGCGCGATCTGCGGGCGCGGGGTGTCCGCCAGCCGATCCTGCTGTTCAGCTATCTCAACCCGCTGCTGACTTACGGCCCGGATCAGGTCGTGACCGAAGCGAAGGCTGCTGGCGCTCAGGGTTTCATCATCCCCGATCTGCCGCCGGATGAAAAGCATCTTTTCGCCGCGTGTGAGCGGGAAGCGATGGCCCTGGTCTTCTTCGTCGCGCCCACCAGCCACCCGGATCGGATCGCGCTGGTGGCGGAACACGCGACAGGCTTCATCTACGTGATCTCCGTCACGGGAACCACCGGCGCCCGTGACGCGCTGCCGCAGGATCTGACCGACTTCATCGGGCGGGTACGCGCCGTGACCGATAAGCCGCTGGTGCTGGGTTTCGGGATCAGCTCACCGGAGCAGGTGCAGGCGGTCAGCAAACTGGTGAACGGCTTCATCGTCGCCAGCGCGTTGATCCGTGCTCGCCAGAACGGGGACGCCGCCGCCGTCCGTCAACTCGTCCGCAGCCTGCGCCATGCGGTTGCAGTCGCCAGGTAAGAATTTGAAATTTTTGCCGCGCCGTCGAACGATCTTCCGCCTTCGCGCCTCACGACACCAAAGATTTGATAAAAAACGGTGCAATCTTTTGTTTAATCTGAACTTAAAGGAGCCGCCAACGCCGATCATTTGACAAGCGTCCCGGCCATCGGTTATGCTCTGCTTCAGTGGATTGGAGTTCAAGAACCGTGACCGTAGCGACCAAGACCTTCCGCTTTAGCTTTTATTACTACTTTACGAGCGACAACGGCGAAGGTCGGGCGTTGGCTGCTGCACGGGTGGATACAGGGTTCTAGAACCTCCACTCAGGTGAGTAAATCACAGGCGCAGAGCAATACGCTCCGCGCCTTTTTTATTGGGTTCACACAGGCACAGGAGCCGGGATGATGATGTTCCGTGGGGTGCGCGGGGCGACCACCGTAGCCGCCAATAATGCCGAATTGATCATAAGCGCGGCGCGCGAATTGCTCGACGCGCTGATCGATGCCAATGACATTCATGAGGATCATGTCGCCAGCGTCATCTTTACGACCACGCCCGACCTGACCGCCGCGTACCCCGCGAAGGCGGCGCGCAGCATCGGCTGGACGCAAACCGCGCTCCTGGGCTGCCAGGAGATGGATAATCCCGACGGCCTGCCGCGCTGCATCCGCGTCCTGATCCACTGGAACACGGACAAGACGCTAAGCGAGATCAACCATGTATACCTGAACGGCGCGGAATCGCTCCGCCCGGATTTACACACCCGTTCGCAAATGCTGATCAGCCAGAAGTGAGGGGAAGATCATGATCGTCGCCATGAAAATCGGGGCCAGTGCCATGCAGATCGCCAGCGTCATCGCCCGCATTGAGGGAGACGGCTACCGCGCGCACCTTTCCGAGGGGGAAGAGCGCACCATCATCGGTGTGGTGGGCGAAAGCCCGACCCCGCTGCGGCAGGAGCATTACGAAACGATGGACGGTGTGGATAAGGTCGTCCGCATCTCTGTGCCGTACAAGCTCGCCAGCCGCCAGTTCCACCCGGCGGATACGATCGTCCCGCTCAACGGATCACACATGGGCGGTAAAAAAGTGCTGGTGATCGCCGGGCCGTGTTCGGTCGAGGATCGCAGCCAGATCATCGAGACAGCCTGCGCGGTGAAAGAGGCCGGGGCGACGGGTCTGCGCGGCGGGGCCTTCAAACCGCGCACCTCACCTTACAGCTTTCAGGGGCATGGCGAAAAGGGCCTGCAATGGCTGGCCGAAGCGCGTGAAGTCACCGGCCTGCCGATCGTGACCGAAGTGATGGACCCGGCGCTGGTGCCGATGGTCTGCCAGTACGCCGACGTGCTTCAGATCGGCGCGCGCAACATGCAGAACTTCACTCTGCTGAATGCGGCGGGCGAAAGCCAGCACCCTGTCCTGCTCAAACGCGGCATGAGCAGCACCATAGAGGATCTGCTCATGGCGGCGGAATATATTCTGGCACACGGCAACACGCGCGTCATGGTCTGCGAGCGTGGTATCCGCACCTTCGAGCGTTACACGCGCAATACGCTGGACATCAACGCTGTGCCGGTCCTCAAGCAGCTTTCGCATCTGCC
>Ga0224723_1000184_pt1 | contig 43307 bp, 43 predicted proteins | sample Balambano_FR2_Me_FD_161647 | JGI IMG/M metagenome (GOLD analysis project Ga0224723, IMG submission 161647) | Freshwater sediment microbial communities from Lake Towuti, South Sulawesi, Indonesia - Balambano_FR2_MetaG | ecosystem: Environmental > Aquatic > Freshwater > Lake > Sediment | place... | reverse complement strand
GGTCGGATTTTCGACCATTGGGTATCATTCAAGTCGGTTGGGTAAGTTTGTTGTGATTTGGTCATCCAACAAGTTTGCCCAACCACTCCTAATTTTTCAAGTTTTCAGACACTTTCTAAGGATATGTCATGCTGAGCCACGCTCTTGCACTTTGTGGCGAAGCATCTCTACCACAATCATAGAGACTCTTCGCTACGCTCAGAGTGACACAATTGCGTAAATTATTTTAATTCTCTTTCAATGGTTTCGCGATGTTCCAGAAAATGTTCAGTGGTATCACCCAAGACCCATAATAAGATAGGACGTTTTTCTGGGTCATCATCACGACGTGGTTTTAACAAATCTTCATACGGCATAGATTCTAAACGCGCTTCTAATTTGACGTATGTTTGATTCAGCTTCGTCATCATTTCTTTTCGCGTCAGGTTTTTGTTTTTATCAAACAACACTGGATTAATCACTTCAACTTCCCATTCAGGTAATTGTTCTTTTGAAATGCCAATCACTTCATGGGCAGGGAGTTTATCCATGTGATAGCCCAATAAAATATTCATCCACTCTGCCAAATGTGCCAAATTATCTTTTGGTGACCATCCTCCTGCATCAGGCTTGTTCATTTGTTTATCTGTCAAAGATTCGGCGAGGTCAATTAATAATTTCCACTCTTTTTTAATTTCAGACATCAATTCTTTTTTATTGCTCGGCATCCATTGTTCGTTCATGTAGTACTCCAATTATTCACATTTTTTATTGTGACTTTGATATTTCAAATTCTCTTTCTAAAAATTGTACAGTTTCAGGTTGTCTAAGTTCACAAGCAATATGTTGTTTTGCAAAAACGCCTTTAAAAGTTTTTGCTTTTTCTCTTGGAAAAGATTTTATCCATTTTACACGTACGACCCACTCACTAAAATCAGGGCTTTCATTGTTTGCGCTTGCGTTAGTTGCTTTTAAGTCAAGTTGAAGTAAGGGTTTATCGTTAAACATAAAATCTTTAATCGGTTTAGCTTCTTCTATAACTTCTCCATATCCAACATAACCTAAGCCTTTCATGTAGGCAAAAACCTTGTCGTTGGTTTTTAGCCTTTTTAATGCACGAGAATATTTAATGCCTTGCCCAGCAGAAATATAACCATACTTTAAGTTGTCATCCCAATTTCTATGCTCGCCTTCCCCTATATTAACAAACCAATACCCTGACCATGGGGCGCGTTTTCGAGATTTATTTTCTTCAACTTCTTCTGGGTCTTTTAACCACGCTCTTCCTACTAACTCTAAACCATCTTGTTGAAAGAAATTAAAAAATACAACATTAATATTGACTTTATATTCACCCGATAGATACTGAATAATTCTTTCGGATGAGTCATCAAATTCCGATGCCACAATAATCATGCTGTGTGTAGCATTAATTGTTTCAGGCAAAGGCTCATCAAAATATTCCTGAAAGGCTTCTGGCAAACTTTTTTTCAAATAATCTATTGTTATTTCATTTATTTGGTCATAATCTAAGTCTTTAATCCAACTAGCATAATCAAGAGTTTGAGCAATAATATCTCTAGGAGTTTTATCACGCTTAAGTTCCAGAATAAATAAATCCCCATCTTTGTCTATCGCTAATAAATCTATTCTTCCTCGATTAATTGTAGAAACTTGTCTACCTATAATAAGCAATTCAAGTCCAATTAGTGAAATGTCATTTGCAAGCCAATCCTCTAATCGACTTTCTGTTTCAAGTTTAGATTTATTTATTTCATGTAAAGATTGATTTTTAACTAACCATAAGTTCATTTGGAAAGGCATATCTATCTTCTCCTTTTTACTTTCAAATCTTCAACTTCAAACAATCATTTTCTCAATTCTTTTTGTTACTTGGCATTCATTGTTTGGTCTGTTGATTCTCCTACCCATAAAGGATTGATTTAAGAATTAAGCCTTTGCTTCTTCTATTGAGGCTGGTTTCAAATCGTAATATAAAACGTCAGGGTCAATATCAGCACCATTGTCCCAACCAATCGTTCCATCTATCACTTTGATAGAACGAAATACTTTCTCATCTTTTCTAATGGCTTCAAAGATTTCGCCATCTAAAAATTTTTCTAAATCTACTTCTTTTGTCACATCGTTTACAAATGTAACTCGAACAACAAATTTCTGCAGCGGTTCAACTGATTTGACACGCACAAGTGGTCCCAGTGTATTCATAATATTTATTCCTATTCTAAACCTTCAATTTTTTCTAAAGGTTTCTTCAAACGAGCCCGTTCCCAATCTTCTTTTATTTCTGTACGATGTTCAGATGCCCATTCAATCACCATTGAATGAGCGCGACGGGGAAGTGACCCACGAATTACATCTAATGTCTCAATTTCATAGATGGCTTCTTTTTCACCGTATTCTGCATGAAAATGCGGTGGCATGTGGTCATTGTAGTACATATAAATCACAATTCCGAAAAATTCACTAACTCTTGGCATAATTAATCTTTTCCATAAAAAATATTATACAGCAAGAAACTTTCAACTTTTCAACCTACCAACAATCACTTTCCTCAACTCTTCTTGCACGGATTTCCATTCTTGATATGAATTGACAACAACCCATCTCTGCGGTTCTTGCTTGACCATTTCCAAATATCCAGCACGGACTCGTTTATGAAATTCAACCGTATAAGCATCCAAACGATTCCATTCCACTTCATTTTGAGTTTTTCTTTTCATTCCCACTTCAATATCTAAATCAAGCAAAATAGTTAAGTCTGGATTTAATCCGCCTGTTGCATATTTGACCAAAGCACGAATCTCATCTAAGTTTTGTTGATGTCCATAGCCTTGATAAGCAATTGTTGAATCATAATATCTATCTGAAATGACAATTTCTTTGTCTGCTAATCTTGGCTTGATGACTTGTTCCACAATTTGAGCACGCGCAGATTGATATAACAATGTCTCAGTCCGTGGATGCATTTCCGCATTTTTCATGTCATGCAACACATCACGAATTTGTTCGCTGATGGATGTTCCGCCAGGTTCACGAGTGGGGAATACAACATGTCCTTGCTCGCGCAGATATTCCACAAGATGTGGGATGTGAGATGTCTTGCCAGAGCCTTCTGGTCCTTCGAGAGTGATGAACATGGGGGAAATTATATAAGAAAATAGATAAATACAACAAAAGTTGCTAGTGAAGATTCACTAGCAACTTTTGTTCTAACTTTTACACATAGTGTTTATTTTTTACTCCATTTGAAGAAACTAACACCACTTAAGCTTGATGTAGTGATTTGCCTATAGCCTACATTACTACACCCACTTTCAGTTCTTGTTCCATTATAGCCAGGCATATAAGAGTAATTACTATTAGCATCTTTGAAGTAAATTGTCCAATTGCTTTTTGAAGAATTAAACTTTACTTCTATGACAACTCCAATATGACCATGAGTAGAATTTGAACCTAAAACACCAGGATTAATAATTATTCCTGCACCAGAGAACTGTCCAGGTCCTATGAATGTTTTTGACGGTGTCATATATGAAACATTGTAGCCATTTTTTGAAAGCCAGTCTGCATATTTGTATGCAGAAAAATTCGCATCGCCTGTACTTGGCAAACCCTTGTTGTTTTGAAAATATTTCAAACAAGAACATGAACTTGCTGCACTTGCGGGCTGGATTACAAAACTACTTATTAGGATAACAATTAGCAATACAGAAAACATTCTTACAAATTTTATATTCATAATTATCTCCTTTTCTTATATACATAGTAGTTGAAAAACAAGTAATCGGGTTGCCCATAAAACTATTATTCTCTAAATATTCTCACATGCCGTCTTGGTTCTTTGCCATACGAATGAGAAACCAATTCCGCTTTGCGAGCCATTTCATGTTGAAGCCTTCTTACTAACGAAGGACCTGGTGGTAAATCTACCCAGCGTTCACCATTCAAAACGGCGGCAATGGCTTGTTGTGTTTCACTTTTCACATCATCCATCGTATCACGCGGCGTGTGTTCGGTTAAGTTATACAAGTCACCGATAAACTGCTCCACTTGCGAAACAGAATTTGCACGCAACACATAAATTGGCATGCCGCGCGATTCGGCTTCAATCACTGTTTGCTCGCGATTGCGATAATACGTTCGTAATGTCACCAACACATCCGCTTCATTTACATCCGCAACTACAACGGCTGGCACAGCGAGTCGCTTAGCGGCTTGCATCAATCTATTGCGCGCAACACCATAAGCAAAAATTTTTACAGTTTGTAATTTTGTTCCGTTATTTGAAATCACTGGCGGATTAATGGATTCGGAGCGAGGACTCGGCTTGGGTTCAGTACCAACTTGACGCTTGGAACGAGGCGTGGTTTTTGTCGCTTCTGACTTAATTTTAGTGGGTACTGATTTTTCAATCAGCACTTGCCCTGATTCATCAAACGTGCGAATTTCAGGTTGCATGGGCACATCACGCAAAAGCGAATCAACCGCAGACATGATATCAAGATGAATTGCAAAGCGTTCACGATGTTGAATTTCAATTAGCACATCAAATGTTGGTGGGGCACGTCTTTCTAAAACTGTTTTTTGTGTGCCACGCCTGCGTGCTTCTTCATCCGAAAGTGTGACGGCTTCAATACCACCAACCAAATCACTTAAGGTTGGGTTGAGCAAAAGGTTATCAAGTGTTTGACCATGTGCCGTGCCGATGAGTTGCACACCACGTTCTGCGATGGTACGCGCAGCAAGTGCTTCGAGTTCACGTCCAATTTCATCAATGACGATGACTTCAGGGTTATGATTTTCAACCGCTTCAATCATCACTTCATGTTGTTGGGTTGGAACTTTAACTTGCATACGGCGTGCTTTACCAACCGCAGGATGCGGTACATCACCATCACCGCCAATTTCGTTGGATGTATCTACAATCACAACACGTTTATTTTCTGCCAAAATGCGTGCGGCTTCACGGAGTAAAGTAGTTTTACCAACGCCAGGGCGGCCGAGAATCAAAACAGATTTTCCTGATTCGATAATATCTTGAATAATATCTACTGTGCCATAAACTGCTCGCCCCACACGGCAAGTTAAACCAACAATCGCACCGCGTCTGTTGCGAATGGCAGAGATACGATGAAGTGTACGCTCCATACCTGCGCGATTATCTGCATCAAATTCGCCGATGCGTTCGGTGATATGGTCAATTTCTGTGCGTGTGATTTCTTTATCTGATAATGAAATTTCGTTTTCAACAAAACGTGCGGCAGGCAAACGTCCAAGGTCAATGACGATTTCGATTAACTTGTCACTGTTGTTGGCATTCTCTACTGCATGGCGCAAGTTGGCTGGAAGAACATCTAAAAGGACATCTAAGTCGTCTGTAATTTTATGTTGAGTCATATTTTAAGTTTCAGGTGTCAGGTTTCAGGTTGAAGGGACAGGTTGAAAGCCACAGGTCGAAGGTCACAGGTCAATCTGAAACGTGAATAGAAAGAGGAAAGAAGAAAGAGGCGCGCGGATAAATATTGCGGCTTGGGTTTTGCAAAAGGGGGAATTAAAAGAGAGAAATGTTGAACATGGCGAAATACCTGCCTTGTTAGTGGAATGAGACACGCCGAGGGATTGGTCACGTCTGGGTCTATTATAGCAGGGTGTGCGTTAACAAAGAATTAAAGAGTTATATTAATTTATATATTTCTTATGCCAATTCTTCAATACCAGATAGGCTACTGGCAAACCAATATTCAACCCTGAAATGCGGATATTCTTCCCATCTTTTGAATTAAGTGCAATGAAATATTGTTTTCCGCCTCGACGTGAGCGGGTGAAAGTGAAAAATATACTTCTAATTTCATCGGCAGAAAAATTCTTTTCACCAAGCAGATACTTAATTTGTAAATTGTTGTTTTCTATTGTCAGAGATTGTGGGCTGGCAAGAAACGTCCACATAAAGAAAATGAGAAAAAAGGCAATGAAAGCCATAGAAAGTAATGAATCGGATGAAAAATCTGCAACGCTGAAATAAAGCACGCCAATGCCGACAAATAAAAGTGCAATCACCAAAAAGCCGAAATATGAACCAAGTCCGCGCCGCATTTCACTAAATTCTTGCGGAGAGAAAAGGTCAGCTCGTTTTTGACCGATAGTTTCTATAATTTCTTCAATGCCTGGCAAGCGTGAACGAATGGAGATGGTCGTGTCATCACTATGTAATTTAATTCCGTTACCTGTACCAGAAGCACGGTTAATTTCCGTCCACCTTACTGTTTTGGGAATAAAAAGATAAGCACAGGTAATTTCATCGTCTGTGATGGTTACTTTTGAAGTGTAAGAAAAAAGCGAAATTAAGAAGGCTATTCCAAATACGCCTAAAATAGGTATGATGAACCAAAAATCTATTAAAGATTCTGATACAAAAAATATGACACCACACGAAAATATCAGCATCATAGCAGAAAGGAAAATTCCAAAAAGAGGTTGTTTGTAAACGCGCGGTTCGTTCATATTTTGCCCTCGAATTATGAATATAGAATTTAAGTACTCGTACTTGTTGTTTTAGTCTTTTTGGGGTTCAAATAATCTTGAGCGGCTTTTAGAAATTCACGAGCCTGATTGATAATTTCTTGTACATCTTCAAGCGCAAAATCTGCTTCTACACCATAATCTCCAACAATTCTTTGACTAAACGTAGTCACTAGCCATTTTTGATATTTTGAATCAAATTCACCTGTCTTAACAAAATGTTGTGCAAATGCTCCATGAACTCCACCATGTTTTTTGAAAAACAAATCTTTTTCAGCAAGTAAAGCACTTGCAATATAAAACATTGCATAATAAACACGACTAACGGCAAAATCAAAATCACCATCATTCATTGTATTTTCCCCGCTTTGAATTGCACGTTCTGCTTTCGTTAAAAGCTCAGCAGTTTGCTCTTTCATATTGCTACTCCCTCTTTCTTAACATTTTTCACTAATGGGAATTTATTATTAGCCCATTCATTTTCTCGCATAAATAAGGGGCTGACGGTGATTTCAAAGTTAAGAGATAAGTCACCAATTAATTGACTCACACGCCGAATTTCTAAGGCGCGTCTTTGAAAATCATTCAGAACCACTAAAATATCTAAATCCGAGCCTTCTTGATTATCCCCACGCGCATATGAACCGTATAGGTAAACAGAATCTAATTGTTCCCCATACACACTCACGAGACCTGTTTTTAATTCTTTCAAAAGTTCATTAATTTGAGATGACATATTAAACTCACTACATATCCATTATAGCAAATATCATAACCATTTATTGAACCTTCTTTCCTCTTTCTTCTTTCCAATTCACAATTCATCCTTCCGCTTGTATAATTGACCCTATGTCCTTTCCTGACGAGCAAATACAACCCAGCGAGCCACCCCGTAGAAGACGTGCCACACGCCGTTCCTCTATCCCTGCCGATGCAGAAGGTCAAGCCGCGTTAGTTGCCTCCTTAGCAAGGCGAGCGTATCCATCTATTGAACTGTTTGTTTTTGCATTGGTTTGTGGTGCAATTTTAGGGTTAGGTTTTCTACTTGATTCTCAAGCCGTGTTATTGCTTGGCATTCTCGTCGCACCATTAATGGTTCCGTGGGTTGGATTTTTACTTTCTATCCTCACAGGCTCTGTCCGTTTTCTATTTGAAACCGTCATGGCATTAATCATCAGCCTTGTATTGGTTTTTATAGGTGGGTTAGTTGTCGGATTTGCAACACTAGCATTACCACCCATGACGCATGACAATGTATATATCCATACCCGTTTATGGATTACATCATTGGTTGTGTTTATCATCGGTGCAATTACATTGGTTGCATCCTTTGCACGTTCAGAAGAAAAACCATTTTTACCAAGCGTCCTGATTGCTTATGCGTTTTTCTTACCCATCAATGCAGTTGGCTTCGGACTTAGTGCAGGGTTAGAGGAAGTTTGGTTACAAGGCTTAATCGTCTTTGCAGTTCATCTTTCACTTGCAAGCATGATCGGTTTAATCACATTATTTATTTTGCGTATTCGACCATCTGCTGGTGGCATGATATTAAGCGTCATCACGATTCTGCTATTTGTGGCAACTCTTGTCTCAGTCGCTGGAGCAGGTCTCACATCAAGAAGTGAAGCGGTGACTTCTACATTGCCTGCATCCACGCCGACGAATCAAAATCAAACGCTTCAAACTTTAACGCCCAGCCTGACTCTGAATCCGACACAGACTCCTCGCGTCAACACACCTACGCCCGGCACACCCAGCCCTGTTCCTGTAACACTTGATATTACGTTACCTCCTAGTGAAACACCAACAGTTACATTGACAATTCAACCCACGCCAACATACGCACGAATTCAAGCCAATGAAGGTGGTGGCGCAAATTTGCGTGAAGCCCCAGGTCCCGATGGCACATACATTATGACGTTACTCAACGGCACGATTGTAGAAACATACGGCGAGTTTGAAGTTGTAAACAATATCACTTGGGTCAAAGTGTATGCCACATTAAACGGGCAACAAATTGAAGGCTGGTTGTTAGAATCGGTTGTGGCGTATGCAACCCCTGCTCCAAATTTTGGCACAACATCTACGCCAACACCATAAAACTGTGTCATTCTGAGCCGCGCTCTTGTCCTTTGCGGCGAAGAATCTCTGAGATAATCCTAGAGACCCTTCACTTCGTTCAGGGTGACAATTTTTTTCAAAAAGGAAAAATCAATGCCCATTCATTTTGGCACCGACGGCTGGCGCGCCGTGATTTCAGATAGTTTTACATTTAGTAACTTACGCATGGTTTCACAAGCCATTGCTGATGCAGTTGCTTCAGAACATTGGGATAAATCAGATACGGTTGATACAAAAAAAATCATCATTGGATATGACACCCGCTTCCTCTCTGACCGTTTTGCTGGGGAGGTGGCGCGTGTGCTGGCGGCAAACGGGTTTACAGTGTTACTTGCCCAATCAGATTCGCCAACCCCGGCAATTTCTTATGCAGTTAAAAATAATAATGCAATTGCAGGAGTGATGATTACAGCATCACACAATGCGCCACGTTATAACGGTTTGAAATTAAAAGGTGGTTTTGGTGGTTCAGCATTGCCAGAACAATGTCGCCGTGTGGAAGTGTATATCAATGACAATGAAGAACAAGCGCGTGGTCCAAACTTGATGGATTTTCAAAAAGCACGTGACGCTGGTTTGATTCAAAAATTTAATCCATTACCTGCTTATTTTGAACATTTAAGAAAGTTAATCAATACAGACATTATTGCTGAAAATCCGCAACGCTTTGTGGTGGATGCGATGTATGGTTCTGGGCGTGGCACGATTAAATCTTTCTTGCAAGGCACAGGTTGTGAAATTTACGAAATTCGTAATGAAATGAACCCCGGCTTTGGTGGTGTGCATCCAGAACCGATTGCAAAGTATTTGGGTCCATTATCCAGTGCTGTGAGTTCTGGCTTTGGCAATTTTGGCGTAGTGACAGATGGCGATGCCGACCGAATCGGCGCGATGGATGAACGTGGCAATTTTGTTGACCCACATAAAATTATGGCATTATCTTTGAAGTATTTAGTTGAAAAGAAGAAAATGTCTGGTGCCGTTGTAAGAACAGTTTCTACAACTCGTATGATTGATAGACTAGCAAAACGCTATGGCTTGAAATTATATGAAACCCCCGTCGGCTTTAATCACATAGCCGATTATATGATGCAAGAAGATGTGTTAATCGGTGGTGAAGAATCAGGTGGCATTTCATTCAAAGGACATATCCCCGAAGGTGACGGTCCGATTATGGGATTATTGTTAATTGAAATGTTGGCAGAATCTGGAAAGTCACTTGGTGAAATGATAGATGATTTGCTCAAAGATGTCGGTCCTGCTTTATACGAACGTGCTGATTTACGTTTGAGTCGTCCTGTTGCGAAAGCAGAAATGGTTGAGTTTCTTACCAAGCAAGCACCCAAAGAAATTGGTGGTGAAGCGGTTAATGAAATTAGTCAACGTGATGGTGTGAAATACATTATGGCTGATGATTCATGGTTATTGATTCGCCCATCGGGTACAGAACCTGTATTGAGAGTCTATGCTGAAGGTAGAACGCAAGAAATGGTCAAATCTTTGTTGGGGTATGGAAAAACTGTTGCTGAAAGTGTGGTGTAGCGTTTAGCAATTGGCTATTAGCAGTTAAATAAAAAGGCTCATCTTTCGATGAGCTTTTTTATTTAAGAAATTTATCTTGTTGGTGAGGCACGTAATCTTCTGGCTAACAAAATGACCATGACAAATGCCAATGCCATTACTGCTAAGCCGGGTACACCATAATCATCAATAAAGCCTGTGTTGGGTAAAGCGGTGGTTGTCGGCACAATGGTTAGTTGAGCAATGGCGGCTTGAGTCAGTGCCGCGCCTACGGTAGCAGTGGCGGCAAGGTTGTTGCCACCAAGCGTAGGTGTTGCATTTGGGTCAGGGGTGTTGGTGATAGTAGCAACATTCACCACTGGGGTTGCTGTTGGTGGTAAGGTGGCAGTGGGCAAAGCGGCTTGCGCTTGTGCCGTGGCAGTGAGGGCTTGATTAATAAAATTGTTTGAAGCCTCAGCAGTTTGGGTAGCCGCTTGAATTTGAGCCTGTTGCGCGGATTGATTATTGCGGTTTACTAAAAAAATACCCACAATGCAGGCAACCGAAAGCAAAATGATTCCACCTAAAATTCCAACTGCAATTAAGAAGGTGCGGTTATTACTCGACTCTTCTGGGAGTTGTTCATCATCGGGGGTATCATAATTATTATTGTCGAAAGACATAAAACACTCTCCTGATTGTTATTAAGTGATATTATCCCACAACTTCAAGGTTAACGAGCGGGGCAATCACGGTTTCGCCATTTTCCAATTTGACTTCTGCCGCATTTGCTCTTAAACCACTTGATAATGTGACAAGCCCAGATTTTAATGAAACAATTGACCCCACCATTCCCATAAAAGGCGGGCGACGCATACGCACTTGTACAGCGGGTGAAAATTCTGCCACTTCTCTTGGAGATGGCGGTTCTGACGAAGTGGGTAACGGAATAATCACTTCGGGTCGTGCGCCTGTGTAACGGTCGTAAAATTCTGCATGGACGGTGACTTCACGTTTGGCATTGGTTGTCAATAATTTATATGCGGCAGAATTCATGGGTAATGAGCCGAAACCATCCGTCACTAAAATGGGGTAGCGCATTTCGCGTGCTTTTTGAAGTAAAGATGGATAAATGCTTGCAATGATTAATCCGCGTGCGGGTAATTCGGCGGCGGCTTCTAAGGTATCTGCATCTTTCACTAAGCCAGCCAAAATGACAGAACCACGTAGGCTTACATCTAAACGATTGGGTGTAAGAACTGTATCAGGTGCATCAGCCAAGTTGACCAGTACGCCTGAATCGATTCGTCCGTTGCCCCACACACCTTGAATTAATCCACCAGCGGTTTGAATCACAACACCTTTGTTCGGCAAAATTTGAATGACTGTGCCGGGAATACCTGCCCGTAATTCTATTTTTGTTTCGCCTACTTCCATCAATACTTGTCCACCACCAACGGCTACCACACGCCCGGCACGCGGTGTTTTAACAGATTTTGGAAACATGCCTTTGCCTTTAGCAATTTCAGCATTGGCTGATAACTCATCATTGACTTGGCATTTCACCAAACGCTCTGCCACATTTGACGAAACATTTAACAAACGCGCCACATCTAATAAAACATGTTCGCGTGCCCATTTTGTTTCAGCCACCACATCATTCGGTGTCACTTTTTGTTGAATGCGTGCCGTTACATTGCCTGAAATCGGTAAGACTCTTTCACGCACAATGGTTGTAAGCCCAATAATATGATGTACTGGTGCTTGCATCATCCGCCTCCTAAAGTCCAATTCCATTTTTTGATGAGTTCGCGTCTTCTGACGGGGTCAGTTGGTAAATCAAGTGGGCGACCTCTTCCATCAAACACAACGCCTAATGCCCCGCCGCTAACTGGGATGGTGCCCCCTCGACTGGGTCCAAAGCCGACATCTGCGCCACGTAAAGTTTGAATGGTTAATTTCCCTGTTTCACCGTTGGCAAGCGGAAGGGTTTCGATGCTTCCAAATTTCAAATCTATGTTTGCTTCGGCACCGTTTTCATAACTCAGTTTTGCCTTCAAAATGGACGTGCCGTATCTTGCTGAAACTACGGGCGAGACGACTGTACCAACACTTAAGAAAGCACCCGACTCTAAGACTTGCACCGGCAAAATATTATTTTGTGATGCGGCAACACCTAACAAGGGTAATAAATTATTTTGGTCGAGGATGATGGTGGTAATGCCGACGGGTTGGATTCCGTCGAGGAGCAAGAGCAGGCATTGCCCTGGTCGTGAAGCGTCACTTAATGCTCCACCTCCAGCCAGAATTGGATCAAAGAGCGGAGTCAAATTGGGTTTGATAGTTGCAATATTCTGCGGGAAATCTTTTCGTGCAGTTTGCATGGCAAGGTATAAGGCTTCACGCGCAATGGCTTGAGAAATGGCAAGGTCTTCTTGTGTGGCGGCGATGGTGGCAGGGTACAACGATTTTTGATGTAAATAATCAAGCAAAACGCCGTTGGAAATATCTAATGATGACCACTGTAAAATATTTTCAAGCGTGGTGTAATTTAACAAGCCGACTAAGTTTTGACCTAAACTAAATTGCGGTAAAACTTTTAGTGTAGATTTATTTCTGAATGCCGCGGCAATGACAGTTGCAGAAGCACCCATATCTACACTTAGGATTCCTTTTGGTGAACCATAAACTTTGGAAAGGAATCGCACCATGCGCCCGGTGGCATAAGCGGTTGGGAGCATGTGCCCACCCGACCATAAATCTAACAAGTCAACGCCTTTGATTTGGCGTTTGCGAATGTTGATAATCATACGAGCAAGTTCGCGCTCGGCGGGGTCAATGTCTTCTGTTTCGAGTGATGGGCGAATGTTTGGGCTGAAATGTAAAGAAGTAGAAAGTGAACCGACTAAAGTTTTTACTTCTTCTTCCATTTTTTGGTTGCCGGCGAATAAAACAGTGGGGCGTTTTTCTTCGGGCATTAAGAAACTTGCTAAGCCAATTGGTTCTAATAATTTTTGAATCGAACGGGATGCACCGCCGTCTGTTCCACCAGCAATGACGACAAGTTCGGGACGCACACGCATTAAACTGTCGATTTGTTGGTCAGGCTTACGCTGGTCACTCAGGCTCATCGAGTCTATGATGCGGGTGTATGAGGTTTCGGTGAGTCGGCGGGCACTGTCTAATGAAACATCTTTAAGCAAACCAACTACCACTGTTTTCACAGTGGGTCCGGCAGATAAAGTGATGACTAACGCATCAACTCCAGACCCATTGCTTTGGGTTGGTGTGATGATGTTTCTGGATGAATCTAAAAGCGTTTTGCCTAAAATCTTTTGTAGGTTTGCCACAGCATTTCTGGCACCTTCAGATACATCTTTGAAAGGTGCTTCGGCTGTGCTAGGCGCAATACCTGATGCAATAAAACGATATTCACCTTCAATCACGTCAAATAACACAGCGCGTGTGTTTGCTGCGCCGACGTCTATTGCTAACAAAGAATTGCTGGTGATGATGGAAGAAGGCATTAGAAATTTCCGAAGAAGTTAATCAAGGATGAAATCCGTTCAATCAAAGCAGTTAATGCGGCGGCATACACACCAGCAAAGATGACACCTAATGTGATGCCAATGAAAATTTTTCCGATGAAAGCAAAGAATTCAATCACAATAAAACGGCGTGGAGTTCCACTTGCTTGCGGACGTGCGCCAAAATGAAAATAAGATAATGTGGTCACTACACCAACAAGCACAATTGTGCCATTGCCGATTACCTCGGCAACATTGATATTTCTTGCAACGGCAACATTCAAATCAAAAAAGTTTATGGTAGCAGACACTTGCGGGATAATCGTTCCAATCAATGCGCCGGCGATAATCACTGCCGCACCCGCACCAACCAGAAAAGCCATGGTAATGCTGGCAATTTTTGATAAGCGTGGTGAAATTTTCATCAGGATAAAAACAGCACCAAGCCATGGAACGATGATTATCACTCGTTCAAGAGTAGAGCCTGATAATAAAGCAGGAATGGTCGGCGAGAATAAACGTGGAGTTAACACTTGCCACCAAATCACCGAAGCAACATAACCTGCTGTGATACCGACAAAAAGATACACAGCGATTCTAAATAACGGGTTATCACCAATCAGATAACTCAAAATCAAAAGTGTGAAAAGAAAACTTAATACGCCGCTGATGAGGTCAAGAGGAAGTTGCATGTTATTTATCCTCTCTTCGCTCACGCAAGCCTACACCTAAATTCCATAACCCACCACCCAAAACGAGAGCCATGGCAATTAACATACCAATACTATAAGCGTCCCAATAATTTCTGGTGGTGCCGGGTCTGCCGGCATTGTATTGTTCAAAAATTGCTCCACCATATAAACCGGGCACAATCCCTGTTACTTGGGCAGAATCATAATAAGGTTGAATCATCGGCGTGGCTTGTGAACTGGCAACCACAATGAAAGGAATTGTCCCGCGTACACCTTGTGTCTGTTCTACCCATACACGCGCGGCATCAGCATTGTCAGTGATTAATATCATTGCCGTGAATTGATTCAAAGCAGTTACACCTTGAAGTGTAGGAGATGCCCAAGCAGGCTGACCAAAAATATCAAAAGGTGATGTAAGACTTGGGTTTTGTGCAAAGGCACGAATGCCTAATTGTCCGCCGGGTAAATAACCCAAGTTTGAATAGGTAACTCCGCTTTGGTAATTGTGAACAGCCAAAGGTCCAGAAGAAATAAAGCGTTCTGCCAACACAGAGCCAGTTTCATTCGTAGCAATAAAGGTTAAACGAGGATGTTTTAATAAAAGCAAATTATCAAACAAAGGTGCGGCGGCGGCTTCCATTTCACCAGCGCGAGATGGCTCATAATCAAATGCCACTAACACAGCCGCATTTTCTGGAATGGATTGCATCACTTGAATTGCCGCGCTTACTTCATTGGGAACACCGCGTGGTAATGCAAAAATTTGAGTTCGTAAAAAAGTTGTGCTGAAAATAACTGCCAGCATCAAAAATGCTAAAGTCCAGCGCAAGGCACGCGAGGGCAGTAAAGTAGAAAATGACTCAATCGGCACAGGCGAAGTTTCTGCCGCGAGAATATCTTCTAATATTCCGGCATGTTTTAGTTGTTCATCATTTACATTTAACTTCAATGAATAGGCTTTGGGTTTACTCGTCGGTGTAAAGCCCGGCACAGCAGGTAATACGCCTTGCAAACCAGCCAATGCACCACGTGATTCTAAAGTTTGGTCACTTGCCGATGATGTAAGTTGAGATAAGCCACTATCACTGGGGCGCATCGCCTCCACCCACGAAGGTAAATTGCTCGAAGGCAATACATCTTCATTGGTAATAGAGGTTGGTGTTGAAGATGAAGGCGTTTCACTGGCACTGCTTAACCAATCTGGCATTTCTGTAAACAGACCTTCTAAATTTTCCTGTGCTTGTGAGTCAAATGTAAAAGCAGGCATCGAAGCAAATGGGTCAACCTTTTCAGGTTCAACATTTTTTTCAACTTCCGTTTCAGCAGAAGGTTGAATACTGGAAAACCAATCGGTCGTTTCAGAAGCATCAATTTCTGGTTTCAATTCATCTTGCGAATCAAAAATCGTTTTTTCTGGTGCGGCGGCTTTTAACCAATCTGGCACATCACCGAGCAAATCATCTTGTGCGAGTGGTTCGTCTTTTTGTTGGTCAAGATAGACCGTCTCTTCAGATGATGATAACCAAGCCGGCATTTCTGGCTCTTGCGATTGCACTTGCGGTTTCAACCATAATGGCGTGGTTGTATCTTGAGATGGCTTTTCATCTTGGACTTCACTTGAGCCTTTCAACCAATCTGGCATATCCATTGGAGGAAGTGCTTGCGCTTCTTTCTCAGGGAGGCTTGATTCTGCAAATGCGGCAGATTCTACGCCCAAAGCATTTTCGCTTGCCCCACCTAAACTACTTAACCAATCAGGTGTGTCAATATTTAATTCAGGTGCATCTTGCTGAGTTTTTGCTTCTACAGGCTCAGCATTGGCAGACATTTGCTTGAGCCAATCGGGCGTATCCACATCAAATTGCGCATCACTGGCAGGTTGTGATGAAACCTGCTGAGATTTTGATTCAGCATCAGCAGACATTTGTTTAAGCCAATCTGGTGTTTCATCTTGCGTTGGAGTAAATCCAAAAGGTTCTTCTTTTGCTGGTTCGTCATCTTTGTCACTAAGCCAATCTGTCAACTCGTCTTTTTCAGGTGCAGATTCATTTTGCAAACCTGCTAACCATGCTGGAACTTCATCCTCTTGCCCGCCCCGTGAAGGTGGTTGAGCAAGAATATTTTCACTTTGTGCAAAATCATCTTTTCCGCCCATCTCTACCCAACGCACATCTGTAGCAGGTTCATCTTTAGCAGACCTTGATTTTGGTGAAGCACCGGTGATACTAGCAAGCCAATCTGGCACTTCTTCTTCCTCGTCGTCCCCTGTTTGGGATTGCAGACCTGCTAAAAGGTCAGGAGGTGAAGCGGTAGGTTTGGGCTTGTTTTCGGTCGTTTGTAAATAATCTGGTGAATCTTGTGGCTCTGTATTACGAGCGGCATCACGGGCTTCTCTTAACCATTGTGGCAGAATTGGTTCAAGTTCGGCAGTATGTTTTTTGGTAGGGTTTTGACCAGATTGAATATTTGGTTTTGTTTGAAGTGGAGAACGGCAATTGGTGCATAACTCTAATTCGGGCGCGTTCATTTCTCCACAAATCGGGCATTTAATGTCTGCCATTATTTACCCCCATACGGACGGTCTATGCCGAATAGCACGCGCAAGCCAGTGACGAGTGTGCCAAGTGCTACGCCGATTAAGATTCCGCGTGCGCCACCCAACGCCCAAATTTGACTCACCCATGGACGAATCAAAGTTCCAAATATTGGAACATCACCAAACGGCAATGTGGCTGAACCAAGAAAAATTAATACAGCAGTGATGATGAAGAAAATGCTGATTACATCGGCACGGCGGCGTAAGAGACGAATGGCGGCATATAGCAATGTGATGGTGAGCAAACCCATCAATGTCGCTTCGACGGGCAAAATGATTCCGTTTAATAAAACTTGCATGACTGCATGTTGCGGGCGTAGAATTAATCCAAAGACAAATGTAGCCACTAAAGCAATCACAAGAAGCGCACTGTAAACACTTCCTTTTTCAGCACGGCGGACTTTATCGGTATGCACTGCAATTAAATTAAAAATACCAACTAATGAGGCAACCCCAGCCAGAATGATTGCCCAATTTAATAATAAAGTTTGAATGCTAGTAAATTGTGCAAAGAAATAACCAAATAAAACCATCAAGCCGACGGCGATGGCAATGACTGCGGTGACGACGCGCATTAAATCACCCCCAAAAACTTCGCGGCGGCACCACCTAACAATGTAGCGATAATTAACCATCGCAAAATATCTTGTACAGTCAGGCTAGCGGAATGGGATGTACCTGCTCCGAGATATGCGCCAGTAGCAAATAATTCTTCACCGATTAAGGCATCTTGCGTGCTGGCATACAAAACAGATTGACCCGCTAAATTATCACTCGCCCCAATTAAGGTGACATAATCACGGTCTGAAATATCAGCCAGTAAAGCGGCTTCTGCTCCAAAGTGACCAATCATAATATTTGTGGAAACATTTTCGTTAGAAGCAATGTGCATAGCACCCGCAACATAACTAAATGGAGTTAATCCAGTGACGCGGCTTGTGGTCGGCAGATATAATTCTTCTACCCCAGCGGCTTGATAACCTGCTTGCATGGTATCTTGAGTCAATAAACCAAGGGCAGGGTCACCAGCAGAGGCGACAGAGGGCATATCACTGACAGAGGTTTTTTCTGAAATGATTCGTAATGCGGCAAGCCCTGCAAAAGCAGAGCCCCCACGTTCATCTAATAAACTGCCATGACCTAATGAAATGTGTAAGCGTTTGCCATCTTCTACGCTTAATCCTAAAGTGCGCACGAGGCGTGTGAGTGCGGGGATTTCTCGAAAACGCGGGTTTGAATTTCTTGTCAAGATTGAGATGACAAGCAAAAGAAATGCAGTGAGGATAAGAATGCCTAAGGCGAGGAGAGATGTCATTGGTTTGCCCCTGTTTGTGTTAAGAAAGATGCGAAAGCCCGCACTTCAGATTCATCTTCCAGCATGGTTGCTAAAGCGGTCAGTTGGTCATTCTTTACAAATCCGCCACTGAAATACAATGCTTGTGCACCAATTAATGCAAGCGGACTTGTGGCTTCGAGGAACGAGGCGGCTACATCTTGAAGTTGATAACGGCGCAAGGACTCAGCCCAGCGATGCCAAAATTCGCGCGATGACTCCATAATTAAGGAAAGTATAGCATAACTTAGGGCTATGCTTTGCGATAACTGGCTTGCAATTTAATTAAAGAAACGACTGATAAAAGAAGAAAGAGGAAAGAAATATCATTCTTTCCTCTTTCTTTATATTATGGTGCAATTGTTGTCCCGCTTGGTATCTCTGTATCTTTCGGAATAATCACAATCCCATCGCGCACATACCATTTCTCATTATCAATATCAGTGTCGCGCGGGAAAGGCTTAATCGTCACGTTATTTCCAATATGACAATTTTTATCTAAGATGGCACTTTCAATATGACAATCTGAACCAATGCCGATGGGTAATTCTTTTGTATCTCGTTCATAATAATCAGCACCCATTACGATGCTATCTTTAATCACACATCCACTAGCAATTTGGCTACGAATGCCAATAATAGAATGGGTGATTTGAGATTTTAAAATTTTACTTCCCTCAGCAAGCAACACATCTTTCAAAGTAGAGTCTTCAACAATAGATGCAGGCAGATAACGTGTATCGGTATAAATCGGGAGTTTGGCATCATAAAAATTAAATGGGGTTTCAGCAGTTGTCAGCATCAAATTGGTTTCATAAAACGAACGAATCGTTCCAATATCTTGCCAATATCCATCAAAATCAAACCCATATACTGCGTGGGTCTTAATCGCATTGGGAATAATATCACTGCCGAAATCATCATAGCTTGGAAAGTTTTTCAAAAAATCTATCAACACTTTGGTATTGAACATATAAATTCCCATCGAACCTAAAAATGGGCGTTGCTCATCATCGCGGCTAATATATTTATTTTGTGTTTCAGTGTCTTTCGGTTTCTCAACAAAATCAGAAATCTTTCCATTTGATTCGCGTTTCAAAATCCCAAAGCGACTCGCTTCGCTTCTGGTTACGGGTTGAACTGCTACTGTGATGTCGGCATTATTCTTCCAGTGATACTCTGCCATCTCTTTATAATTCATGCGATAGAGATGGTCGCCTGCTAATATCAAAATATATTTGGCACTGGTGGCTTGAATTTCCAATATCTGCTTGCGGACAGCATCCGCTGTGCCTTGATACCAGTTTTCGCTTTCCATCGTCTGCTCTGCCGCCCAAATTTGCACCCAACCCTGATGAAATGAATCAAAGTTGTAGGTGCGAGTAATATGCCGATGGAGCGAAACCGAGTTGAATTGAGTCAGAATCGCAATGCGAAAAATCTCCGAATTAATACAATTACTAATCGGAATATCAATCAGCCGATATTTGCCCGCAATCGGAACCGCGGGTTTAGAACGCATTTGCGTTAATGGAAACAAACGAGCACCACGTCCCCCACCGAGAATCACAGCTAAGACTTCATTCAACGACGGCATAAAAGCCTCCAATAATGGGTTGTCTTACAAACTAGATTCTCGTTATTTTACACCGAACCCCTTACGAATGCGATATATGAGATAGACAAAAGGATATGCCAAGAGGATTAGAATGTCTATGAGGAGGAAGAAGAATTGAAGTTTCATAGTGTAATCTCCAAAGAATATGTTGAGTCGTCTCATGAAGATTTACGTCTTTAGATACTTCGAGTTTCTTATATGAGCAATTTTACAGATTAGAAAATTCTCAGTCAATTCTTTTGAAATTAATTTATATAAAACTCAAACATCCTCCATCATGGAGGATGTTTGAAACCCGTAGGGTATAATTCGGGACTGTGCCGAAGGAGGGAATCGAACCCTCATTCCCGGAGGGAACACGATTTTGAGTCGTGCGCGTCTGCCTATTCCGCCACTTCGGCTTATTTGCGAACGCAAGTATACCACTCAACATGTGTAACGCAAGATAAAATTTATCGTCTCGCAGGTTTCTTTACAAAACTTAAGTAATGAAAACCAACCTGCGGGATGTTATAAGGAAACAATGAAACTCGGAATTATCGGATTACCCCAATCAGGAAAAACAACTTTATTCAATGCAATCACTCGTGGCAATGCTCCCACCACAGCATCTGCTGGAAGAATTGAAGTACATCAAGCCGTGGTAGATGTGCCAGACCCGCGTGTTGATATTCTTTCAAAAATGTTTAATCCTAAAAAAACAATTTATGCAAAAGTCACTTATGCAGATATTGCTGGGCTTGAAACAGGTTCAGCAAAAAGCGGTATTTCAGGTCAATTATTAAATCACCTTACTCAAATGGATGGATTAATTTTGGTTGTAAGATGTTTTGAAAATGATAACGTTATGCACCCAAGCGGAAATGTAAATCCATTGCGCGATGTAGAAACCATGACCAGTGAATTGCTCTTAAACGATTTGGTTGCGGTTGAAAGAAAACTCGAAAAATTAAAAGATGAAAAGAAAAAAGGCGGAACCGATAAAACTATCAACGCCCGCCAAATTGAATTGTTTGAAAAACTCAACGCGGCATTATCTGAAAATAGACCTTTACGATTTTTAGAATTCACAGATGATGAAGAAAAAGAATTATCCAGTTTTGGATTATTGACTCGCAAACCGCTTCTGACTGTCTTCAACTTGGGTGAAGGGCAGTCAGCACCAGATTCATCTTTAGACCATCCTTCGGTGTCATTGATGGGCAAACTGGAAATGGAAATTGCGCAACTTTCTCCAGAAGATGCTGAAGTGTTTATGCAAGAATATGGAATCAAAGAATTAAGTTTGAATCGTATGATTAATATCTCTTACGAGTTATTACAAGAACAAACATTTTTTACAGTTGGTGAAGATGAAGTGCGCGCGTGGGTCACACATCGTGGAGCAACGGCACAAGAAGCGGCTGGTGAAATCCACACAGATTTGTCGCGCGGGTTTGTTCGGGCTGAAGTAGTAGCATACGAAGACTTGACCAGTTTAGGGTCAATGAACGAAGCGAAAGCCAAAGGTAAGTTCAGGCTTGAAGGCAAAGAATATATCGTCAAAGATGGTGACATCATGCACGTTAGGTCTAGTCTATAATCATGTCATTGCGAGTCGCGCTCTTGCACTTTGCGACGAAGCAATCTCATGTTACTAGGAGGTTGCTTCGGGCGAAGAGCATCGCCCTCGCAACGACATATAAAAAATAAAAAGGAGATAAAAATTATGGCTTATAAACTTTCAAGATGGGATTTATCTGCATTGTACCCGGGCTACGATAGCCCTGAGTTACAAAGTGCGTTCGACATGATTGAAGAACAAGTGACTTCGTTTGAAGGCTTGCGTGACAAACTTAAAGCCGATATGCCCGAAGAGGATTTTTTGCAAGCCGTGAAAGCCAGCGAAGAAACCGCGCGTGTTGCCAACAAATTGTATTCATTTGCAGGTTTATCTTTTTCAGCAGATACTCAAGACCAACAAGCCCAAACATTACAAAACCGTGTTTTACAATTTTTAGCCGAAGTTGAAAACCGAACTTTATTTTTCAGTTTGTGGTGGAAAGAATTAGACAATGAAAATGCAAAACGCTTGATGGCAAATTCTGGAGATTATAAATATTATCTTGAAGCCATTCGTTTGTATAAACCGCATACTTTGAGCGAACCAGAAGAAAAGATTATGAACATCAAGAACATTACTGGTTCAAATGCTCTTACGAATTTATATGATTCAATTACGAATCGTTATATGTTTAAGATGAAGGTCAACGGCAAAGAAAAAGAAATGACTGCGGCTGAGTTGTTTTCGTATCGTTATAGCACAGACCCAAAAGTGCGTGCTGAAAGTTATCAATCGCAATTCAAAGTGTATGCTGAGGATGGTCCTATTCTTGGGCAAATGTATCAGACTAGAGTGCGTGACTGGCACAATGAAAATGTGAATCTGCGTAAATTTAAGAGTCCGATTGCCGCACGCAACTTAAGCAACGATGTCCCAGATGAGGCGGTGGAAGCGTTGTTAAACGTCGCCAAAAAGAATGTCCCCATCTTCCAAAGATATTTCAAGATGAAAGCCAAATATATTGGCATGAAAAAAATCCGCCGTTATGATATTTATGCGCCAGTCGCCGCTTCCAAGAAGACGTATAGTTGGGATGACGCTGTCAACATGGTGCTTGAGGCATTCAAATCTTTTGACCCGAAAATTGAATCTTTAGCCAAACGTGTCTTTGACCATAACCGCATTGATAGTGAAATTCGCAAAGGTAAACGTGGTGGCGCATTTTGTTGGTCTTACTTACCAGAAGAAACGCCGTATGTGTTGGTGAACTATCAAGGTACTGGGCGTGAAGTGGCAACATTGGCACATGAGTTAGGTCATGCCATGCACTCAATGTTGGCATCACATCACAATACATTTACATTCCATTCGTCATTACCGCTTGCTGAAACTGCATCCACATTTGCAGAGATGATTTTGATTGACAAATTGCTCGCCGAAGAAACAGATGAAACTGTCCGCCGTGACATTCTCTTCAAACAAATTGATGATGCCTATGCAACCATCATGCGTCAATCCTATTTTGCTATTTTTGAAAAAGAAGCACACGAATTGGTGATGAAGAACGCTTCGGTGGATGATTTATGCAAAGCCTATCTCGATAGCCTCAAACAACACTTTGGCGACTCACTTGAACTGAATGATGAATTCAAATGGGAATGGGTGGGTATTCCACATATTTATCACACACCATTCTATGTGTATGCGTATGCGTTTGGTCAATTGCTTGTTTTGGCTTTATATCAACAATACAAAGCAGAGGGTGAATCATTCAAGCCAAAATATCTCAAAATTCTTTCGGCAGGCGGTTCCGAAGCCCCAGAGAAAATTTTGAAAGAAGCAGGCATCAACATTCGTGATGAAAAATTCTGGCAAGGCGGTTTTGATGTGTTGGAGAAATTGGTCAGCGAATTAGAGGCATTGCCTGTTGAGTCAAAGAAGGCAAAACCTGCTAAAAAGGCTGTTGCTAAGAAAACAGTAGCGAAGAAGAAAGTTGTAAAGAAGAAAAAGAAGTAAAGAAAACAAAAGAACTGCTTGATTTATATCAAGCAGTTCTTTTTACGTAAACTTCATTTTCCAATATGCTGAATTACATCACCTAATGGAATAATGGTCTCACCATCCATTTCAAACCCACCGACGGGCATGGGCTGACCATCATGGTCTCGGAAATATAATGGCAAACCTTCTGCAAAGTTTAATGGAAAGACAGTTGGGTCTTGGCGTTGATGATGAATATGAATGTGTGGTTCGCTGGTGTTGCCTGAATTGCCACATTCGCCAATCACTTGACCTTCTTTCACAACATCGCCTGTTTCTACCTGCACACTTCCATTTTTGAGATGAGCAATCACTAGATATGTACCTGTTTCTTCAATTCGCATCATGACGTGATTTCCAGTGGGTGCCTCAAAATTATTTGATACCACACCTGGAATTTCATCTGGCTCACCATCATGTGCGGAGACAACAACCCCATCAATCGGTGCAAGCACAGGCAGACCATAACAGCCGTAATCTTCTAAATTTTGACTGCCAGAAAAATAGGGTTCCATTACCAAATCATACGCCCAACGTTGGTCTGGTGCGGCGGCGTGATAATTTGTTTCGATAGAATCTCCACCCCATGCCACAAGAATCTTTTCATCCGCAGGCAAGCGGATAGTTACAGATGGAGTTGTATTTTCAAGCGAAGCGGGAAATGCCATAGGCACAAACCACAAAATAAATCCAAGCATACTGATTAATGAAGCAATCAAAGTCCATAATACAGGTTTGCTTTTTCGTTTTTTGATGAGAGCATAAATGCCAACTACAATTAATGTGCTAAGTCCCAATACAGGCGGTATCAATTGAAGCATATACCAACCTGAAATTTTAATCATGCCGCCTGCTAACAGCATTCCTAAAATAGATATGGCAGAAATAATCATTAATCCAAACGGAATCCAACGCACAATTTGCCAAAGGCGAGAAGGTTGTTTTTCTTGTTCCATGTTTCCTCCGAGAAAGTTTGTCACCCTGAGCAAAGCGAAGGGTCTCCAAAATTATTGTAGAGATTCTTCGCCACGAAAACCAAATGCGTGGCTCAGAATGACATATACCTCTCTTACGAAGTTTAATGGATGAAGTTGTGTATCTGTTGTTAATTTTTTATTAAATTTCCCCAAGTTCTTTCAAAAACTTTTCTTTGTTTGCAGACCTTGCTGTTTTCCCGCTGGATGTTTTCAATATCCAAGTTTCATCTACCACTTTTACATGTCGCACTGCCACTGCAGAATTTTTTGTAACGTGTTTTCGTATCGCATCCGCGATTAATTCTTTATCTGATTCAGGTGATTCAGACTCAGCAATAATGACGACTTCTTCTGTGCCTGATTCTTGGTCATATATCCCAAACGCGACGACTCTTCCTTTGTGGACACCTGCTACTTCACCTGCAAGTGACTCTAAATCCTGAGGATAAACATTCTTCCCGCCGACGATAATCAAATCCTTTTTACGACCTGAGACGTATAACTCACCATCAGCAACATAACCATAATCGCCTGTTAAATACCAGCCATCCTTAATCGCGGATTCAGTTGCGTCGGGGCGATTGAAATATTCTGTCAACATACAATCACTTTGTACCGCAATCTCACCAACGACTCTTTCATCAACTTCATTGAATGATTCATCCACAACTTTAACTTTCACGTTCGGAAGCGGTTTCCCCGAAGATGTCATTTTCAGGGTTGGAGAATCAAGTTTCCCCTTAATTGCGAGGCGTTGAGTCATAAATATCTCACGGTCAATTTCATCTACTACTGGAGTTTTATCAAGTGGAGACTGAGTCACAGCGAAAACATTTTCTGCCATAGCATAACAAGTTTGAAGCGCGGAATAATTTAATCCATAACTTGAAAATTTTTCAAAAAATAAATCGTGACTTTCCACATGCACAGGCTCAGAACAATTGATGATTGCCCGCCATGTGGAAAGATTTACATTCTCAAGATTGCGCTCGCGAATTTTTTGCGCACAAAAATTGAAAGCAAAATTTGGAAGCCAAGACAATGTGCCTTGATATTGCGAAACGGATTGCAAAAGTTTATACGGCGCGCGCACCCAATCAAATGGTGACATGAGCACAAGTGGAATTTGCAAAACGACAGGCATGATAAAACATGCGATAAAACCCATATCGTGATACAACGGCAACCACGAAACGATTACATCTTTTTGATTATCAATATGAAGTGTGTTGCTATATGCGTTGAGTTGATTCAAAATTGCGCGATGCGAAAGTGCGACACCTTTTTGCAAACCTGTTGTACCTGATGAATGTTGCAACACAACAATATCTTCAGGAGAAATGCTCAAGCCGCCGTCCTCGGCGGCGGGGACTCCACCAAGAGCGGGTATTTGATTCGTGAGAATAATATTTTTTACAGAATCACCTTCAATCAAAGCATCCCGAATTTCATTTTCAAATTCAGGATATGTAACAATCGTTGTCGGTTTTGTAATTGAAATTAAAGAAGCAAGGTCAGCGCGATATTTTTCAGGTGCAAGTTTTTCTGTGAGAAACGGCATGATGGATGGAATCGCGCCATGCAAAATTGCTCCCCAAAATGAATAGATTAAATCTTCACCATGTTGCAAAATCAAAATGACAACTTCACCAGACTTGATATCTTTTTTCGCATACGTTTTTGCATAACGATTTGCACCATGAATCAAATCTTTGTATGTAATCTTTTTGTCTTCCTGACCTGCAAACTGCAAAATAATACTAGTTTTGTCAGGAGCAGTTTGATATGCGTTTTGTAGAAGATGTGGAAGTGTATTCATTGTTAAAAATCATAAAGAATTAACGCGAATATCTCAAATAAGCGAATTACGCGAATCTTTGTTTATTTGCGTCATTCGTATTTTCGCGTAATTCGTGTTAAGAATTTATTTTCTTGATTCAATCAATCCCGCCAACTGATTCAGAGAATCAAACGTATCTGCATTCAATTCAGTATCTTCAATTTTGACTCCAAATGTATCTTCCACAAACAAAGCCAAATCCATCAAACTAAAAGAATCAATTAATCCACTGGAGATTAATGCTTCATCAGGTTTAATTTCTTTATTTGGTTGCTTCAATATTTTTTCAGCAATAAATTTTGCAATCGGTGCAGTAATTTCTGTTGACATGCCATCTCCAAAATATAAAATTATAAAAAAATTAACGTAATACGTAATTCGTAAAACGTAACATACATTTTGCAAATCAATTACGCATCACGCATTACGTTTCATAATTACCCAATTACCATTTACTAATTACTCAATGCCTTCCTCACCGCATCCAACGCCTGCAACGCCGTGAGATTTCTCCAGGGCCAACCGCTCAACATATTTCTTTCTTTATCAAAAAAATTTCTTGAAAAAGATAAATGAAATCCATCATTCAATTCAGTCGAATGACCTTGATTAGGCAAAGGTTGCAATGCCGCCCAAAAATTCCATAGCGGAATATCATACTCAACTGCAATGTCAGCAATCTCCGCATTGATACTATGGTCGCCTTCAAGGTTATCACCTTTGGTTGCCAAAATCGGCACAACACCTTGCTCCAAAGAATATTCAATAATTTGGCGCATGTATCTTCCATAATCATCGGCAGGTCTGCCGCTAAAATTTGTTTCCAAACTAATAATGGCAATGCTCGGATTATTGACCCGAAATTCACAGGCAATCGGTGTCTCATTGGGCTGACAATTTTCAGGGTCAGCCCGAAGCGGAGTCAGAATCGCCGCCACATTATAACCATCACGCATTGCTAAACTATCACGCGCAAACGAACCTTCAAAATAATCAATCGTCTCTTGCAAATACGCATACTCATCCCCAAGACTATACCAACCCTCGTGGTCAAAATCTACCAGATAAAAACCTGTGCTTGTTTGACAATCTCCAACTTTTGAAAACACATTTGGATTTCGACCCATTGCGATTCCACGTTGATAGACTTCCTTCATCGCCTCACTGACGACGGGGATAACTGGTAGCTGTTTCCATTCATCTGGTGCTAGCGTTGGGCGCGGAGTTGCAACTGCAACTTGCGTGGCTTCAACAATTTCAGTTACAGATTCAGTTGCAGGAACATCACTTGAAATAATTTCAGGTTGTGATGTAACTGGAACATTCATACAAGAAACTAAAAACAAACTTAATAATATATATCTTACGAACTTCATAAAAAAACTCCAAGGTCATGTCATTCTGAGCCGCGTTCTTGTTCTTTGCGGCGAAGAATCTCTACGATTATCTCAGAGACCCTTCGCTACGCTCAGGGTGACACGATAAAATTATTTACAAGACTCAACAACATGCGGCACTAAACTTTCAGCCAATATTTTTTCACCAGCAGGGGTTAAGTGAATAGCACTGTTTGTAAACTCACTGGCAGAGACAATATCCCACAAATCCACATACTGCCAATCATTCTCTTCACTTAATGCAAACATCAACTCTCGATATTCGTCATACGCCCAGCGCGGATAGAAAAAATTATAGCGGATGTCACTGTTGTTTCCAGAACTTATTAACATCGGCTCATTTACCAAAATCATGGGTGTTTCACCTGCCATGCGAAAACCTGTTTCTAAAACATTCAACGCCAAAAGATTTTCATCCAAATTCGGTTTCACAAAATCGTGATAACTTTCATCTACATCGAAATCGGTTTGTGCCTTTTCGTAATCATCTGAATAGATTTGGTCAATGCCTGTAGCAGACCACATCACTCCGTATATTTGAAGCCGAATTAAATCTGCCCAAGCACGCCTATCGCCGATAAATGTTTTATCCCAAAAAGTTTTTTGTTTTTGATTTTCTTCTACAATAGGAGAAGATTGTTTTTCAATCGGAAACGCATCTAATGTCGTCATCCATAAAATTAAATCAGGTTCGTATTGCATGGCATATTCAAGCAACATGACATCTTTTGTCAATGAAATAGTTGGGTATCCGATGTTATAGGTTTTGACATTTTTTCCACATGCTGAAAGATTCATTTGATTCAATTGACCAGTCAATGTTTCTTGTGGCTTAAGCAATGTTCCCCAGACAGATGAATCCCCAATCACAATCACACGAAATTCATCTTCAGTTTTTTCTGTTCCGTGAATCACATGAGATGCAAACATGGCATCCAAGTCAAATAAGCTTAAGTTATAAGATTGCTTTGGATTTTCGCCAAAGGGTAATCTTTCTCTGCCCTTGAAGACGGAGTTATATAAAGAAATCTTTCCAACATTTGGTTGCCACACGGCAATTACAAGATTGAAGATAATAAAGAGGAAAATTCCTTTTATAAAAACGCTGAAAGGTTTAACTTGATTCATTTTTCTTAAGGCTTCAATTATAGTAGCCATTCCCATTTTGTGTTTTCTGTTGACGAGCCTACTTCCCCGTGATAGAATGCAACCCGCCTAAATAATGGGCGCGTAGCTCAATGGTAGAGCAGCGGCCTTTTAAGCCGTTTGTTGAGAGTTCGATCCTCTCCGCGCTCACTATAAAAACAATCCTCTTTAAGAGGATTGTTTGTTTAAGAACTATTGGACGCAGATAAACGCTGAAAACGCTGATTTGGTTTTTTATCCGCGTAACCCGCGCTCGTCCGTGCCTTATACTGTTATTTATCTTCATCATCCTCGAAAAATTCATCCTCATCAAATTCTTCGAGGTCGTCTTCATCATTGAGTGAGAGTAAATCAAATTCATTCAATTCTTCGTTGAAATCTAAGTTTTCTAAAGCATCTTCTAAAAATTCGATGGCTTCTTCATCTTCTGTATTTTCAAGCAGATTGAGAATATACACACGTGCATCTTCGCCGCCGATTTGCGACAATGACCAAATCGCCGCAGACACCACGTCATCATCCTCTTCTTCATCTTCTAACATTTGGAGCATGATGGGGGCGGCTTCGGTAATACCCAATTCACCCGCCGCTTCTGCCGCGGCGAAACGGATGCGAGGGTCACTATCTAATAATTTGCTGACGACGCTATCATTCCAAACATTATCATGTGAGCGTCCCATTGCGCGTAGGGCAGAAGCTGTCCATGCGGGGTCTGAGCGTTGATAAGCAGACTCAATAATATTTGTCATTTCTTCACGTGATGAATATCCAAGTGACTCTAATGCTTTTCTTCTTAGTGATGGATTGTCTTCACTGCGAATGACTGAAATTAAAGCGTCTTCAACTTCGTGCTGAATGTTAGAATCTAATTCTTCTAACTCGCCAAGCAGAACAAATTCGCCGAGCAAATTTGCCGCTTCCATGCGCGGAGCGAGGTCAGTGTCGTTAAGAAAAATGTTGAGGAATGAATCAACAAGTTTGGGGTCGTTTGATTCGGCAAGTAATCCAATGGCACGGGCGCGCACTTCTGAATCTGAATCATCTAATAAGGCTTTGCCAATTTCTTCATACGAAACGAGCGTATCTGAATCAAGGTGAGATAAAAGATTATCGAGCAGAAGCAGTTTGCGGTTAGGTGCGACGCTTTTCCACACATCTAAAAAAAGGCGCAGAGATTTTGGGTCTAAATCAGAATAATATCCGAGATGATTTTGCGGAATATCTTTTTTAGAATCCAGCAAATGGTCGAGTACGTTTTGAAAAGTAGTTTCTGTCATATTATGGAACGAGTTGGGCTGGGTTTACAAAATCCATCACATTAACAAATATCATCAAGCCGATGAGTAGTAACATAGCAATACCATTGACCATGTTTTCCCATTCCATCGGGATGCGTTTCTTGAAAAGAATTTCTGGCAATGTAAATAAAATTCTTCCACCATCAAGTGCAGGGATTGGGAATAAATTAAACACACCGAGTGAAATGCTCAACACACCAATTAAATTTAATGTGTAATTGCTTGGGCGAGATGCAGAAGGTGAACCACTTGATTGTGCCTCGGCAACTTCTTGTCTGCTGGTGACATCTTCTTCAACAGAATAATTGAACAAATCATAAATTCCTTTGAAGCCAATAAAACGCGCTTCATCCGATGAAATGACACCTTGAATTAATGCAACTGGAAGATAAACAATGGTGGCGGCTTGAACCGCTGTTATGGTTACACCGCCGCTTACACTTTCAATCAATGTTGCTGGGCGTGTTGGTGTTGCCAGTGCAACGCCCATAGCACCTTCTTGCGCCGTGCGGCTTGAAAGTGGCGTTGCGGTTAAAGTAATTTGCTCACCATTTCTTTCAATTAAAATTTCAACAGGTTTATCGAGATTTTCTCGAATGAGCAAAATGGCAGGTTGAATTTCTGTCACTGCTTGACCATTGATAGCAAGTAAAACATCGCCATCTTGTATACCTGCTTGTTGTGCAGGTGAATTTTCTGCAACGGTTTCAATTAAAATTTTGCCCGGCACTGGCACACCAGAAGATGCAATCAAAATTGAAAACACAATCACGGCTGTCAGCAAATTCATTAATGGTCCAGCAAACAAAACCACCAAACGTTTCCATGGGCTAGCAGAAGCAAGTCCGCCCGGCACATTCGGGTCATTTTCACCTTTGGGGCGAATGAAGCCACCAAGTGGTAAAGCATGAATCGTAAATTCAGTTCCTTGCCATTTGCCGAGGCTCACCAATTTGTAAGATGGCAATCCAAAACCAAATTCTTCCACTTCAATTTTTGCCCAACGTGCCGCGATGAAATGCCCCAACTCATGCACGAAAATCATCAAGCCGAGTGCGAAGAAGAAAACTAGAAAAGATATCATTTTTATTCCTTTATTTCGTAATGACAAGATTATATCTGCAAATGGAATTGAAGAAGTTAAAGTTTTATTAGATGAAATGCCCGCTTCTTTCTTGATTTATAGTTGATTCTGCTTCGGAGACATTTATCTTACCCCCATCCTCGCGCGGACGTAAACATCCGCGCTATTCATACAAAGCCTGCTAAAGCAGACTTAAACCTTCGTGTACCTTTGTGACACTTTGTTGTGAATCAAACTAATTTCGCACCACCACCAACCCCAGCCACCAAAACATCTTTCACGCCATTTAATTCTCTTAATTTTTTCTCTACTTCCTTTGCATAATCCCCCAAACACAACACATGGACATTCGCTCCCGCATCCACTGTATAACCAACAGGTAAACCGCTTTGTCGCCACTCACGCACTTGATGAAAAATTTCCACCGTTGCAGATTGCCAATACATCAATGGCGGATTCGATGTCATCATCACCGAATGCATCATATCTGAATCATGTTCGATGATATTTGCAAACGCTTCAAAATCTTTATTCAAAATCGCATTTCGACAAATATCTAACCTGCGAGTTGTATCTGCAACTCTCGCATCTTGTAAAGGACTCGTCTCTGCAATGGCATGACCTTCTGTAGAGCCAGTCTTTTTATGTGCCGAACTGACCACAGCAATACAATCCACTAAATTCCAATGCTTCACATCTGCAATTGAAAATGCAAACGAATCTTCTTCACTTGTTCCCATTTGCCATTCCACAAATCCGCTTGGAATAGAACGCGAAGCAGAACCAGAACCTCTTCTCGCCAATTTTGATAATTCACTTTCGCTTAAATTTAATCCAGCCGCTTTGCTGGCGGATAATGCCAATGCCGCAAACGCCGCCGCAGATGATGCAATGCCTGCGCCTGCTGGAAAATTATTTTCACTCGTCACTTCGGCTTTTTCATTAATATTCGCCATCTTGCGGACAATGTCAAGAATGTAAGAGACTCTTTCAAGTCCTTTACCTTTTATTTCACTATTATTGATTGAAAGTGAATCTTGTTTGGATGAATTGAAAGTCACTGTCGTTTTTGTAAACAATCCATCCAAATTCATAGAAATAGAACCATTCACCGGCAAACGCAATTCATTGTCACGATTTCCCCAGTATTTGATAAAGGCAATGTTTGGATGTGCAGTGGCTGTGGAAGATGTCATATCTAAAGTTTATCATTAAGAATTAAGAAGAGTAAATTTATCCTTTGCGCTAACAAAACCTGCAAAATAATTGTCAAGATTAAAAAAATATGATAAAGTTAAAAGCGTAGGATGCAAGTAGGTTTTCGTTGTGGAAGTAAGGACGACGGCTCAAAGCACGACCTTGAGCCGTTTTTTGATTACCGCCCGATGAAAGACACAACCTGCGTCACCTAATTTTTTTATTTTGCTTAGGAGGCAAAAAATGTCTGAACGTATCATCGGAACGGTAAAGTGGTTTAACGGAACCAAAGGCTATGGCTTCATCGAACGTGAAGGTGGCGCAGATGTCTTCGTACATTTCTCCGCCATTCGCGGCGATGGTTTCAAAAACCTACAAGAAGGTCAAAAAGTCGAATTCACCATCGAAAACGGACCAAAAGGTTTACAAGCCGCAGACGTCGTGGTTCTCTAAACTGAACCGAACCAAAAGAGTCTCATCGTAAGATGAGACTCTTTTTTGTTTTAATGTTTCACCGTCCCGCAGGTTTAATCAATTAACTTGATTTGACTCAAAAAACCTGCGGGACGTTTTTTCAAACCGCTTCTTTCGGGACCCATAACTGGGTATCTGTTTCAACCGCCATTGCCCCAGCCCCAAGCATGGACTCTACATCTGCATCTGACCATACACCTCCAGCACCGATAATCGGCAACCCAATCATCCCTGCCGAACGGACAATATCCAACGAACGCGGAAATAAAGATTTTCCATATATTCTTCCGCTAACGAGTTCCCCTCTCCCGTTTTTGGGAGAGGGGTTAGGGGTGAGGGGAAGAGTCCCTCTGGGAGATGAAATACTAATTGCAATCGCACCTTCTTGTACCAACTTTGGACCCAAACTTAATATCTGTTCGTATGGCAAAGCAAATATCAAAGGCAATTCACCTAAGCACATTTCTAGCGTTAACAAAATAATGTCATCTGCTAATAAAGGCGCAAAACCAAGTTGAACCGCCATCACATTTTCAACATTTTCTAACTGACGCACCATTTGTTGAGTCTCTTCTGGTCTATCAGCCATGAGGTGAACAATAATCGGCAACTCAGCCCGATTCCATTTTGCAGAATACTTTTTGAGTACATTGTTAAAACCAGGGTTTGGCAAACCAGTATGAAGCAAAAATCCACCAGAGAACTCAACTACACTTGGATTCATAGTCGGCATTCGTGGGCGAAGCGAAATGGGGTTGGTTACAAATGCACCCAAGCGATTAAGACTTCCGAAGTTTTCAAAACTTCGGAAGTCTGGCGCGAATCCCAACATCCCTGCGGAGTTGATTAATGGTTTGCTAAAATATAAATCGCGTTTCAATTACTTGCCCATCACCTTCAGCATCTCATCATTACTTGCAAACTTGAATTCTTCCAAGCCGCGTTTTTTGGCTTCTTCTGCTTCAATGGCTTCAAGTTTTTTGATATCTTCTTTTGTGATAATCGGTTTATTCAAACTTTTCAATTTTGCTTTTACATCATTAGGTGTTAACTTGTTACCTGCTTCTTTTGTTTGTAAATAAGCCAACACAGCCTTAGCCGCATGAGTTCCATCTTTACGCGCATAACCGACCAAACCTTCACTCGCCTTGCGAGACCAGCCACCGACGAAAACGCCTTCAATCGTAGATTCATAAGAAATGTTATCAATCGGGAATTTTGGATTTTCATTTTTTATAAATTCATTCGATTTTGCAGGCAGACCAAACGAATCATCTACCTTGTCACCAATCGCAAAGATAACTGTATCTACATCTAATAAATGTTTTTTGCCAGTGCCTTTGGCGGTGGTGTGACCATTTTCATGCACTAAAATATTTTCTTCAATTTCAAGTTGTTTCACAATGCCATTCTCTCCAAGCATTCGTGAAGGTGATGCTAACATTTCAAAATGAAATCTGGCGTTTTTGGTTTTCGGGTCTGCTTTGGGTAAAGCCTCAAGTATCTTTGCTTTCCCAGTTTCCACGTCCACATGAAGCGGGTCTAAAATCGAATGCAGACGCTTCATCTCATTTTCAAAATCTTCCATGTCCAGATAACTAATCAAATGCTTCATTTCTTCTTTTGTAAAATTCACATCCGAAGGTCCACGCCTTACAATCGAAATAATATCTTCTGCATCGCGATAGTGAATTAAGTAACGCGCAATATCAATCATCACATTGCCTGCACCAATAATGGCGCATCGTTTTCCAATACGAAATTGTTTTTGGCTAAATGGCGGTAGCCCATTATAGTGATACACCAAATCTTTGGCGTGATACACACCTTCAAGGTCTTCGCCTTCTAAGCCCAACCATTTTGTACCTTGCGCCCCAGCCGAAACTAAAATTGCATCAAAACCCATTTCACGCATTTGGTCAATTGTAAAATCACCATTTTTACCAACAGAAACATTTCCGTAATAATCAATGTTTGCATTATCCAACACCTGACGAAATTGTTTTCGCAACCCTTCTTTCATTGTATGTTTATCAAGAAAAATTCCATATTCTGCTAACCCACCTGCTTTAAAATCTCGGTTGAATAATGCCGCCTTAACGCCATTGTTTGCAAGTTCACGCGCACCAAATAAGCCAGCAGGTCCTGCACCAATGACAGCCACAAATTTTTGAGTTTCCACAGAATCATTCTCCTTAATAAAAGTGATTATATTTGAAAAATTCTGGCATCACAACCTGATAACTATGCTAATATTAAGCAATCAATATGGAGGCACTATGATTGACGAACCCAAAGAAGACCCCGCCAAAAAAATGAGGAAACTCATTGGAAGTAACTCGCCATTAACACGCCTGCCGAAAAAAAATGAGCAGGATGATGTTAAGAATGATGCTTCACCTCCTAAAAAAGTCCTGACATCTACCAATCGCCCGACTCAAATTTCAAATCCGACACCCGCTTCAAAATCTACGGTCAAGCCTGCTTCACCTGCGGGAGCATCCCCGAAGCCTGCAAATAAATCGTCTATCTTCGGTCCGCGCTTCTGGACGATTGCCAGTGTAATTTCATTAACGATTAACGGCATTACATTGCTTGCTTTGTTGATTACTGCTTTTGTTCTCTTGCGGAATGGCTTAGGAGTTTCTGCTTTGTTAAATATGGGGAATAGTTTACTTGGTGGCTTATATACCAATTTTGAAAAAATGGATAGAGCCAGTATTCAAACCAATGTCGTTGTGGATACAACCATCCCCGTTCAATTTGATTTGCAACTTAATCAACAAACGAATGTTGTACTGAGTCAAGATGTGACCATCACCAATGCTTTGGTGACAGTCAACACCGGCGGATTAAATATATCGCGTGCCAATACTACTATCGTCTTACCACAAGGGACGACTTTACCTGTTGTGCTAAACTTGGTTGTGCCAGTAGATACAACTGTGCCAGTCACATTAAATGTGCCAGTGAATATCCCATTGAATCAAACTGAATTACATGAACCCTTTACTGGTTTACAAGATGTTGTACGACCATTCTATTGCATGATTAATAGCAATGCGGTTAATCTTAATGGTGAACCGATTTGTAGGTAAAACCCATGTCACTCTGAGTCGAAGCCCTGAACGAAGTGAAGGGGCAGGCGAAGAGTCTCTAAAATAATCTTGGAGATTCTTCGCCGCAAAAAGCAAGAGCGCGGCTCAGAATGACATAATTCTGGAGTTAAATGAAAAATAACATTACACAAGTCACATTAAAAAACGGCATGAAAGTTATGCTCAAAGAAATTCACACCGCGCCCATTATCTCTTCATGGATTTGGTACAAAGTCGGCTCACGTGATGAACCAACAGGCAAAACTGGCATCTCACATTGGACTGAACACATGATGTTCAAAGGTACAAAAAAATTCCCCAGTGGCACATTAGACAAAGCCATTTCACGCGATGGTGGCAGATGGAATGCTTCTACTTCAAGAGATTCAACCCGTTACTTTGAAACCATGCCCGCCGATAAAATTGATTTAGCACTTCGCCTCGAAGCAGACCGAATGCAAAATACGATTATCACTGAAAAAGAGATTGCCTCTGAAAGAACAGTCATTATTTCGGAGAGAGAAGGCAGTGAAAATGAACCGACGTTTCAATTAAGTGAAGCGGTGCAACATGCCGCATTTCGTGTGCATTCATATCATCACGAAATCATCGGTGACAAAGCAGATTTGCTCACTATTACGAGAGATGATTTATACAATCACTACAAAACATATTACGTCCCTAACAACGCCATTCTATGTCTTGCGGGTGATTTTGATACAAAGGCCATGTTGAAAAAAGTTAAAGCGTTGTACGAAAAAATCCCCAAAGGAAAAATTCCACCACGCATGCTTCGTCCCGAACCTCCACAAAAAGGCGAGGTGAGATTAAGTGTTGAAGGTCCTGGCGAAACAGCATTTACTCAAATTGCTTATCACATCACCAATGCTACTCATCCTGATTATTTCCCCATTCAAGTATTGGAAAGTTTGCTCAATGGTGCCAGCGGACTTTCCTATAAAACCGCTCGTTTGTATCGTGCTTTAGTGGATAGAGAATATGCAGTGGATGTGTCTGGTTGGTCTGAATCAAATATTGACCCGACTTTGTATCGCATCACCATTACACATCGTCCAGATAAAACGCCTGAACAAGCGTTATCTGTATTTGATGATGAAATTAAAAAAATACAAAATGAATTAATCACCAAAGAAGAAATCACACGCGCAGTCAAACAAGCCAAAGCCGTGTTTGCGTATGGAAGTGAAAATATTACACATCAAGCCTTTTGGATGGGATATACCTCTATGTTTGCAGATTACAGTTGGTACACCACGTATGTAGATAAACTTGCAAAAGTTACACCGCAAGATGTGCAAAGAGTTGCACAAACTTATTTACAACCATCGAATCGTGTTGTCGGTGTATATATTCCGAAAGGCAGGGGATAAATGGCTAAATCAAATTACAAACTTGCAAAATCATCTTTTCCTAGTGCTGAAGATGTCCATCAAGTCACTTTATCAAATGGTATTACGGTTTTAGCGCGTTCTAACTTTAATAGCCCATCTATTTCAATGGGTGGATATTTACCTGCTGGTGCAATTTTTGAAAGTGATGAAAAACTTGGTCTAGCAGATTTTGTTTCAACATCATTAATGCGTGGCACACAAACCCGCACCTTTGACCAAATTTACAACGAACTTGAATCTGTTGGTGCGAGCATGGGTTTTGATTCTGGTGTGCATAACACAAATTTTGGTGGGCGAGCATTAGTTGAAGATTTGCCTTTGTTGTTGCAGTTGCTTGCTGAATCTTTGCAAACGCCAACTTTCCCAAATGATGAAGTCGAGCGTTTGCGTGCGCAGTTGTTAACTGGGCTTGCTTTACGCGCACAAGATACTTCTGAAATGTCGAGCTTGGTGTTTGAAGAAATTTTGTACGAAAATCATCCGTATGGCAGACCGAATGATGGATTTGTTGAAACGATTCAATCCATTACGCGAGATGATATGGAAAATTTTCATCGCCTCTTTTTTGGACCTAGAGGCATGGTCATTGCTATTGTAGGTGCGATTCAGCCCAAGCAGGCTGTCGAAGCGGTGGAAAAGTTTTTCGGAGCGTGGCAGGTTGAAGGTCAAAAAGAAGCGGATGCACTTCCATCTTTGAAGCCGATTAAGAAGACTGTCAAACGTCATCATACAATCGAAGAAAAATCTCAATCTGATTTGGTGATTGGCACGTTAGCACCAACGCGCAAAAGTGAAGATTTTATGGCGGCATCGTTAGGCAATTCGGTGTTGGGTCAGTTCGGCATGATGGGGCGGATTGGAAATGTAGTGCGTGAAAAATCGGGCTTGGCATATTATGCGTATTCATCTTTGAATTCTGGAATCGGACCTGGCAGTTGGGAAGTGAATGCTGGCGTGAACCCGAAGAATTTGAATAAGGCAATTGATTTGGTTGAAAAAGAATTAAAGAAGTTTGTAAAACAAGGTGTGACTAAAAATGAATTGGATGATAGCAAAGCCAATTACATTGGGCGTTTACCACTTTCTTTAGAATCAAATGGTGGTGTGGTGAGTGCGATATTAAATATTCATCGTTATGAATTAGGCATGGATTATTATCAACGCTATGAAAGTTTGGTGCGTAGTGTGACTCGTGATGATGTAGTTGAAGTGGCTAGAAAGTATATTGACCCTGAGCGTTTGGTGATATCTACGGCGGGGCCGTGAGGCGTAATGCGTAAAACGTAATGAGTAATGCGTAATTGGTAAATAGGTAAACAAGTAGACAGGTTACAAGATACAAGTTACGAGTCATATATGTACATGTTTACTTGTCTACTTGTATACCAACAATCGTAAGTCGTAAATCTGAAATCGTAAATCAAAAATGAACTTAAGAACTGGCGTTGACTTAATTGAAATCTCTCGCGTGCGTGATGCAATTGAACGTCATGGCGAGCGATTTTTAGCACGCATGTTTACAGAAAATGAACAACGAGAATGTGGAGGGCGTGTCTGGTCACTTGCGGCGCGATTTGCCGCCAAAGAAGCAACATCAAAAGCATTGGGGTTTGGTATTGGTGATGTACGATGGTTAGATATTGAAATCCGTTCTGATGAAAACAAAGCGCCCTATATTGTTCTGCATGGTGAAGGGGAAAGGCTGGCAAAAGAAAAAGGGTTATCGAATTGGGCTGTGAGTTTAAGTCATACTGAAGAACATGCTATGGCGTTTGTGGTGGCGATGGGATAGTAATTGTTTTCTGAAAATTTATGAAAAAACAAAAACACTTGTTAGTATTTAGCTATCTACTTGTTCTATTTATTGTTTCTAGCTGTGGACAAGATGTAAATAAAATTGTTACACAACCTACGATAACATCTACTAACACTATTTTTCCAACACAAACAATAACCCTAGCACCATTATTAACACCAATTCCTACTTTATCGCTTAATGATGCTAATATGAGATTATTACAATTGTTAGAAACGAATGACAACTGTAAATTGCCTTGTTTATGGGGTATTTCACCTCTGGAAAATTCGTTTCAAGAATCTAAAGATATTTTATTTCCGCTTAACATTTTATCCGCCTCTCCTTTTTTTGAACCACCTAATCCAATAAGTATTCACCCAAGATATGTAAATGGAGGTTTAGAAATATACACAGGCATTTCTGTTTATACTAACCCCGAAAAAGATGTTGTGAGTCGAATTTGGTTTTATGTTGAAGCACGCAAATCCTTGACAACCGAAAGTGGGTATGAATATATATATGACTCAACTTTTTATAGCCAAACAGCTAGTGCTTACATGCTTCCACATGTTCTTTCAAAACAGGGTATTCCAGAATCAGTGTTAATTTCGACAAGCGGGGGTCCGTTAACGCGTGGAGGAACTGGAGGATTTGAAATTGTACTTCTTTATCCAAGTCAAGGTGTTTTCGTTCATTACGAAACTCAAATGCACATTATCGGAAAAAATGTGCAAGGTTGTCCACAAAGCCCTCTAGTTTGGATGGAACTTTTTCCACCAGAGAATACTGAGAATTTTTTTGTTGAACTAGAAAAGACAAAGTGGCCGTATTTTAAGGAAGGCTTTAAATCCTTAGAAGAAACTACATCCATGTCAATAGAGGAGTTTTATGATTCATTTAGTGGGCCAACTGAAGAATGTATTGAAACTCCAAAAGAATTGTGGCCGATTCCAGAACCATAAAATAAAAACTCCCGTGTGCCAGTTCCCTTCGTTACACTCAGGACGCGACACGGGAGTTTGCAAGAGATATAGAAAATGGCGAAAAAAACTATATCTCAATTTGCCTTTTGGTCTTCCACACCTACCCCAAAATGTCCAAACATAATGGGCGGTATAGGCGGATAAAAATCGTGTATTATTAAGGCAGAGGTAAATAATGAATGACCAAAACCTTTTAAATCGAATTACTGTTAACCCTGCTATAGCTTTTGGTAAGCCTACCATCCGCGGTCTGCGCTATTCAGTTGAATGGATGCTTGAGTTACTTAGTTCGGGTATGTCTGCTGAAGAAATTCTTGCTGATTATGAAGACCTTGAAAAAGAAGATATTCAGGCAGTATTTTTGTATGCGGCACGTTTAAGTCAAGTTAAGCGGATGAGTGTAGCAGTTGCATGAATTTTTTAATTGATGCAAATTTACCCCGTCGTCTTGTATCGCTGTTTACAGAACGTGGTCATTATGCTATCCACACTTTAGATTTGCCTGATGGCAATGCAACAGTAGACTCTGCGGTGTTAAAGGTGGCTGATGAAAAAAAATGTGTAGTTGCAACAAAAGATTCGGACTTCACAACTTCTTTTTGGATAAAAAATAAACCCGAAAAATTATTGTTGATTTCAACAGGCAATATAAAAAATAAAGAACTAGAAGAAGTATTAATTTCAAATTTCGAACAAATCATCTCTGACCTTTCAACAAATCGATTTGTCGAAGTAACTCGTGAACATGTTATTGTTCATGTCTAAGAAGATAAATAAAAACTCCCGTGTGCCAGTTACACGGGAGTTTGCAAGAGATATAGAAAATGGCGAAGAAACTATATCTCAATTTGCCTTTTGGTCTTCCACACCAACCCAAAAGTGACCGGGCATAATAGGGCGGTAGGGGCGCACGATTAACTTTCCAAATTCAAATTGTTTTTGATTTGTTTCCAACATACTCGGATGCACCAAACACAAATCTGGTTTGCGTCCAAACTTTTTGAAATAATATTCCATTGCTTTTTGAATCTTCACGCTCAAGGTTGTCTTGGGGTCGTTGTCAAACCATAAAAGTCCAGTGTGCATAAGAAATCCTTTCATTAATTATGGTAGAGATTCTTCGCCGCAAGAACAAGAGCGCGGCTCAGAATGACATACTATGTGATTGTTGGAGCATAAAAGCCGAGCAGAGAATCATTCTCTCGCATGGCGAAGTGAGTCAGTTGATTCAAGGTTTGATTTCGGTCGCCAGTTAATAAATACGCATCGTCAGAATTTTGGACACGCCCAAATAAACGCGTATGGAAAAACTCCAACCATTCTTTTAGATGAGAAGCCCGCTTCGCATTTAAGGTGATAAATGTCCAAACGCGACGACTGGTTCCACGCAGAAGTAACCAACGCAAATTTTGTGTGGCTTGCTCATCAAGTTTTGTCATGGCTTCTAAATCGTCAATCAATAACAATATGGATTGTTGTTCACCTTTGTTACGATGCGCCCATGTCACTAATGACTCCAATAATTCTTTGGTGTTGTAATCTCCAGTTTGATATAAAAAGTTATTGTTTTGGTCTTTATAAAACTTTTTCCATTCATGTGGATATTGAGTCACGACGGCATATTGCACTTCAGCTTGTGCGTAAGTCAAATCCACTGCACGGGCGATGGTTTGTAATAGCAATGTCTTGTCACTTTTTTCATCACCGACGATGAGAATGGGACCTGGAATAGGGTCAGATAAATTAAGCAAAACTGGTAAATCATCTTCGGCGATGCCGAGGAAGAGTGCATGTTGGGGGAGTGGGGTGATTTGATTTAAGATAGATGTCAAAGATGGTAGAGCAGGTTGAACTTTAGGAAGAGGCGGGTTTATATCCACTTGCTTTTCTTCTGCAAGTTCGGTTAAGGCTTCTATCATTAGGTCAAATTTTTTGAAGTTATCCATATTAGAACACTTGTTCTAATAATATATCATTTGTTTTTACTTGTCAAGTGCCAGTTTGTTAGCATCATATTAAGTTCATTGCTATGCGCTTTGTATTGACGTTCTGAATTGTTTTGGTATAATCTGCCTGCTTAATTCCTTGCCGATGTAGCTCAGTTGGTAGAGCACCCGCCTTGTAAGCGGGCGGTCACGAGTTCGAGTCTCGTCATCGGCTCTGTGCTTGTAAAGGAGTGAAGCAGTAAGAATTTTAAAAATTTATTGAGGGCAGTTACCCAAGTGGCCAAAGGGGACTGACTGTAAATCAGTTGTCAATAGACTTCGGAGGTTCGAATCCTTCACTGCCCACAAGTGCCAATTTGAGTTGGTACTCCTACATAAAATGTAGGGAACAGCATGTCTGCCCTCATAGCTCAGCTGGTAGAGCACACCCTTGGTAAGGGTGAGGTCACGAGTTCAAGTCTCGTTGAGGGCTCAATTGCTGAAAAGCATTCTTGTATATATTAAAGGAGAACGGACAATGGCAAAAGGAAAATTTGACAGAAGCAAACCGCATTTGAATGTCGGAACGATGGGACACATCGATCATGGCAAGACTACATTGACAGCGGCAATCACCAAAGTAGCGGGCTTATCTGGTCAGGCAGACTTCAAAGCCTACGACCAGATTGACAACGCCCCCGAAGAAAAAGCACGTGGCATCACCATCAACATCGCACATGTGGAATACCAAACCGACAAACGCCACTACGCCCACGTCGACATGCCTGGACATCGTGACTACATCAAAAACATGATTACCGGTGCCGCCCAAGTGGATGGCGCAATCTTAGTAGTAGCCGCACCCGATGGTCCCATGCCCCAAACCCGCGAACACGTCCTCTTGGCTCGCCAAGTGGAAGTACCATCCATTGTCGTGTTCTTGAACAAAGTGGACATGATGGACGACCCAGAATTGTTGGAATTGGTCGAACTCGAACTTCGTGAATTATTAAACTCCTACGGCTTCCCAGGTGACACCACCCCAATTGTGCGTGGGAGTGCCAAGAACGCCTTAGACAGCACCTCGACTGACCCGAACGCACCCGAATATGCCAGCATCAAAGAATTGTTGCGCGTCGTAGATGAATACATCCCCGAACCGAAGCGTGAAATGGACAAACCGTTCATG
>Ga0224723_1000183_pt1 | contig 43311 bp, 33 predicted proteins | sample Balambano_FR2_Me_FD_161647 | JGI IMG/M metagenome (GOLD analysis project Ga0224723, IMG submission 161647) | Freshwater sediment microbial communities from Lake Towuti, South Sulawesi, Indonesia - Balambano_FR2_MetaG | ecosystem: Environmental > Aquatic > Freshwater > Lake > Sediment | place... | reverse complement strand
CCCTACGATTTTTATTCCCAACGGTCTCTAGTGGTCCGCTTTTCGGATCTGGAATTGAGTTCGGATGCAGGGATTTTGCTGGCACGACAAGCCGAGCCAAAAATGCAGGTGTGTCAGGCAATCGCTGATTGCATCGAGGAGTGGCGCGACCCTGACAAAATTACTCACAGTCTGCCTCAGTTGGTCAGTCAGCGGGTGTATCAAATCGTGGGCGGCTACGAGGATGCCAACGATAGCAACCACCTGCGGCATGACCCAATGGACAAACTTGCCTGTGAACGCTTGCCATTGCCGAATGGGGAGCATTTAGCCAGCCAACCGCCGATGACTCGCCTGGAAAACCAGATCAGCAAGCGGGACGTTTCAAGGATACGGAGTCGCATGATTGATGGTTTTATCGCCCAATATCAGCAAGCCCCCAAGGAGATCGTGCTGGACATTGACGGGTGGGATGACCCGACCCATGGGCAACAGCAGTTGAGTTGTTTTCACGGTTACTATGGGCAACACATGTACTTCCCTGTCCTGATCAATGAAGCTAAGAGCGGCTATCCGTTAGTGCTGCAACTGCGTGCGGGCAATAGTCATCCTGGCAAAGGGGTAGCAGGGATTTTACGGTGGTTGTTCTGGCGCTTGAAACGAGCATTTCCAGGGGTTCGGCTGGCTCTGCGAGCCGATGCAGGCTTTGCTTTAGCGGAAATTTTGAGCGTCTGTGAGCGTTCTGGAGTTGGCTATGTCGTTGGCTTTGCTCGCAATGCGGTGACCGAGTGTAAAATCTCAGACCGCCTGGAACGGGCCCGGTTGCAATTCTGCCAAACCGGAGAGAAGGCTCGCTTGTTTGATGCTGTCTACTATGCCGCTGCGAGTTGGGAAGCCCCACGACGCTTGGTGATGAAAGCCGAATGGTGGCCCAAAGGTTCCAATCCTCGCTTTGTGTTGACCAATCTGGATGAACCGGTCCAAACGCTGTATGACGACTTCTATGTTCAGCGGGGAGCGGATAGTGAGCATCGCATTAAGGCATTCAAACTCGGCATCCAAGCCGACCGTCTCAGTTGTCACAATTTCATCGCGAACCAGTTCCGCTTGCTGCTCTCTCAAGCCGCTTACATGCTGCTGCTGGCGATTCGGCAGGCTGCCAAAGGAACTCAATTTGCCACCGCTCAAGTGCCACGCCGACAAGCGATGCTGATCAAATGTGCTGCCAGGGTGAGCGTATCTACACGACGAGTGCTAGTGGAACTAGCGTCTGATTGCCCGTTTGCTCAAGAATTGCGTCAAATTACACAAAGATTAGTGTCATCAATGATGCCGCTCTTGGGCTAATTTTGCTCCTGTCGTAGGAGTAGTGTCTCTGTCGATCTGAATTTTGCCCTATTTTAGCCCTTATTGTTACTGTTTCTTTACCTTGTCAACGGCTTGTTCCTGATTTGAGCAAATTTTGGTTAGTCTGAACTCATTTGTCTGTCGTCTGCCTCCCCTCATGAATAATGCAGGCTAGGGCTAGTAGTCTGTCAATTTTGATTTGTGGGGTATCCCGCAAATCAAAATTAAATTAAAGGCAGACTTACGCAGTTAGAGGATTTGTGGGGCGCTTAGCGCCCCACAAATCCTCTAACTTTCTTGGGTTTTCGCACAAAGTGCGTAAGTCCTAAAAGGAAGTTTTGAGGGGTCGCCGATCCCTCAAAACTTCCTTGACAGAGTATCAGGGAAGCTGGAGCTTCCTGGAGAGCGTTACCAAGCTGGAGCTTGGTAACGAGGGGAGGCTGGAGCTTGGTAACGGGGGAGGCTGGAGCCTGGTAATGAGGGAGCAACTCACAGCTTCTTTTGCCAGTGTCTTAACTAAGTCACATGATAAAATCATGGCCAAACCTGACTGAGTTGGAGGCGTGATGGTGATAAGCCAGGGTAAGTTGTTACTGACGCAAGATCCCATTCACATTGAGCAGTGCGACCCGCCGCGATCGCCCAAAGAAATTCTGCCGACCATGTATGATTTGCCCAGTGAAGACCCAGAGGAGCCTGGTTTGCCTGATGAGTTTCATGATCTTCAGCCTCAACTGCTCAGCCGTACCCTGCACTTAAAGGGTTACAGCCCAAATAATTACTACACAGCCTCAGATCTCAACCTCTATTACACTGTGCGTCATCCGTTGTGGCACAAGCGTCCAGATTGGTTTCTGGTGGTGGATGTGCCGCGTCTGTATGAGCAGCGGGATCTGCGCCGCAGTTACGTGCTCTGGCAGGAAGGCAACCCACCCGATGTCGTGGTGGAGTTTTTGTCTCCTGGCACTGAGGCGGAGGATTTGGGGCGGTTCTACAAAGAAGACGAGGCTGGGGCGGTAGGGACGGAGGCGATCGCGCCTGCAAACGGCATTCAGCCACGAACCCAAGCCAAGCCCCCAGAGAAATTTGAAGTTTATGAAACCTGGTTGCGCGTGCCGCATTACTTTGTCTACAGCCGTTATACGCAGCGTTTGCGCTACTTCAAGCTGATAGGTGGACAATATAGGGAACAGTCGCTGAACGCAGAACCGCCGCTGGTTTGGCTGGAGGAGTTGCAGATCGGTTTGGGCATCTGGCAGGGAGAGTTTGAAGGGGTGACTGCCAGTTGGTTGCGCTGGTGTGACCTATCCGGCAATTGGCTGCTAACAGATACTGAAGCAGCTCAACAGCAAGTAGAGCAGGAACGACAGGCGAGGGAGCAAGAGCGACAGGCAAGGGAGCAAGAACGGCAGGCGAGGGAGCAAGAGCGACTGGCAAAGGAGCAAGCCCAAGCTCAAGTGCTGCAAGCGGCTCAAAATCTCCTGGCAATGGGTATGGAACTGGAACAGGTTGCCCAACTGCTGAATTTGTCAGCAACACAACTTGCAACCCTCAAAGCTCAATAAATTTACCGTCATCACAAATTCATCCCAAAATCATGGAATTGACAAATAGGCTTGGTAGTTTGATATGACAGGTGAATGAATGCAGAGGAGGAAGCGGTCGTTCCCAGCTTACAGGATTCATTCCAGAGGTGCTGTCTTAGCGATCGCAACCTCCCTTCCTCAAGTATAAATGCGGCCTCGCCATTGAGTCGGGACACGGATAGAGGACAGGAAGATTCTTAACACAGCCAGCGGATCAGCCAGCGGAGAGAGCCAGAAGCTCCAAGCTCCTGATGATTGTGCGAGGTCGTAGGCAGGAGAGATCGCCAATAGCAAGGCAAATCGGATGATCAGCAAGCTCAGGTTGACGACAAAAGCAGTAAGAACGGGCAGGGAGGACAATCCCGTTGCGATCGCCCCTGAGGTCAGAGCAATGACAAACAAGGGCAACGCTTGCGTTAGTACCAGAAAAGCAAGGTCGCCCCATTTTTGAGCAGGGGAACAAGCATCTTTCAGGTCGAGCGATCGTCCCCATTCTCGCCACGTTTCAGCGGCTCCGTCATACATTCTGACCTTTAACAATTTGCAACCATCCAGAAACCCAACTTTTGCTCCCTGAGCAGCGGCATACCGGGCCAAAGTGACATCGTCACAAAAAGAATTGCGGGCAGACTGGTAGCCGCCCAAATGGGACAGCAGCGATCGCCGCACCAAAAAACATTGACCATTGGCCATAACGCGCTCTGCTATATCTAACCCCGCACCTGCTGGCCCAAAACGGTAGAGCAAGGTTATCAACAATGCTGGTTGTAACCAGATTTCACCCGGATACTTGAGGATGAAGCGGGGTGCTAAGGAAACTAGATCATAATTTTGACTTTGGGCCATGTGGATGAGACTAGCGACGAGTCCGGGTTGCGGTTGAGTGTCTGCATCAATCCCCAAGATCCAGGTGCTATGTTCAGAACTGTTGAGAAATCCGTTGTGCAAAGCCCAAGGGCGACCTACCCAACCCGCAGGTAGGGGATCATCTGTCATGACTCGAAATCGCGGATCTTTTGCTGCCGTGGCTTTAACTAAATCGACCGTACCATCCTGAGAGCGGCTATCTACGATGATCACTTCTCGCACTTCGTAACCCTGACGAGTGAGTCCAGCTAAACAGGGAGAAATGCGTTTGGCTTCGTTGAGAGTTGGCACAATCACGCTGACCTGACCTAGTAAATCAGGAGAAGCTGCGATCGGTTGCAGTGCTGGATAACGGCGTGGCCCCTGCAATAGCCGAGACAGGAGGATGGCGATCGCAGGGAATTGTATTAAAAGGAGCAACATAGCAACCGCTCCCAGGATTACCTCAATATTCATTAACGATTCATTAACAGAGAAACTCGAATTTAATAATCTTCCGGATTTGGGCTAAAGGAAAGATAAAGCGTCTGGGCCGAGTTTTGTTTGGGTCACCTCAGCAGATTGATCCGAGCACCTTACCCTGAGATCAAGCCAATCATTTAGTGTCAAACCAATAGTCAAACCAATCATTTGGCACTGACACCCACTGGAGCGGCAACTTTCGATTTACGAGTATCCAATTTACTATCCAGAGCATCTACAACGGAGTCAGCAACCAGAGGAGAGATAACCGACTTACGGCAAGCAACCCTCCAGCAAATTACCGCAGGCGCTACCCCAGTTAACATACCCAGAGAAACAGGAATCCAGATGCCAGCAGCCAGACTCATAACTGTAGCAAAAGCAAAATTACCCAGGTAAACTGCGATCGGCAAGTTTAACTCAGAATACGACAGAACGATCGCCCGCTTTCCCCAAAACAATGCCGCAACAGTCATAAATACAACCCCTGTACCAAACCAACCTGCAAAATTTTGGTAAGGCATGCCAAAAAACGCACCAGGTTGATGCCAGTACCAGAAGGGCATAGCTGTTTGACTCATTGCCGGATCTAGCACAAAGTCCCAGGAAGTCAGTAGCAGAGCACCAATCGCTACAGTCACCATGTGACTTACCCAACCCTGCTGCACGGGTGGCTGAGTATCATCCTTAGACGAGGGTTCCATGGCGGCTCGGACTAAGAGATAAGAGGATAATCCTAAATAAAACCAGGAAAGCGGGATAGTAAACGGAACAAGACCCGCAATCTTATACCCCAAGCCATTGAGATAGCTGTAGTGACCAAATGGGAAACCTGTGCTGGTGCCCAATAACTCACTACCCAAAGATAGGAACAGCGCTGGTAGCATAAAGCTCAACCATCGCTGTGTGCCCAAGGTGCGATAAGCATGAATTGCGACTGCGATCGCGCCCAGCAAGATGTAAACCACACCTCCTCCCGCCATGCTCCAAGCGAACAGGGTTTGTCCTGCTGGTACATGAAGTAAGAACTCAGGATGGGGCATCACTAGCAGCAATCCGGCTAGCCCAAATGCCATTGATACAAGGTGACCCACAAGACAGAAGCGCTCTAAAACCAACAGTTGCCTCATGACAAACTCCGCCGAAGATGGTGGGAAAAAGTTACGATTTGTTAAAATCTCTCATCGAGAGCATCTTATCGCAAATTGATAAGGTTTGTAAATTTCTCTACTCTTACACAGTTCTTACACAGTTTTCGAGAAAAAAACCACAATCGTTCGCAAAATCAGGAATAAGCTGACGATTGATATTATTCTGTTACTTGTCTACAAGTTCAGTCGCAATTTTAGATATTGTGTTGCTTTTAGGAAATATTGGTGTCGGGTTAGGCATCGTTGCCTGCTTGATTGGTTTGGCTGGTTTGGGGTTGGAATTACAATATCGTCGTCGTCCCGGAAATAAGTTACAGTTGACGGCTGGAGAATGGAATCTGGAGGTATATGAGCCTCAACGCTATTTTCTAGTGGGTGAGCTTGAGTTCCGGAACAAGACTGAACGCCTGGAAATTATGTTGCCAGAGGTTTTTGCAGAGGCAACCCTACTTTCAAAGGCAAGCTTAGACGGAGTCACAACTCAAATTCGAGTGATGCCGCGCCATGTGGATGCTCCACCCCGGGCAGATGGTTATTGGTTCGGCTATATTGTGAAATTGGGCAAGACCACTCGGGCCGAAGTTTCTCTAGAGATCAAGGGGCCAGACCTGACCCCTTTGCAAGCGGCGTGGATTCGGATTCACTACGTGACTTATGGCCCACAGGGGCGAATTCCCAAAATGCGCCATGTTATCGTCCCACTCAAGTTTCCGGCAGTAGAGGATTCCCATCGCTGGCGACCGATCGCAGAAGCAGATTTATTGCCCATCAAAACCCACCTGTTGACGCATCTGGATGATCCTGTGGCAGTGATTAAGCGCTATGTCCTGCCCCATGCCCAACCTGGGGATATTGTGGCGATCGGTGAAACTCCTGTAGCCATTATGCAGGGCCGCTTTCGACACCCCACAGAGGTTCGTCCTGGTTGGTTAGCCCGTCGCATCTGTTATTACTTTATGCCCACCTCAAGCCTGGCGACCGCCTGTGGGATGCAAACGCTGATCGATATCGTGGGTTCCTGGCGGGTGATCTGGGCGTTTGGGGTGGGGGCGATCGCCAAAAAGTTCTTCGGCAAACCCGGTCTGTTCTATCAATTAGCGGGAGAGCAAGCTCGTTTGATTGACGATGTAACGGGCACATTACCCCCTTATGATCAATTTATTGTGTTAGGTCCAGAAAATTCCCAGGGCGTGGTTGACCGCATTAAGCAAGAAACAGGTCTAGCGGCTGCGATCGTCGATGCCAATGACCTAAGAGTTGTACATGTGTTGGCTGCAACTTCAGATATCAAACCAGGATTTCTGGAGACAGCTTTGGTCAGCAATCCTGCCGGAAACGCTGATGAGCAAACCCCGTTGGTGTTGATCCGCTCTACTGAAACTGCTTTACATCCCAAACCGTAATCACCGCGAGTTCGACGAGCGGTTTTTCGTTGGGGCGGGCTGCGCCCGTCAACGAAAAATAGCCCTTTGGGGACTGTGGATCGTCGCGCCACAGCCCCAAAGGGCAATAACCGGGTTTTTGGGATTTTTCGCGCTGCGAAAAATCCCAAAAACCCCAATTTTATGCGCGCTTCGCGCACGCAAAATGGGGCTATCGAACTGATGTGGTAGAGGGTCTCTCAAAATTTGTTTACACTGAAAGCCAGGAATGCAGAGAGACAGAATACGTAAAAAATGCTAGGTTGGCAGGGAGGTGTATGAACCTATCGGAAATGCAAGATTCTGGAAAAACATTGTTTTTAACGATCGCCATTCTCCTTGTAACCGACCACGACTTGATTTCAGACTCTTTTACCTTGAGAAAATTGCTCTACTGAACATGCCTGTTACTTCTCGCCCTTCGGAATTAACGTTTCGTCAGATCCAGCGCCGTGATTTGGAGAAGCTCGAGCGTCTCTACACCGCAGCGAGTTTAGAGCAGGTTGATCTTGCTAACCAGCCCTGGAAGTGGCAGAGGTGGCAGCAATGGTATGGAGTGCTGAAAGGCCTCAGTCTTTTCCCCAATCCTCTACAACATCTTCTCTCAACTTATGTCGCTGAGTGGGGCGATCGGCTTTATGGAGTGATTCAGGTTTCCCCTTTCAACCACACCCGCAGTACTTGGCGGATTGATCACATTTTGGTCAATCCGGTCACGGCTGAAGAAAATGACATTGCCAGTCATCCTGGGTTTTCGGCGCTGGAGGTGGGTGCTCAACTCCTACGATACTGTTTTCAAACGATTTTGGAAGCGCGCACCTGGCTACTGGAAGTTAATGTTAACGACAAAGATACTCTGGCTCTGTATCGCCACAGTGGGTTTCAACCGCTAGCCCGCATGACCTACTGGCAGGTTAGCCCAGAACAATTGCAGGCTTTGTCCGAACGCGAACCAGATTTGCCAAACTTGCTACCTGTGAGCAATGCCGATGCTTACTTGTTGTACCAGCTCGACACTGTGTCAATGCCACCTTTGGTACGACAGGTGTACGATCGCCACATCCTCGATTTCAAAACTGGTTTAATTAAAGGCACCGTAGCGGGTATTCAACAACGGCTGGCCCATACAGATGTGTCAACTGCTTATGTGTTTGAACCGCAGCGCAAGGCGGCGATTGGCTACTACAAGTTACATCTCAGTCGAGATGGTGCTCACTGTCACTCGGCCCATCTTACGGTTCACCCAGCTTATACCTGGCTCTATCCCGAATTGCTGGCTCAAATGGCCCGGGTCACTGCTACTCTACCGGCCCAATCTTTACGTCTGGCTTCTTCTGATTACCAACCAGAGCGAGAAGACCACTTAGAACAAATTGGTGCCCAGAGGACAGAGCACACCTTGATGATGTCTCGCTCCGTCTGGCACAAACTGCGGGAAACGAAGCGGGTTTCTTTAGATGGCTTGCAAATTACCGATGTTCTACAGGGCTTACAGCCTGCCCGCAATCCGGCCCCTGGCCGCTTCTCGGCAGTCAAATCTATTTTTCAGCGATCGGTCAACTTAACGTCTGATTTGTCTCGACTCAATTCTGAACAGAACCGGGTTGCCGATTACCCCAGCGATGCTTCCATGCCATCTAACTCTGACCTGACGAACGACTCTTAAAAATGATTTCTCCCCTAGAGCGTGTTTCAGCACTGGGATTAGATGTGGGCAGCAAGCGCATTGGAGTTGCTGGCTGCGATGGTACTGGCTTAATTGCTACTGGGCTAACAACAATTGAGCGGCGATCGTTTCAGCAGGATGTTGAGCAACTGCAAAAATTAATTGATGAACGCCAAGTGCAGATCCTGGTGATTGGCTTACCGTATAAGATGGATGGCTCCTTGGGATTTCAGGCAAAACAGGTACAGAAATTTGCCCAGAGATTGACCAGAGCCATCCATCTGCCCGTCGAATTTGTCGATGAACGGTTAACTTCTTATCAAGCAGAACAATTATTGCTGTCTGAACATCGCTCTCCCTCTCGCAACAAAGGATTAATTGACCGCAAAGCGGCTGCAATTATTCTGCAACAGTGGTTGGATCTGCGTCGTCAGCAGTTGTCCAGCGATAGGTATTCCCCTGAGTCTTTCAACAAATAGGGCAGAGAGTAGAAGTGTCACGTCGATTAATTCAATACTTGACTTGTAAATATGGTGCTATGGACATACCTTAGGACATATTTTTGTGGCACACTGCCGACTTCTGCCCTCTTCCTCAAATTCCTTGTTTTAGGATCTGGCTTAACGACTAGAATGGTGAATCGGGAAGGATAACGTCTTAACTCAATAGACCCGTGAGGATAAAGGAATGACAAAGTCAAATCAAAGCGAAGAATACTGGGAGATTGACGAAAAAGAAGAAGATGCACCAACGATTCAACTGACTGATGAAGATGGGCGATCGCTTCTATGCTACATTGAAAAATCCGTAGAAGTAGATGGTGAGAAGTATCTATTATTGATGCCAGTAGATGCGCCCATCGAGATCTTTGCCTGGGAGGCAAGTGATGACGACGAAGATGAAGAGTCTCTGGTAGACATCGAAGAAGACGAAATCGATGATGTTTTTGATACAGCTAAAGCCGTGTTATCCGAGCAAGAACTGATATTGCAGCGTTCTGCCTTGACCTTAACTGCCAGCGGCGATCTCCCCGATGCCGATGAAGAAGACATTATCACGCTTGATGTAGGCGAGGATGAAGACGATGTCACAATGGAGCAGTTCCAATTATTAGCCAGTTTCTTCTATGAAGAACAGGAGTATGCAGTTTGCACGCCATTTGAACCCCTGTTGTTCTTTGCCCGCATGGATGCAACTGGCAAACCAGAACTGCTCTCCCCTGAAGACTATGAAGCAGTGCGATCGCAACTCGAAGACCAATTGTTTGACGAACTAGAATAAACTGAGGCAATCCAGATATTTATCGTTGAGCTAAAGCATGATTCAGCGTGTATCTAAATGGCTGTTTTACCTTCTCATCTTCCCAGTCACTTTGGGAATTTGTGGATGGCAGGGGTGGGCCTGGTGGAGTTGGGCCAGTGCCCCAGTTTTTTCTGAAACCAAATCGACTGAAGAACCCGAATCTATCAAAATTGAGATTCCAGAAGGCACCTCTGGCCAACAGATTGGTCAGGATTTAGAGTCGATTGGAACAATTCGGTCGAAAACAGCCTGGAATCTCTGGACGCGCTGGCAGTCGATCCAAAATCGGGAGGGCGGATTTCAAGCAGGAACCTACGAACTATCGCCAACCGAACCGATGGTAGACATTGCCAACAAAATTTGGCAAGGTCAGGTGGTACAGCAAAGTTTTACCATCCCAGAAGGGTGGTCTTTACAGCAGATGGCTGAATATTTTGAGGCAGAGGGGTTTTTTAGTGCTGAGGAGTTTTTGAAGGCGGCCCAACAGCCGCCGTATGACCGCCATCCCTGGCTTCCGGCAAATTTGCCCCATGTAGAAGGCTTTCTATACCCTGATACTTACCAGGTCACAGCAGAAGTAAATCCCACAACCGTGGTGGATCAAATGTTGTCTCGCTTTGAGCAAGTTGCCTTACCCATTTATCAGCAGGGACAAAGTGATTACAACCTGTTAGATTGGGTGACATTATCCAGCATTGTGGAAAAAGAAGCCGTTGTCAGTACCGAGCGTGATCAGATTGCCAGCGTATTTGCCAGGCGACTGCGAGAAGGGATGACCTTAGGGGCTGACCCAACTGTGGAATATGGACTGGGCATTCGCCAAACACAAGAAAATCCTCTCACCTATGCCCAGGTCAATACCCCCTCGCCGTATAACACCTATATCAATCCTGGTTTACCACCCACACCGATCGCCAGTCCAGGGCAAGCCAGTCTAGCAGCCTCCCTTAACCCTGCTGACACAGAGTATCTCTATTTTGTGGCTCGTTATGATGGCACTCATGTATTCAGCCGCACTCTGGCTGAACACGAAGCAGCACAGGTTGCCATTCGAGATGAAATTGCTGCTGAAACCAATGCTGACACTCAGACAGCAAATTAATTTAAGTTCATTCCACTTTCCTTGACAATCAGGTTGCTTCTACATCCAACCCGCAGATCCTGCCAACAAAACTCTATCTGCTTGAGACCAAACTACTATGTCCTGGGGTAACCTTCTGCAACCCGACCTGATTTTAGGAAATTCTATTCTGAGCCTGACACCTGACATCCTGGAAAAGCACAACTTGAAGGGCTTGGTCTTGGATGTGGATGAAACCCTCGTGCCCATGAGTATGTCACAAGTGACCCATGAGCTCCACCAGTGGATACAGCAGGTTAAACCCCATGCCGTCCTCTGGCTGGTCAGTAATAACATTAGCTATTTCCGCATTCATCGCATTGCCGAAGCTCTTGATTTACCCTACATTCACGGGGCACGCAAGCCCTCGCGACGACGATTGAGGAAAGCTGTAGAAGCGATGGATATGCCAGTCGAGCAAATTGGTATGGTGGGCGATCGCTTCTTTACGGATGTTCTTGCTGGCAACCGTTTGGGCATGTTCACCATTCTGGTCGAGCCAATGGTTGATCCGGCTGATGCTGTGCGGCAAAATCCAATTCGCAATGTTGAAGTTTGGCTCTCTCGCTGTTTGGGTGCCACTGTTAATTTGTAAAGAACTAATTTGTCAGGAACTAATTTGTAAGGGACGCAACTATGGCGCGATCGCACTTAGTTCATATTCATCACCGCCAGACCAACCGCCACTATATGGTTCAGGTTCCAGAAGATCGCTATATTCTACAAACGGCTGAGCAACAGCAGGCTGAGTTACCCTTCGCCTGTCGCAATGGAGCCTGTACGACTTGTGCGGTGCGAATTTTATCTGGAGAGGTGGATCAACCCGAAGCGATGGGACTGTCTCCAGAGTTGCGCCGAAGGGGGTATGCTCTCTTATGTGTTGCCTGTCCTCGGTCTGAACTGGAAGTAGAGACGCAGGATGAAGATGAGGTATATGAACTTCAATTTGGTCGATATTTTGGCAAAGGTCGGGTGCGGCGGGGCTTGCCGCTAGACGAAGAATAGGGCTTGAGCGATCAGAAAAATGTACTTAAATAAAGTACCGGCTTGCGGCTCAGCTTCATGTTTATCATGACTAACGTGAGTTCGATAATCGCCGTTTGAGGGCTGTGGCGCGACACGCCACAGCCCTCAAACGGCGATTTTTCCTTGGGGTGGGCGCAGCCCGCCCCGAGGAAAAGAGGAGGTGGGGGTGTGGCACACCCCCACCTCCTCATTGGAGACTCACGTAGGACTAGAAACCGGGCATTTGTGAGCTTTTGAGAAAGTATTGTGAAAGTTATCTAGACGGCAAAAAATTGCAGATAAATCAGTGTAATCTTGCTAAAGATTGGTTTAACGGTTCGGATGGCAGAGGTTCTTCTATGTCCGATCGCCTTTACCTGTGTTTGCTCTTCTTGTGATTTTGCTTTTGTTTCATGCCTGAGTTCCATCAGTTGCAAATTTTTTTGGATGTTGCTACCGAGGCAGCCCTGGCTGGTGGTGCCATCTTACAGGAATATTGGGGTAAGTTGGCGGAGGTGGAGGAGAAAGGGAGGCCTGGAGATCTGGTTACTCAGGCCGATAAGGATGCTGAGGCAGCAGTTTTGCAAGTGATCCAGCGACATTTCCCAGGTCACGCCATTTTGGCTGAAGAATCAGGTCAGATTGGTGAGCAAGCCAACGAGTTCTTATGGGCGATCGATCCTTTAGATGGGACGACAAATTATGCCCACCAATATCCGGTTTATGCCGTTTCAGTTGGGTTATTAATTGAAGGGAAGCCCACAGTGGGTGTCGTCTACAGTCCATTTTCGGATGAGTTATTTCGCGCTGCCGAGAGCTTAGGGGCAACCCGAAATCGCCATCCGATTCAGGTTTCTGCGACGGCTGAGCTAAGCCGCAGTCTTTTAGTCACAGGATTTGCTTATGACCGACGGGAAACCCAGGATAATAACTACGCAGAATTTTGTCATTTGACGCATTTGACTCAGGGTGTTCGGCGATCGGGTTCTGCTTCTATTGATCTGGCCCACGTTGCCTGTGGGCGATTAGATGGCTACTGGGAACGGGGTTTATCTCCGTGGGATACCGCAGCTGGCATTGTGCTGGTGGAACAGGCGGGAGGGCAGGTTACTGCTTATGATAATAGTCCGCTCTCATTAGCCTCAGGGCGCATTCTAGCGACCAACGGTCGAATTCACGCTGCCCTGAGCCAAATTTTGCAGCAAATTCAACCGCTTACAGGATTTGAACCCAAGCCGTTACTCCTTTAATCTTCTATAGATTCCCCTACTCACTGAGCCGCAGATGGTTCATTACACTGATTGATAATTTACTGAATAGCTCTCTTGCATAATTTTCCATAATTCGCTCTACCCCAAGTGAGTCGAAGTACACTAGAAGAACTGCACCCCAGTAAGGAACGGAAACCGCAGAATGTCTTTTACGATTGAGCAAGGTTTATTTAGCCCTGAGTTTACCGACTATCATGCTATCTTGGGAGTTCCAGTTGATGCTGATCCCAAAGACATTCGCAAGCAGTATCTCAAGATAGCTCGGCGCTTGCACCCCGATAGTTGCGTCAAAGAGAGTGAGTCCGATCGCCAGAAAGCTGCTGATTTGCTGACTCGCATGGTAAATCCTGCTTACGAGAAGCTGTCTCAGGAGAAAAATTATTCTGAGTACTGCGTGCTGCTACGTTTGAAAGGGCAACAGGCGTTAAGACAGCAAGAGACGATCGTTTTGACAACGGAGGCTGCTCGTAAGTTGGCGGGAGAGAGCGAACTAGATTCAACCTACCGCATGACTGTCAAGGAATTGTCCGAAAAACAGTACGAACATCTCAATCAGACGTTGCAGGTGACCGGGCAGATTAGTGAACTGAACTTGGTCTATCTGATGCGGAAAGATGGCAAGATTGAAACCCTTGGGGCGAGGCCTGCGGCCGCAGCTACGTCTGGTGGTGAAGCGGGGACGAAACCCAGTCCTGTGAGGTCTACGCCTAAACCGCCGCCGACCCGCATGCAATTGATTGAAGCCCATTTGCGTCGCGCTCAGGAATTCGAGATGAAGCAAGACTTTGCTAAGGCGATTTTGGAGTTGCGCGAAGCTAGCCAAATTGATCCTAAAAATGGCCACATTCATACTCGTTTGGGCAGTATCTACTTAAAGAGCAACCAACCCACGATGGCTAAGATTCATTTTAATGCAGCACTTAAAATGAATCCCCAAGATCAAACGGCGATCGCTGCTTTAGAAAAATTAGATTCATCGGGAACGAAAGCGAAAACTGCCACTCAAACTCCTGCGGCTAAGGGAGGTAAGCCTAATTCTGCGGGTAAACCCAACCCCAAAGACAAATCGGGGGACAATGGCGGTGGTTTGTTTGGTCTGTTTGGTGGGAAGAAAAAGTAATGGCCTATCAAGCTCCTGTAGGAACAAGGGATCTGTTACCCCTGGAAGTTGCTCAAAAGCGCTGGATTGAAGAACGGTTGCAACAGGTTTTTCAGCGCTGGAGCTATCACTGCATCATTACATCAACGTTAGAGCGCATAGACACGTTGATGGCAGGGGGTGCCATTCAACCGTCTACTGTCATTCAACTCCAGAATATGGAGGATGAAGCCCTGGGTCTGCGTCCCGAGTTGACCGCATCAGTGGCCAGAGCGGTCTTGACGCGCACGGGAGAAATTACCCAGCCTCACAGACTATACTATGCTGCCAATGTCTTCCGTCGAGCCAGCCAGAACCATTACAACCGCCAGTTAGAACTGTATCAAGCGGGTGTGGAATTACTGGGAGTCGGTGGTATAGCAGCCGATGCTGAGATTTTGCTGCTGCTGTCGGACTGTATAAGTCAGTTGAACCTGGGGCAGTGGTCGCTGATCTTAGGGGAGGCAGGATTGACCCAATCCTTACTGTCGGTTTTTCCAGATGGAGTAAGGGAAACCGTGAGGCGATCGCTAGCTCATCTCGATCGCATTGCTCTAGAGCAGTTATCCCTCTCCTCTCACCTGCTCGAACGAGCGTTGCTGTTGCTGGATCTGCGGGGGCAGCCGGAGGAGGTGTTCACTCGTTTAGCTCGTCTCGACCTGACAGAGGAGCAAATCCAGACGGTCAATCAACTGAAGTCACTGGTAGAGTTGCTACGAACCATTCAGACTCAGCCAGGAGCAGGGAGCACGACTGCCCATATTATTTTAGATTTGAGCTTGATCCGCACGTTCGATTATTACACTGGAGTTGTGTTTGAGGTTGTCAGTAATCATCAAGGCAATCAGCGCGTCTTGGGACAGGGCGGCCGCTACGATTACTTATTGGGACTATATCATCCCTGCCGCATTTCATCTCCTGGAATTGGCTTTTCTCTCAACGTCGAAGAAATCCATCAAGCTTTACTGCCAACGGGTCAATTACCTTCTCAGATGCCATCGAGCAACTGGCTGGTTGTGCCCACCACTCCCGCAGCCTATGCTGCTGCATTCATCTACGCCCAAAAAATCCGCGAATCGACTAATTTGGTGCGGGTTGAACTCAATCTAAGTGAACAGACTCAACCCGAAACGATCCATGCTTATGCTCAACAGCGATCGATCAACCAAATTGCCTGGGTTAACGAAGCAGGGATGCCACGGATTGAAACCATCAGCGATCGCAATACCTATTAATCTCGTTGACTAACGGTTCTTCTTGAGACGACACATTGAGCACCGCTTCATAGGTTTGTTGAATGGCTTCGGTATCCTCTTGATAAACAGCATCGACGAAATTGCGGGCGGCAAGTCCAGTGTTCGTGTAGAGATTGATAAATCGATCGCGAAAACTTTGCAAAGACTGGTCAGCTAAGGTCAGCAGTTGTAATTCAGCCGCCGCTTGATCAGCGACATCGGCGATAAACAAAAGGCTCTCCAATTCTTGTGAGGTGTTGCCTCGCGAAATTTCTTGCACCTGCTGATTGGTCTGATTAATGATCGCAGTCACCAACTCGCATTCTTCGACTTGAGCCGTTGCTGGAGTGGACGACCCTACCAGGATAGAGAAAACGGCGATCGATTGAATCATCCATTGGTTCTGGCAAACCATCGAATTTTTTAATTTCTTCATATTTCTTAATTATTCTGAAACCACCTTTGAGGGATGTGGTGCGTTGCGCCGCATCCCTCAATAACGATTATCGAACTCACGTCTAAAAAGATCTAGAGTAGAAGAGTTATCTCCTCCAACGTTGAATGCAAGCTTACGATGTAATTCTGATTGGCGCAGGGCACAACGGACTGACCTGCGCCGCTTACCTGCTAAACGCAGGATATCGCGTGTTGTTGTTAGAAAAACGATCCGTTGTTGGCGGAGCAGCAACCACCGAAGAAGCGTTACCTGAAAAAGCACCTGGATTTAAGTTTAACCTGTGTGCGATCGATCACGAATTTATTCATCTCGGTCCAGTTGTAGAAGAATTACAGTTGAGTCGCTATGGGCTGGAGTATCTCTACTGTGATCCCACAGTTTTCTGCCCCCATGATGGTGGTAAGTATTTCTTAGCACATCGTTCTGTTGAAAGAACTTGTGCTGAAATTGCTCAATGGAGCGATCGCGATGCCCAAAAATACGTTGAATTTGTGCAGTACTGGCAGCAAATCACCCATGCCCTGACTCCACTGTTCAACGCGCCCCCCTTGGCCATTTGGCAGATTCTCCGCAACTATAACGCACAACAATGGCAGGATTTATTTTCTTTAGTCGGTGGCATTTATCCCGCTTTAGATCTCCTGCGAACCATGATTACCAGTGCCGAAGATGTGTTAAACGAGTGGTTTGATGCCGAGTTCATCAAAGCACCGCTGGCCCGTCTAGCTGCTGAAATTGGTGCTCCCCCTTCCCAAAAAGGTATTTCCACAGGCTTTATGATGCTCTCCATGCGTCACCACCCTGGCATGGCCCGTCCCCAAGGCGGCACGGGCGCACTTACTCAGGCTCTTCTCAATCTGGTCAAAGCTAAAGGCGGAGTGGTGTTGACCGATCAGAGGGTGAAGCAAGTTCTGATTGATGATGGCCGGGCTGTGGGTGTGCGCGTTGCCAACGGTGTAGAATATCGTGCTACTCTTGCTGTTATTTCTAACATTGATGCTCGTCGGTTATTTTTACAATTAATAGACCAAGCCGATGTCGATCAAGCCGATGCTAAGTTGCGAGAACGATTAGAGCGCCGTATCATTAACAATAATGAAACAATTCTCAAAATTGACTGTGCTTTATCTGAACCATTACATTTTGTTCACCATAATCACCAGGATAACTATTTGATTGGCTCTGTGCTTATTGCTGACTCTGTGCAGCATGTCGAATATGCACATAACCAAATCACATTGGGAAAAATTCCCGATGCTGATCCTTCCATGTATGTCGTTGTCCCAACCCTGCTCGATCCGTCAATGGCTCCCCCCGGAAAACATACCCTGTGGATTGAATTTTTTGCCCCTTATCAAATTGCTGGAGCCGAAGGCACTGGACTTTACGGCACCGGTTGGACCGATGAGTTGAAACATCAAGTAGCCGATCGTGTTCTCGACAAACTTGCAGAATACGCTCCCAACTTAAAGCAATCAATTTTGGCACGTCGAGTAGAAAGCCCCGCCGAGTTGGGCGATCGCTTAGGTGCCGATAAAGGCAACTATTACCACATCGATATGACGCTCGATCAAATGGTATTTTTACGGCCTTTACCAGAGTTAGCCAACTACAAAACTCCAATTCAAAACCTCTATCTCACCGGAGCAGGCACCCATCCGGGTGGCTCGATTTCAGGAATGCCCGGACGCAACTGTGCGCGAGTGGTTTTGCAGGCACAGCGATCGATCGATCAAACGTTAGCGAGAGCCGAAAGGTTCTGGAAAACTGTTATGAAATAGATCATCCCTTGAGGAATCAGCAATTCCTCTAACCATCTCTAGCCAGTGGTCTATCAACGTTGATTTGCGGGATACCCCGCAAATCAACATTAATTTAAAGGAAGTTTTGAGGGGTCTGTGACCCCTCAAAACTTCCTTGACAGAAAACTAGTCAGCATATTCCGCCTCCTGGATCATGCCCAGCACTATGAGACATTGCTAGGAAGGTTAGTACCGGGCGATCGTCCAACCTAGTACACTACCCTATTGTCAAAATCCAAAATCTAAATGCTCTAAAACCTCCACAATCCGGCACAGACGACCATTCCTCTTTATAATCGAAGTGACACTTAAAAGCTATGGACCCTTGCCTACCTCATACCCCAGATTGATTTGAATTGGGAGAACGCTCACCTATGGCAATGATTGAAACAAAAACTGAACCCATGGTGCTCAACATGGGACCTCATCACCCATCTATGCACGGGGTGTTGCGGCTGATTGTCACCCTGGATGGCGAAGATGTTGTAGACTGTGAGCCAGTCATCGGCTATTTGCACCGGGGCATGGAAAAAATCGCTGAAAATCGGACTCCGGTGATGTATGTCCCTTATGTTAGCCGTTGGGATTATGCGGCTGGCATGTTCAATGAAGCGGTCACCGTTAATGCTGTCGAAAAGTTGGCAGATGTATCTGTACCCAGACGGGCTAGCTACATTCGGATGATCATGTTGGAACTCAACCGGATCGCTAACCATTTGCTGTGGTTAGGTCCTTTCCTGGCAGATGTCGGTGCCCAAACTCCCTTCTTTTATATCTTCCGTGAGCGTGAAATGATTTATGACCTGTGGGAAGCAGCGACAGGCTACCGCATGGTCAATAACAACTACTGGCGCATTGGGGGAGTTGCAGTCGATTTGCCTTACGGCTGGACTGAGAAGTGTGAAGACTTCTGCGATTACTTCTTGCCTAAGGTAGACGAATACGAGAAATTGATTACAAACAACCCTATTTTCCGGCGACGGGTAGAAGGGCTGGGCACTATCACTCGTGAGGAAGCCATCAACTGGGGCCTCTCTGGCCCCATGTTGCGGGCCTCTGGTATGCAGTGGGATCTGCGGCGTGTAGACCACTACGAGTGCTATGACGAATTGGATTGGGAAGTGCAGTGGGAAACCGCTGGCGATTGTTTTGCTCGTTATGTCGTTCGTATCCGTGAGATGCGTGAGTCTGTCAAGATCATTCGTCAGGCCCTCAAAGGTTTACCTGGTGGTCCCTACGAGAACCTAGAAGCGAAGCGCATGTCTTCTGGTCCAAAATCCGAGTGGAACAGCTTTGACTATCAATTTATCGGGAAGAAAATTGCTCCTACCTTTAAGATCCCCAAAGGGGAAAACTACGTTCGGATTGAAAGTGGCAAAGGTGAACTAGGTATTTATATCGTCGGTGACGATAATGTCTTCCCTTGGCGCTGGAAGATTCGGGCTGCGGATTTCAACAATCTGCAAGTCCTGCCTCACATTCTCAAGGGAGTTAAGGTTGCTGACATTGTGGCCATCCTGGGCAGCATCGACATCATCATGGGATCGGTCGATCGCTAACGATAAAACAGGTTTAACAAGGGGGCTAAGCCTCTTGTTCTACAAATGATAAAAAGGGAGGCAACTGTGCCTCCCTTTTTATGAAACTGAAACAAAGGGTATTTCGGCTCTGTCAAATTGAATAACGTGAGTTCGGAAAAACCGCTTGTCGAACTCACGTTGAATCAGCAGAGGGTTAATCCGGAAAGGCGATCGCCCTAACTGCTTGCTCCCTGATAAAGAGTCCGCCTAGCTACACACATAATAGATTCCGCAGCCGCAGCCGCATGAGGATTAATCCCCGAAAGACGTTGAGCAAGACGGAAATTCCAGGATGCACATCCGGTCTCACCAGCAAACACACTCGCGCCGACGTGATGATTATGAGGATACAGAGCAAACGTGAACCCCAAGGATGGTAGAACTTGGGCGTAAAGTTCAGGAGTAACTCCATCGCCTGGTTCCCGACGATGCGTTTCGGTCGCCAGTCTCGCTTGTCGAATATCAACGGGTTGATAGTGTTTACTGCGAATTAACCAGTAGAGCGGAAATTTTGCTTTTCCGATTAATTGAGCAATGACACTGAATTTTCGGGCTGAGGATTGTGGATCTAAATCGGTAATTAGCAGACCATTAGGTCGCACCAATCGAGCCGCTTCAGCTAGCACTTTAGCCATATCGTCACAATGATGCAACGTTGCATTGGCAACCACGATATCGGCAAAACTATCCACAAAGGGAAGATCTTGAGCATCTGCCAGAAAAGGAATGTAGCCAACTTGACGAGCATGTTTGAGCGCACCGAGAGAAATATCCACACCAATCAAAAGCCGTGGAGCACCACCCAACGTAGCATAAACATTGCCAGGTCCACAGCCAATATCTACAACAATCTTGTCATCCCAGTTGCCGATCGCTGCCAACCACCGTTCCTTGAAATTAATGTTCCAACTCTCTTCCTCAAAGTAAACTTTGCTCCACTGGGAATGCCCAAAAAAATAACTATTAGCCAGCATAGACGTGCTGTAGTGAGGAATCCTGCACCCTGGAATATCGTCATACATATCAATTGGGATATTGGAAGATAAGTAGTCAGCAATGCCGGAAATACAGGATTTAACTGTCATTAATTCGTATCCTCTAGTAGGAAAAAATAGGTGTGATGCACTCGAGTTGGTGAATTGGGTGCATCTCAACTTTGCAAATGGTGTAAGTTGCGCCCGTGCTACTCGGAAAGTCGGGCTTGTCAGGATTTCACAAGCGAGATGCACTCAGTAAATTCAATCGCAGTTCAGAATTCTTTTAGCTTGAAGTCACTTCAAGTTCTACCTCTCAACTGTCCAGAATTGAACTATTTCAAGACAGTAGCAATAGGAAGAGTTAGATAATCTTTAACACTGAGAACTACTAAAAAGGTCGCCACGGAACCATGTAAAAAAAGTTCTTGGCATCAGTTTATAAGAGTGTTAGTAGTTGCTCATCCGAGTTTATGATGAAAGAGCAACTTTAACTTTTCTTTTAGTAGAAGCTGAACATTAATCATCGAGATTGGTAGCCCTGAATAGTTTAAGATCAATCTTCTGTAGAATTGATGCAAGCTGGTTTAGTAAATATCTCTCGTCAAACTGACGTTGAATAAGCAACGTCTTTTGGAAGTAAGAATGTAGTTCATGTCTTCAAGGTATGCTATTTAGTATTCACTACCAAAACATCGATCGCCCAGAAAATTTAAGTAAATTTTTCGAGATTTAAATAGCAACTGAATAAATTTTCTTAGGGGAGTGCATCCCACTTTTGTAATCTGCTAAACCCGATTTTGCGAGTGGCGCGGGCGCAGCCCGCGCCACTCGCAAAATCGGGATGCACTCTACTTAGGGCACCCGTAATTATAATGATTTTCATTGGACTAGCCCCTGTCTTATCTATTATTCAGCAAATCCGAGTTCCCATCAGCATAAACAAGATGGTTTTTTGGAGAATTCAGCAGGTGGGAATTAAATTTATGCAAGACAAATGGAGGGGTGCGGCACACCGCACCCCTCAGTATCTTTGCTTATGTGTTACTATCTAGGCTCAAATTGCGCGAATACTGAATCGAACAGATGTATCTAAAGTCTCTTGGGGCGGTAAATGAATTAACCGATCGCCCGTAATCATGGCATTACGAGGGGCTGTCCAGGGTTCAATGCAGTAGAAATTTTTTCCTTTCACAGTCCAAAAAACGATGGGTGCATAAGGTGCATCAAATTCCATTAGTAATTGCAGATGGCGATCGCGATCGGTGACTGTAGCACTGGGGCGGGCAGGATTGAGGAAAATCACATCGATTTCATCTGCGTCTAAATCAAATTGTCCAGAAAACGATGTAGTAGACTGTTCACGTTGATTGTAGAACTCAGTGGCAGGAATATCAAATTCCAATTTGGTTTTGTCGTTTACCAAAAAATAAGGATGCAATCCCAAAGAAAAAGGTAGTGGCTCAGAGGCATCGTTAATGACTCGCTGCTGAATTTCGAGAGTATTGCCTTTCAAGCTATAGGTAAAGAAGACTCGAAAGTCAAACGGGTAAGCAGCGCGTGTTTCATCATTGCTTGCCAATTTGAGCGTCAGTGAGGCAGCATTGTCAGTGGAGCGATCGCTGACTTCCCAGGGCAAATTGCGAGCAAAGCCGTGTTGCTTCAAGGTGTAGGATTGCCCATTGTGGGTATAGGTGTTATCCGGTAAGTTGCCACAGATGGGAAACAGAATGGGAATCCCCCCGCGAACTGTCAGTTCTGGATGGGTAAAGCGTTCCTCATCCAGGTAAAAAATTTCCTGTCCCTGAATTCGCCAGCGGGTGACAATTCCACCCCGCTCTGGTACAACTTCTATGGAAGATTGAGCCGTTTGGTCAGATAAGACATAGGTTTGGTACTGGTTTTGTTGAGCGGCGATCGCGAACATTAGACGAATCTCCTACACCAGAGCGCTACTGTAACAATCTAACCCGATTGCGTCTTAGTTTAGCATCAAGTTTTCCAGAGCCAGTTCAGATACAGCATAGGCTAATTTATCTAAATCAGAGGTATCAACAATATGTGGAATGCAGCCAAGAATGGGAGATTGAGTCAGCGATCGCAACAAATTCACATCTACTCGATCAGTGATTTGTTGTTCTGGAGCAGGTTGCACACAATTTAAGACAATGCCCTTTAGATGAATCCGAGATTGACGTGCCAGCGCAACATGGGCAACGGCTTGAGCGATCGCGTTACCACCTACAGGCACGACCAGAACTGTGGGTAAGCGCCAATCTCCAGCCAGATCAGCTACCGTCGTTTCAAAGGTGAGGGGTGAACCCAATCCTCCAAAAGATTCCAGGAACACCCAATCATATTGCTGGCTGAGGGTTGTGACCTGTTGCCAGAGTTGACCTAAATCGTCGCCATACTGCAATGCTGGCAATGTGATATGGGTGTGATTGCTACAAAACCTTTGATAATAGGCGGTCAGAGCAGTAATCAATAGCGTTTTACCTACTGCTGCATCTGTTCCCGTGACTAATAAACGATTCAAAATTTGACCTCGCAATCTTGTGAGTAACGTGAGTCTCCCGCTGTGTCTCTGTGGTTGCTGATCGAGTCTTAGCTACCAAATCAAGTTTACTAGTAGGTTAGAGTGTAAGTTCATCTACTCTTAAACAAGGGGCTTAAGCCCCTTGTCTTTCAGGCTAAGCAAGGTTAAGTTTATTTGTGCCTCAGCCCACTCGTGCTCTGTCAAGGGAGTTTTGAGGGGTCACAGACCCCTCAAAACTCCCTTGAATTTAATTTTGATTTACGGGATACCCCGAAACCAAAATTGACAGACTACTAGCTACGTTTCCATTTTCGATATTCTGAGGGAGTTGTGAAATGGCGATCGCTCCACACCCCAACTTTTCGCTGTTTAGCAGTAGCCTCTGCGTTGTCAATTTGAGTTGAGCTAGGACAGTCTTCATAATACTCCCTCAAAGCCACGACCAATCCTTCTTGAGTCAACACTTCTTGCACGAAAGTGCCATTTCCCAGTCGCACTTCAGCCACATGGCGACCGTACTGATCTGTATCGGTAATAGTCAAGTTGACTCGATTAGCAGAACCCTGTACCAATTGCTCTACACGGATTTTGGCGCGATCGCCCCACTCAAACTGGTTGCGATCGATGGGACTACGGCTACGGTGATCCTGTTGATTATGAGCGACTTCAGGCGCATCTACACAGGCAAAGCGCACTTGCATTTCTTCAACATTACCACCATTCACAACGGTCAGTGTATCTCCATCGGCCACGCGCACGACCTGATAATCACCTGGTTGTGTACAGGCGACTATACCTGTTAGAGAGACGAGCGCTAAGATGATCTGGACTCTCCAAACGCATCCTAATCGAAACAAACTCAAGTCTCTCATCGTTTTGTCACTATTCATAGCTGATCCACCCTGTTCCTAGTAATCTGGATTTAATGTGCCCAGAAAAGGCAATGAGCTATTAACCTGGCAGGAGTCGATCTTGCCGCATACCTTGCTTCGACTACGCTCAGCAGTCGGTATCGCGTGGGTTTTGGCTGCGCTCAACCCACGCGATACCGTCAGATCTTTATACTTGCCGGATAATTGCCAGATTATATAGAGGAAAGGGTTTGGCAAGCTGCAAACTCTGCAATTTGATACCAGGGGATCGGGGATTAATGAAGTACCCGCGATCGGGTTTCGACTGCGCTCAACCCTCTGAATAGTGGAGATGGAGCCTAGCTGAAACAAACCTTCAGGGTATTTTGTTTTCCCGCACGTCCCCAACATTGGTTTGTCAATTCGACAGATGCCACCCCTCCCAACCTCCCCTTGCCAAGGGGAGGAGCCGATTAGTATTACCAATTTTTTCCCCGTTACCAAACTCCCGCTAGTAGCAGTTTACCCCTGTGCCCTCTGTGAATTTGCAAATGTGGTTTTGCAATCCTAAAACTCAGCAGGAGCATTGTCCAGAGCCAACAGGAAGTTGACCAGATCAGACTGCTGTTGGGCCGTGTAGCCCGCTGCTTCATCTATATAGTAATCGTGACCAATTCCTTCCAGGTTGCTGCGGACTAAAGCGGCACTGGCATGATTGGCTGCAACCACTTGGGCACGCAAGTCGCGATCGACCAGTGCCCTTAGACTGGCCGCAGGGTCTACAGGTTTAGCTTTGGATCGTGTTCCTGCCAATCCCAACCGATTGAAGTTCACTACAGTAAACGAGCCATCGGGTTCATACTTTAAAGCACCTTCACCCACCGAGACACCGCCATCATGCAAATAAGGCGCACTCCAATAAAGTCCCAACAGCGACAATGTTTTATACCCACCATTGGGCAGTAATTCAATCGGCAAAGATGTTGGAGTCTCAGAAATTCCCTCTGTCGGCACGTCTAGAACTTCAGCAGTGGCTGGCGGCGGCACAGGGGTGTTGAAGGTGTAGAGTTTGGCAGGCACTAGGAAATCAGCAATCCCCAAACGTGTCACAGCCCGGGCCGGATTAGCCCCCACTTCTTCAATGGGATGAATCAAATTATCTGTGTAAAAAGGCGGAATGTGGCAAGTTGCACAGTTAGCCTGGGAAAAGATTTTGGCTCCTCGTGCTACAGAGCCATCGGCTAAAGCTTCTTGGTGTTCAGGAGTCGGATTGGGGGGAGGCACCAGACTATTCTGCCAAGCCGACATGGCATTATTGGCAAACAGGAATGGGCCGCTGGCAATATCAGACTTGTTTCCGGTGTTAGGGGTGAAGATCAATCCATTATTGGTAAACAACGTAGGCTGAAGGTTGGGGTATTCACCCGCACCCGGCGCAGGAATTTGGTCTTCTAGCTCAGCTTGAGACAGTTCTGGAGCCACCTGACGCAGCCATTGAGAGGGTTTTACCGGATCACCAGAGGGCAACCGCAGACTGCGATCGGCCGCATTTTGCAACAACACACCGAGAAACACTTCCGGGTCTAGACCCAGCGTTTCAGCACTAAATTGAGCCGCTGCCAATAGATTGACTTCCGAAGAGTGAACGGCATTGTTAATGGCACTCAGTCCACCAAACGGGCCAAACGCAAAGCCACCATCAAATGAATAAGGTCCAGTCCCAAACGTGAAAGCGGTAGGAATTTGGGTCGTATTGTTAATACCATCAGGAGAACTTTCAAAATTTCCCAATGGCACATCCAAAACCAAACTATCAAAAGCTCGTTCCAGTTTGTCTGGGTCAGGTAATTCAACGAGTTGTCCCGTACTATCGATAATAGTCTTGCCATTTCCTTGATACTCAGGAGCAAGCGGATCAATCTTTAAGCGTGAGAATCCAGCAGCGCTATTTGGAGCAAGGGCAATGAGCAATGGAACATTTAGATCACCGTTAGGAACTCCATCTAACAATTCTCCTTTGGGGGACAGAGCCGCATGACAAACAGCACAGCTAATGTCTCCAGAGAGTTTTAAACCAATAGGCAAAAAGCTTTGAAAGATATCACCAATGGTGCGAAAGGAGAAGCCCTCACGCTTTAAATCAAATCCTGTATTGATTACCGTTCCTGGAATAATTAAGCGATCGCCCAACTCAATCTTTTTCAACGCAAACAACTTGAGATTACCCGTCGGCTGTACCCCTTGGCGCAATACAGCTAAGAGATATTCTGGCAACAACCGTCTCACCCCGCTATTAAAGCCAAACACCCGCTGTAAGCCAAACATATCGCCAACTTCGCGATTGAAGAAAATATCTCTGCCTTGCTTGAGGAAGTCTTCCGTAATCTCGATCGCACCAACTCGCAAATAGTCCTCTGGTTGTTCTGGATTGAGTCCCGCTTGTTCGACCAGTTGCCTGGCCTCAGCCGGAGTCAGCAATTTACCAAAATAGTCATATGCTCCCAGGGGTTGGGTGGGAGCAGTTTGTAAGAGTGGCTCTGGACTGGCAGTTGGATTGGTTTGAGCGATCGCCACCCAGGGATTGAGCAGCATCACAGATAGCAACATGCCTAAACAACTGATGGCGATCGTCACACCTAAGCAGTGAAATAATTTACTCCGATACATTTTTCTCCTCCCAAAGTAAGATGTAAGTTATCCACAGGTCATATCGTTTGACAACATTACTTCTGCTGAATTTCAGTCCTATTCTCTACGAATTTCCTAGGGAAATGATAGAAAACCTCTCAAAACTTCAAGTGGGGTAAGCTGCTGTAATACAGTTCTGCCTTCATTGGGGTGAAGAATTGTATCAGAGACAACATTTTGTCGCTCCCTCCCCTCTTTTAATAAACGTGAGATACTTTTCGTAAGATCTTCGGCACCTCTGTAGGATTCTAACTCATGCTTGATACCCAGACTGGGAGCGATCGCCCACTCACACAAACCCACTCGACTCCTGCTGAACAGATATTCAATCAGCCCAAGTTGGAAGTGCGACAGGTGAGCAAGTCTTTTCTCAGTCAGGGCAAGCCATTAACGGTGTTACAGGAAATTGATTTACAACTCTATTCCAGAGAATTTGTTTGTCTGGTAGGGTCTTCGGGCTGCGGCAAATCCACGTTACTGAATATTATTGCCGGATTGGTGCCTCCATCTTCTGGGCAAGTACTGGTCGATGATCAACCTGTTATGGGGCCGGGTTCCGATCGCGGCATGGTGTTTCAAAGCTATACCCTTTATCCCTGGTTGACCGTAGCGCAAAACATTGCCTTTGGCTTGCAGCTACAGAACATGCCTAAGGCAGAACAGCGACAAAGAGTAGCCTATTTCCTCGAGGTCGTAGGCTTGACTCAATTTGCCAAAGCCTATCCCAAACAGTTATCGGGTGGCATGAAACAACGAGTCGCGATCGCTCGTGCTCTGGCCAATCAACCCGAAGTGCTGCTGCTGGATGAACCGTTTGGTGCATTGGATGCTCAAACGAAGGAACAAATGCAACAGTTTCTCCTGGATATTTGGCGACAAACCCACACAACAATTCTGATGATCACTCATGATGTGGAAGAGGCGATTTTTCTGTCTCAACGGATTTATGTCATGAGTGCACGACCGGGACAGATTAAACAAGAAATGCAGATTAGATTAGAGGGCGATCGAGAATTAGAAATTAAATTGACACCTGAATTCACAGACATTAAACGTCAGGTGATAAGTGTGCTACGAACACTGGATTGAATTGAAGAAAATGGAGAAACGTGCTAAAAGTGTATACTTTACCCGTTTACTCAATAGATATATCCAGTTAAAGTGATTGCTATTGTCTTCGTTCCTCAGCACAACCTTGTGCTACGAGATTTTCGTAATATTCACCATAACTTGAGTACACTGCCTTGAAACTTTCTGCATCTTCTACAAAAAGGGAGATATATCCTGGAGTCGTTCCTTGATCACGCTCTATATCAAGGAGCAGGAGATCCCAAGTTTGGTTTGGAGCAGCCTTTTCCACAATGGATTTCAACTTCCTGGCAGCAGTTTCTTCATCGGGTTCATATCTGATGCTTGACCACGGACACACTCCAAAATTGCCCGTTTCATTAGAATTAAAGGGGCGCAGTCTAAGCCTCGCTAAACCGTAATCGCTCAGTTCATTTTGGATAGACAAGGCAGCATCACGCAAGTCTTGTCTTCCATTGAGAAAAAAGATGTCAACATTAAGGTCGTTTAATATTGAAGAGTTAGATGAGGTGTCTGATACGGGAGTTGGAGGATTGGGTGAAGCTGGAGATGGTAAAGGTGGAGATGGAGGAACCGTAGGGAAAGATTGAGGAAGAATAGGCTGAGGTGAACTAGTTACTACTTTTTTTTTAAGCGAATGCCCTTAGTTCTATCGGCATAAGCAGCTAAATCTATATTGTTACGTGTCTCTGTTACATAGCCGTCCTTCTCCAAAGAAAGTGAAATTTGACTACTTTGGGCTGGAACTTGAAATTCAACATAGCCGTTAGAATCTGTATTGTCAGAATCCGACGGACTACTGGATGATACTGTGACAGTAACTCGGCTTAGCGGACTATCATCATCATCCGTCACACGTAATCTTAACGTTATCCTTTCGTCTAAAGGAGTCGGAGTTGAGCTAACAGAGGGAATGGGGGAAGGTGCAACATTCGGCTTTTGAAGAAACTCATATAGTGTAGGAAACCCAAAAACTCCAACTAAAGCCGCAATTGTCCCTATCAATACAACGAGAGGATGATCTCCCCAGTTTTTCCATCCCATAAAATAAAACCTGCAAATGATACAAGATTTAATGATTTGAACCAGTATAAGCACCAATATAACAACTAGAATCGAGTTTGGAAAGTTAGCTTATCAAGACGAAAGCCCCGCGCTGTAATACTTGCAGTCAGTGTCGGGATGAGAGAGAGTCGTGGCAACGAGAAACCTCTCTATGCCTCTATAGTGTTTTTTTTCAAGTGTCTCTCCACTCCTCATATACATTCCATGCGATCGCTCTTCCGCCTGAAGGCATGACCCAATTGGATGAGCGAACTTAAACCAACCTAGTGAGGTGGTTCCTAAAGCCCCAAAGATATCGTGAAACAATGTTGGAAGGACTACGGAAGAACACCTTTCAAGCTGAAACAAATCCAGATTTTCACTGAGGTTTTTATGACAACTCAACAAGCGTCTGCTGCAAGAATCATGGACACTACCCTCTACGAAGGCGATCGCAGTGCAGCAGTTGAAGAGTTACAAACGTTACTCCGCAATCGGGGTTACAGAAGTGTGACGGTGGATGGTTATTTTGGTATAACGACCAAAGCCGCTGTGATTGATTTCCAAAGTCGCAATAACCTTGTAGCTGATGGCATTGTTGGTCCCAGAACTTGGGCAACTTTGCGGGGCGGCACGGGCAGCGATCCAGATATCTATTTGCAGGAAGGTAACTCTGGACAATTGGTAGAACGCTTGCAGATGGTATTGCGAGCGCACGAATATGAGATCAATGTTGATGGTTATTTCGGTTCTCGTACCACTGCTACGGTGCTAAACTTTCAGCGTAAACATCCTCAAGAATTACAAGCTGACGGTATCGTTGGTTCTAAAACATGGGTAGTGTTATGGCGTGAAGTGTTAAACGAAAGCGATACGGGTGAAGCGGTGCGACAATTGCAACAATTGTTGCAGAACCGGGGTTATGACCTGAATGTATCTGGTACGTATGATGCTGTCACCAAGGCCGCAGTGATGGATTTTCAAAGAAAAAACAATCTGCCTGCGGATGGCATTGTCGGTCGCCGCACTTTAAGAGCACTAAAAATGGCACTCCCATTAACTTAGGATTAAGTATTAAATAAAACCCAAAACTTTTTTGTGGGAAGCGCGGCGCAGCCGCGCTTCCCACAAAAAAGTTCGGTTTTATTTAATTCACGTTCCTTAGTAGATGTCTGCCGCTTCTACGACCCGACCCGTTTTCCACATCAAACTCGCGCTTTGGAATGGCTGCAACGCAACATTCCGTCTGCGACTTTGACGACCTTTGCGCGTCTCTGGCGTGACCCGAATGCTTCTGCCAACTAACACATTAGACGAGTGCATCCCGCTAAACTGGGTTTAGAACAATACAAAAGTGGGATGCACTCCATTAGCCTTAATCGGGAAATCAAGTTCTTAGGGTTGGAAATAGTTTTGGGGCGCAGTTTAGCCAAAACCCCAGAAAGTTTATTTTCATCGCGTTAAAGATCCCCAGCTTTTGTTTAGAAGTTGGAGATCTTGATTTGGGCTTGAAACGGCACTGGACGAGGAAAGTTATCTTAAATCCTGCCAATGGTGCGGTTTTGGCGGCGCTTAGCGCCGCTGAAACCCACTTAATGAGAGGTGCAAGATCTGAGTTATAGCAATTTTCATTTTAGTGAAGTACAAGTTGTTTTTGTGAGAGCGTCAAGCGCTATAGAATGGAGTTGTTGAGTTGATTAAGTTTATCGAACTCTTACTCTAGAGCAATGCTTCACCCTATTAATCGTATTAAGATAAGTTTCAAAGCAGGTTGATTTGCAAAGTAAAACTCAAATCAGTTGGCTAGTTAAGTCAGCATGTCTTGGGGTTTTTATCCTTCAAGCTTGCTGATAGCGTTGAAATACATTCCAATCCTAAAGCCTGGTGTTATTATTAATGCTTAAATAATGCTTAACAAGCAATAATTACTATTCATAAATAATGCAATTGGCTAACTCAACCCGTTATGAAATTTATTTCTGACCCAGCGATCGCCATTAAAATTCGCAAGATGAAAGAAAGGGTGCGATGGCGCGAGATGCCCTTATTGCAACGGAAGATTGATCAAACTCGGTTTGTTATAGAAGACGAAGCTGAATCTCCTGCTTTTTCATTTCTGGTGATTGGGGACAGTGGAGCAGGACCGCAGTATGGTTGCTATCCTCAGCGCCGCTTGGCTGAAGAACTGATGTCTCATGTAGATGATAGCCGTTTTCTGTTGCATACAGGGGATGTGGTCTACCTGGTTGGGTCAAGTGAGTACTACACCAAAAACTTCATTGAACCCTATCGAGAAATGATCGTGGGCGGCGAGAATTATCGCAAAATTCCTTACGATCGCATGGTCTTTAAGTTACCCTTCCTGCCAGTATTGGGCAACCATGACTACTATGACTTACCGCTGGCTTATGGTGTGTTAGCCCAACTGACCTTACCACTCCGTCGTCTGTTGAAATCCAAACTGGAATTTGATGTCGGATTACGTGGCTCTGTTCAGGGAAATGCCTTTGCCAGAGCCTTTATCGACTATCTTAAAGATTTGCCCAACCGTCAGGAGCTAGAAAAGCATCTGGATCAACACTACACTGCTGTCACAGAGACTGGATATTGCCTGCTCTATCGACCTGGCAAGTTTACCCGCATCCCCAATCGCTATTACATGTTTCGCTATGGCGGAGTGGATTTCTTTGCGCTAGATACCAACACATTTAATGCGCCGATTCCTTTGCCCAAAACTTCCGAAGGTAGAGCTTACCGGACGATGTTGGAGCAGCGATTGCAGGAAGTAGAACGTGAACAGCAGCAAATTATCGCAACGATTACAGGCTTAGATCTGGCTCAAACAGACAACGCAGCTCAGGTAAACGACTTAAGAACGAAATTAGAACAGTTAAACGAGATCCATCTAGATATTGATAAGCAACTGGCGGCTAGTGGTGTTACGCCTGTGGATAATGAGCAGTTGAATTGGCTACAACAACGACTGATTGCCTCTTGGAAAGATCCACAAGTGCGGGGACGAGTGATTTTCATGCATCATCCGCCTTATGTCACCGAAGCCACTAAATGGAATCAAGCACAGACTTTAGCCATTCGCAGCCAGTTACAAAAGGTGTTTGATGGGGTAGCTGCTGCTTTGGAGGGCGATCGCGGTAATCGACCGATCGCAGACCTTGTCTTAACGGGTCATGCTCATTGTTTAGAACATCTGCAAACCCTCAATACAGAACACGCAGACTCCAACATGCATTGGATTATTTGTGGAGCTAGTGGCTATGGAGTTCGTCGTCAACGTCCTGAAGGTATGGAATTGATGCAGGTTGTGGACGGAGAAAACCGAATTGTGGCGCGATCGCTCCTCTATATCGGACGGAAAGGCCACGGTGCCGAAAAGCGCCGACCCTATTCTTTTCTGCGGATTGATGTACAGGACACGAATCCTGTTCAATTTGTGGTTCGCCCCTTTGTCTCAGAATTTATTCGAGGAGAATGGGTGAATAGTCAATTAGAGTCATTTACGATCTAATTTGTGAGTTGATGAACTGTGAGGATTTGCCAAATCACAATGTGAATTCGATGAACGGGCTTTTTGCGGGCGCGTCGCGCCCGCAAGATTGGGCTATCGAACTCCTAAGGAAAGTGAATTAAATAAAACCGAACTTTTTTGTAGGAAGTGTGGCTGCGCCGCGCTTCCTACAAAAAAGTTTTGGGTTTTATTTAATCCTTAATCCTAAGAAACATCTTGAGTGAGCGGCTCAAGAATGATACCAATTTAAATTGGTGTTAATTACTGAAACATTGTCAAGTGATTTTCTGGGCTTTTCCTGATTTTGGGCCACAGGCTTGAAAAATGTAGATGAGTTTGTCTTGGGTGCTGCAAAGTTTGGTCGTCTCCTAAGGCAAATTTTGATGAAATATCTCATCTGGGGGCATAGAGGATCTTGAAGAAACGTCACTGGCTAGATGTAGCAGAATATGCGTCGTTGGCAGGAGTTGGAGTTGGTTCGGTGCTGTCGTCAGTATCGAGTCAACTGCTTTATACATCGGCACCGCTATCATTGCTCTTGCTGTTGAATCTGGTCAATCGACGGCGCGTGGATCGGTTGATTGAGCGCAATGCAGCGATCGCCATACGTGGAGTTGATCTGCAACTTTCTAAGCACATTGAATTGCTGAACCAGCAAGTAATGATGTTGCCAACTCCAGAGACCATTGGCACAGTGCGGCGCTCCTTGTTGATCAAAAATCGTCAGTCCTTAGAAAAATTGACGAAGGACATTGAGGTGTTGCGAGAAGAGATGCAACTGCGGATTGGGCCATTGGAAGAGGAAACTTCCCGGGCAAATCGGCGGGATGTTGTGCAACTTCAGCAGCAGTATACGCAACTCTGCGCCTCGATCGCCAATTTGACTTCTCGCATCCAGCAACTTGCGGCTGCCGATAAAGTTGTGTTGTTGGATGAGGCGATCGCCCGTTTGCAGGCTGAAGCAGATGAAATTCGCACAGACTTACAAGCCCTGACGAAACAGACACGACCGACCCTGACGGCATTGCAAGAACAAATCAATCGGCTTAACCACAAGTTTCATAAATTACCGCCGCCATTTGATGCCACAGGCATGAGACAGGAAGTCGAGGAACTGATCCGCGTGGTAGCAGATTTGGTGCCCAAACGAGATTGGCACAATCTTGTCATGGAGATGAAACTCTTGCGGCAACGTCAGGAATCTCAATATGAATTTGAGGAAACGTTGCGGCAACGGCTTCAAGAATTACAACAACAAATCCAAGCTCAACCCCATGAGTCGAATTTGATGGCCTTACAAGAGCAAATTGAGCACCTCCGCCAACAAGTTCAGCAATTGCCACCGGTCTTTGATCCAATCTATTTGAGACAGGAAATTACCCAGTTACTCGAAACCTTGCCCGATCGCCTATCTCAACAAGATTGGGCAGGGTTGATGCATCAAATCAAAGTATTGGAGGAGCAGCAGCAAACTCAGTTTCAAGTGGAAGCAGATCTGCAACGGGAGTTGGAACAGATGAGTCAACAACTGACAGTTCTGTTAAGCAAGTCAGGTGAGTCAATGTTGCAATCGGCAGCAGAGTCCAATCAGGCAGAGGCAGCAGATGCCTTAGATGCTTTACAATCCGAGTTGCAAAATCGCCTGAATCAACTGCTGCAACAAGAATCGAGGGAAATTGAAGCGCGATCGCCCGCTTTATTTTCTGAGTTGCAATCACCAGAGCGCTTAGATACCACTTGGGCGAGAGACACGGAAGCCGTTCTGTTGTCGCCTTCTGCCCCGCCACCTCAAATTGAATTTAGTTTGCCTGAGATGCAGCAGATGGCACGTCAAGAAATGCAATTATCTCAGGTATGGTCGCATGATGCAGAGTTTCAGGAAATTGGAGCACAGGGCATAGAAACAACAGAAACAATAGAAACAACGTTGATAACCAGTCGAACGGTTTTAGAAGAAGCTCTCGATCAGACTCAGCAACGACTGATTTTGATTCTGCCGTGGTCTAGCCAGAGCGACCTGGATAAAGAGCTACTCCACAAGATGAAACAATTGCTCGATCGGGGTGCCCGGTTAGATTTAGGTTGGTGTTATCAATCCTATCGAGAAGAACGGTTTCTCACTGCTATTAACCAGCGTTGGCAGATCAATCCTCGCCCCACCCATCTGGCACAAACCCTGAAGCAATTACTAGAACTGAAGCAATCTTACTCAGGCCAGTTTCAGTTCAAGATTTTGGGAACACCTGAGAATTTTCTGGTGTCTGACCAAACCTATGCAGTGCTGGGTACGGATGAATCTTTGACGACCCACACCAATTTCCCTGAACTTGCATTAAAATTGCGAACCTTTGAACCAGCAGTAATTCAACAACTCAGCCAACGGTTTGACCAACCCGATCTACAACCCAGTGAGGTTGCGGCTTATTGGAATCGAGCCGTTACCCGGTTTGATTTGGGCGATCGACAGGGCGCGATCGCTGATTTTAACCAAGTCCTGTCAATTCTGCCCGAAGATGCTGTCGCTTACAATTATCGGGGATTGGTGCAAGCCGATTTGGGCGATCGAGTCGCAGCGATCGCCGACTTCAGCCGTTCCATCGCCCTGCAATCCCAACAACTAATGGCATACTGCAATCGGGGTTTCCTATTGTCGGAAGCGGGGGATTATGCCGGAGCGATCGCTGACTTGACAATGGCCATCCAAGCTCAGCCGAATACGGCTATCCCTTACTTTTATCGGGGTCTGGCGCACCAAAAACTCAACGATTTAGCCGCAGCCTTGACCGATTTCCGCGCCGCAATTCGACGCGCTCCCAAATTTGCGCCCAGTTATTACTACGCAGGCTTGTGCTGCCAAAAATTAGACAAGCTGCAATTGGCGATCGCCAACCTGGAAATGGCCGCCGAATTATTTACTCAACAAGAGAGCATAGTCAACGCCCAGAGAGCCTGGAAGCATCTGGAAAAATTGCGCGGTGAAGTAATGGCTACTCCTACACGCTCGTCTCTGATCCTGCCCATGGTGGTAGCGATCGCTCCAGAAGTTCAACCCACGCTTAACCCACTGCCTGCATCTGAACGGTTGCTATCGGCTGCATCCTATGCCTGGTCGGAAGCAGAATCCTCCACCGAATGGGCAGATGAACCCTTGTCCAACCTTGTGGCCGAGTCAATCTTAAAGACAATGCAAACATCTGACCTGATGCCCTGGGAAGAAACGTAAACGAAGCTGAGCCAAACAGTTAAGGCGATTCTGGCAAAGTTAAGGTGGCAATCGCTAAAACTCCATAACTTTTCTACATCGACCGATCGCCTTCTAACTTCTATAAATAGAACAGTGAAGAGTGAAATCAAACAACAGCAAGAGATTGCTTACGATTCTCTTCCCACCAAACCTAGATACTGTTCAACCCTCAGGAGCCAGAACAATGCAACTGATTTATCGTGGTATTTCTTATCAGCAGCCTGCTTCCGTTACCTACTTTGTCAGACAGATTCAAGGAAAATATCGTGGTACATTGAACGATATCTTAGTTTGTGCGATCGCTTCTCGTCAAATTAGGCCTTTAATGTATCGTGGTTGTACCTATCCCAACGTTACATCTCAAGCCGATTTAGGTTTGGATGGGGCGATCGGCAATCTTGCTTAAGATGATAATTCTTCGTTAAGAGTCAAGTCCTAATTGCCAAGACCCATACTCCAATTATTGTTTCTTCGCAGCAGCGTTTGACGAGTGCGTTTCTGATCAGCAGGCGCACTCGTTTCTTTGGCAAATGTGAGTCTCCCATGAGGTGGGGAGTGGCACACCCCCAAAACGGCAATTATCGAACTCACGTTTGGCAAAATTTCAACTATCTGTTGACTCTGTGACGGTGGTTTGGCAAGCAGCATGATTGCTCGTTCTACGGCTGGTAATGTCAATTTGCCGCACCACAGGGGTGCAGCCGAGCCATTGCACCGAGAGGCGAGTGAAAGTTTCAAGATGACCACTGACATAGAAATCAGTGGGTTGAGGCAGGTACGGATTTTTCAAGCCCAGTAAGTCCAATTCCTGGGCTGCGGCTTTGACCACATGCACTGATGGGTCAACCAGTTGCACCGATCGCGGCAACAGAGAACGAATCACTGCTTCTAAATGGGGATAGTGAGTGCAACCATAGACCAGCGTATCGATTTGCTTTTCCAAGAGGGGAGCCAAATATTCCCCTAAAACCGATCGCGTGTATGGGTCTTGGATGCGTCCCTGTTCAACCAGCGGTACGAGTTCTGGACAGCCCACCTGCCAGACTGCAACCGTTGGATCAACTTCGGCGATCGCCCGCCGATAGGCATGACTCGCCGCTGTAGCAGGAGTGGCAATCACCCCAATTCGCCGACCGCGCTGCACAGCCGCTTTGGCACCAGGGAGAATCAATCCCAGGATGGGCAGGTCAAATTCTGGGCGCAGGGTTTCCAATGCCAGTGCCGAACTGGTACTACAGGCAGAAATCACCATCTTGACCTGCTGTTGTTGCATCCAGGTGAGAATTTCGCGAGTGAATTGCAGAATTTCATTGGGCGATCGCGTCCCATAGGGCAACCGTGCTGTATCGGCAAAATAGAGAATAGATTCACCAGGGAGTTGACGATAGACTTCTCTGAGCACAGTTAATCCACCTACACCGCTATCATAAATGCCAATACGGGCGCGTTGAGGGGGGGATGAAGTCAATGTGGAACCAGAGACAGCATGGCGGACAGCAGATTTGCTTGTAGAAGCACGATTTAAGTTAGCAGGTTTCATCCAAATCGATTTAGAAATTTTGTTGAATATATTGCAGGATACCAAGGGCGATCGCTCTGGCCATCTGGCTGCGAAAATTGGGGTCAGTCAGCAAGCGAACATCTTGAGCACCCGTCACAAATCCTAACTCTAAAAGCACCGCAGGCATTGATGTGTTCCTGATGACATAAAATCGAGCCTGTCGAATCCCCCGATCTTGCACACCGGGCACTTGCAACATGTTGCTATGCAGCACTCGTGCCACCCGCAGACCGCGATCAGAGTAATAGTAAGTTTCAATGCCATTGACCTCAGGGCGACTGAGGCTAATCGCGTTGGCATGGATGCTGACAAACAAATCAGCATTAGCTCGTTCAGCAATCTGCACCCGTGGCTCCAAATCTAAATCGCGATCGTCACTCCGGGTAAGCACAACTTCAACGCCTTGCTGTTGCAGCAAGGTTGCCACCTCCAAACTCACGGGGAGTACAACATCCACTTCTCGCAGTCCCCCAATGCCGACGGCTCCTGGATCTGGGCCACCATGACCTGGATCGATGACAACCACGACTCGGCCCTGTTGCACACGGGGTAGATCACTCGACAACGACGGTTGGGAGGGACGACCGGGAACTTGTTGCCCTGTTCTTTGCAGATCCAGAGCCAGCAGTTGGGGAGCGGGTTGATTCAGTTCACCAATCCGCACATTCCGAGCGGGTTGAATCAGCACAATCACCTGATCTTCCTCTTCTCGTAAGCGCACCCGTTGCAGGGGAGCATTATTCCCCAACTCTGGGCCCCTGACCTCTTCAGCTAATTCTGCATTAGAGATGGTGATTTCATACTCACCTGAGGAGCGGTTCCAGCGGCCCGTGTAATCGATCGCGCCTTGCGATCGAATGAGTAATTGGGTGTCGCTGGCTGCCAGATCCACAGCCTGGATTACCGCTGCGGCTTGAGTCAATCTAGTTGGTGTCGAGGCAACAGGGCTAGAGCTATCAGTCGCAGACGAGGCGCGATCGCCCAACGAGGTGCCAATGCCAGAGGGAATCAGCACAATCCCCCCCAAACTACTAACCGTCGCCTGCCAATCAGAGGCCGGATCAGAAAGTTCCAAAGTAATCCGAGCGATCGGTGGCGAAGTCTCCTCCTGAGTGATTTCCAGGCGGTTGACCCCAAAGCGATTGATGGTTTGATCGCGCTGGGCAAATCCAGGAGAGATTGAGGTATTTTCCAGGTCAATCCTCAATTCACGGCGATTGCGGCTGCGATCCATCTCCAGTTCTGGAGCGGCCCCAGTGGTGCGAATAAAAAAGCCATCGGGGGTGACTTGCACGCTGTCTAATTGAGTGGCGGCTCCCAGCGCAGGTGGTGCTGACTGGTTAGCAGGCGTTCCGGTGGCAGGAGATTGGGCGATCGGTTGCGGAGTGGGCAACTGCACAATCCACTGAGTTGCAGTGGAGCCGCGTACCTCTACCTGTTGTGGATCAAGGCTATAGCCAGCCGACAATTCAATCACAATGCGAGTGGTTTGCTCATCATATTGCCCTAGTCGGATTTCTCGAATCGCACCTCCCACCGTCTGAGTAATGGAAGGGCGATCGAGCCTGACCCCTGGTAAATCGATCACCACCCGATTGGGATTAGGAACATATTGTGCTCTGGGCTGAATTCCTTCATCTGTTGTGAAAACGAGCCGATTTTCAGTTTGATTAAAGCGCCAAAGTTGCAGTCTGGCAGCATGGGCAGTTGAGGATAGCAGAAGGCTGCCCAAAACTCCGATGATGCTAGGAAGTAGCCAATGAAATCGCACTTTCTCTCCTTATTGCCTGCATGGGGATGCAGCATAGATCGTGAAAAGGGGTGGATATCTGGTGCTCTGTCAAGGGAGTTTTGAGGGGTCGCTGACCTCTCAAAACTCCCTTGAATTTAATCTTGATTTGCGGGGTATCCCCCAAATCAAAATTGACAGACCACTAGCATCGTTCAGAAAAGGTGAAAGAAGCGATCGCTCTTCCGTATGCACTGCTTCATCTGAGTGTATTTTTCTCTCATGAATCGTTGCTTGCAATACAGCATAGAGGGAGATTGCTAGATACTATGAGGTTGAACGATAACATGTCTTTAGCAGAACTGCACTATTTCCTGTGCAAAATTTTTCGCTTCAAACGCTTCTGCTAGAAGTCCATCACCTCCTGATCAACTGTGACCCTCGCTATCACCCGACAAGACCGAGGTCTGTTCTTGTACAGCATCCGCTGGTTCAGAGAGAGAAGCAGTAGCGAATGGTTGACCATCTGCCTCTGTTAAAACAGGATTGGGTGCAGGAGGTTCCTCAACATTAGGGAAAACAAAGCGTAACCAGGCAGGTGCCAGAAAGGTTGTCAGGATCACCATGACAATAATGGCGGCTTCTAAAGGCTTGGACAACACCCCACTGGCCGAACCTACGCCAACAAAGACAAGACCAACCTCACCCCGAGGAATCATGCCAACCCCGATCGCCAAACGGTTAATTCCAGGCTGACCAAAGACCGCTAGCCCTGTGACGACTTTACCGACGATCGCCGTCACAATCAGGAAAGTTGCAATAATCAAGCCTTCTCGATTCTCAGGCACAAAGGGATTTAAGACACTGATATCTGTTTTGGCTCCCACGGTGACAAAGAAGATCGGCACCAGCATGTCTGCTACAGGAATGATTTGTTCTTCCAGTTCCTTGCGTTTTTCGGTTTCTCCTAAAACCAGACCCGCCGCAAAAGAACCGAGAATTGCTTCCAGATGAATCGCTGCCCCAATGTAGGACAACACATAGGTAAAGATGAGGGCAGACAGCAGCAATTGTCCCCTAGTTTGCATGCGATCGACCAGGCCCACAAACAGTGGACTGAGCCACCGACCCAGCAAAATCGCACCAATCAGAAAAACAGCGGCTCCAACAATCAGATAGACCACATTAGCCACTTGAATCTCGCCTGTTTTCGCCAAACTAGCCACCACCGCCAACACAATAATCCCCAGAACATCGTCTAAAACTGCGGCTCCAATAATAATCTGTCCTTCTTTGGAGGAAAGCTGTTGCAGTTCTGAAAGGACTTTGGCAGTAATGCCAATACTGGTTGCGGTCAAAGCAGCCCCAGCAAAAATTGCAGGAATCGTGGGTATGCTAAACAGTAGAACTAACCCTGCTGTACCCACTGCAAACGGCACCGCCACACCAACGACAGCCACCGTCGCCGCTTGAGGCCCCACTCGTAGTAATTCTCGTAAATCGGACTCCAGCCCAATTTCAAACAGCAGAATAATCACGCCCAATTCTGCCAGGACAGAGATTACTTCACTTTCAGCTTGAAACACTGTAGGTGTGGCGACAGATTCTAACCCTGCGGTTCTCTCCAGAAAATTGAGAATCAACGAACCCACTTCTGACCCGTTTTCTGGAAAAACAACCAAGTGTAAGAGGGAAACACCGACAACTACTCCGCCCAGCAACTCTCCCAAAACAGAGGGAAGGTTAACACGAGCACACAACTCCCCTCCCAATTTGGCAGCAAAATAGATGACAACCAGGCTTAGCAGCACTCCCGCTAAGATAATCGGAGCACTCTCCGCTTCTGGTGTAGCTGCCAGAAACAGAGAAGGTGGAGACGAGGGGATGAATATCGGCAAGAAAGTAGGGATAGGGGAAGTCAAATCAACCATGCGCCTGTAAAACTCATCCTGTCTAATTTACAAGTTCTAGGAAAAAATAGGCATCCTAGTTTTACAAACAGGGGTGGGTGTTCTCTGGCAAGCTGCTTCAGGGCAAGGCAATTTAATCAGATGCTGGGCTTCGACTTCGCTCAGCCCTCGACCCAACTGTGGATTGAGCGCAGTCGAAATCCACGCTCAGCCCTCGGCCCAACTGTGGATTGAGCGCAGTCGAAATCCACGCTCAGCCCTCGTCCCAACCGTGGATTGAGCGCAGTCGAAATCCACTTTCAGCCCTCAGCCAACTGTGGATTGAGCGCAGTCGAAATCCACGCTCAGCCCTCGTCCGACTGTGGATTGAGCGTAGTCGAAATCCACAGTTGGGTATTTTTCCCCGCACATCCTTAAACTCGTGCGATCGCTGCTGGAGAACCGCAGCAGTTGGTTAGAATGAAAAGAGTAATTCAGGTTTCCATAAAAGCTTTCGCCACCATTGATTCAAACTGATCTTTCTTCCGAAACAACCAACCTTGAAACCCTGGAGCTTTTAGAGTGGTCGCGACTGTGCCAGCATCTCGCCACTTTTGCTGCTACCAAGTTGGGAGCGATCGCCGCTCGTCACCTCAAGATCCCATGTACACTCACCGAGAGTTTAGAACTCCTGGAACAAACGAAGGAAATCTATGCTCTGGAAAACCAATTGCCTGGGGGTTTGAGCTTTGAGGGCATTAAAGACATTGGTGAAGCGTTGGAGCGATCGGCACTCCAGGGAGTCCTGTCAGGTGAGGAATTATTAGAGCTAGCCACAACCCTGGCTGGGGCACGACAACTGCGCCGCACGATTGATCATTACCCTGACTTAGAAACTTTGAATCGACTCGTGGCGGAACTGCGAACCTACCCTGAACTGGAGCAACAGATCCATCACTGTATTGACGACCGGGGTGATGTGATGGAGCGAGCCAGTGCCAGGTTAGGAGAAATTCGAGAGAAATTGCGGCAACAGCGCGATCGCATTTATGACACCCTGAACCGCATCATCCAGCGGCAAGCCAATGCCTTACAGGAGCCGCTGATTACCCAACGGGGCGATCGCTTTGTCCTTCCCGTCAAAGCGCCCCAAAAAGATGCCGTGCCAGGAATTGTTCACGACACTTCCACGAGTGGCTTGACTTTATATGTAGAGCCGCACGCCATTGTGGAATCGGGCAACCGTCTGCGGCAATTGCTGCGGCAAGAACAGGTAGAGGAGGAAGCGATTCGGCGCAGGTTGACTGAGCAGGTGGCTGCGGTGAAACCCGATTTAGAGCGGTTATTGGCGATCGCTACCACCCTGGATTTGGCAACCGCTCGCTCTCGCTACTCTCAATGGCTGAATGCCAATCCGCCCAGTTTTATTCCATTTCAATCACCCCAGGCTGATGGCACTGAGGCAGCCCCGATCGTGCTGCGCCAACTCCGCCATCCTCTGCTCGTATGGCAACACCAACACGAACAGGGGGCAGATGTCGTCCCCATCGATTTGGTCATTCAGCCCTACATCCGTGTTGTCGCCATTACGGGCCCCAATACGGGAGGCAAAACGGTCACTCTCAAAACCCTGGGTCTGGTTGCGCTGATGGCTAAAGTTGGGCTATTTATCCCTGCACGAGAACCCGTGGAACTGCCGTGGTTCGAGCAGGTATTGGCCGACATAGGGGACGAACAATCCCTGCAACAAAGCCTCTCGACCTTCTCTGGGCATATTCGACGGATTAGCCGGATTTTGACAGCGCTGCAAAGGCAGAGCCAACCAGCAACAGCTAAGGTAGAGGAGTCGCTTGATCTGGTCGAGTCTGCTTCAGCCCTCCAACTGGCGACTTCCTTAATTCTTCTGGATGAAGTGGGGGCAGGCACCGATCCAACAGAGGGGAGTGCCTTGGCGATCGCTCTCTTAAAATACCTGGCAGATCATGCGTTGTTGACCGTTGCTACAACGCACTATGGTGAGTTGAAAGCCTTGAAATATGAAGATGAACGCTTCGAGAATGCCTCGGTTGAATTCAATGATGTCACCCTGTCACCTACCTATCGATTACTCTGGGGTATTCCAGGGCGATCGAATGCGCTTACCATTGCTCGACGCTTGGGTTTGAACGACGAAATTGTAGAACAGGCCCGTCAACAGGTCGGCTTAAGTGCGTCTGAAGAGGTTAATCAGGTCATTGCCGGACTGGAAGCCCAACGCCGCTTGCAGGAAGAAAAGGCGCAAGCAGCGGCTCAGTTGGTGCGACAAGCTGAACAATTGCACCGCGAGTTATCGCAACGCGCAGCAGCATTACAGCAACGAGAACAGGCCTTACAACAGCAACAGGAACAGGCTGTGCAAGAGGCGATCGCCCAGGCCAAAGCCGAAATCGCTCAGGTGATTCGGCAACTCCAGCGGGGCACTCCGACCGCGCAAGAGGCCCAGCAAGCCACAGCAGCCCTCAACCAAATTGCTGAAGAGCGCTTACCAGCGCGGCAGCAAGCTGCCAAACCCAAGCCTGGATTTAAGCCCCAAGTGGGCGATCGCGTCCGCATTCCCCGCTTGGGACAGGTGGCAGAGGTTTTAACCGAACCGAATGGAGATGGGGATTTGACGGTTCGTTTCGGTCTGATGAAAATGACTGTTTCTTTAGCAGATGTCGAATCTCTACAAGGCGAAAAAGCCGAATTGCCGCCTAAACCTAAACCTGCGCCACCTCCACCTACGCCCGCGCCACCCGCCCCTGCCATT